>Ga0207664_10000640_pt1 | contig 24316 bp, 11 predicted proteins | sample LARL83metaG_FD_184349 | JGI IMG/M metagenome (GOLD analysis project Ga0207664, IMG submission 184349) | Corn, switchgrass and miscanthus rhizosphere microbial communities from Kellogg Biological Station, Michigan, USA - LAR L8-3 metaG... | ecosystem: Host-associated > Plants > Roots >... | reverse complement strand
CGGGCGAGCCATAGCCATATGCGTGCGCACCAGGATCAGCGACGGGCGCGTGGTGTCGGCGCGTGCGGCATCGAGCGCGGCATCGATGGCGTCCAGGTCGTTGCCGTCGGCGATGCTGATGGTCTGCCAGCCGTACGCTTCGAAGCGCTTGGCGCGATCCTCGGAAAACGTCATGTCCGTGCCGGCGGACAGGGTGACGTAGTTGTCGTCGTACAGGCAGATCAGCTTGCCGAGTTTCAGGTGCCCGGCCAGCGAGGCGGCTTCGCTGGCCACACCCTCCATCAGGTCGCCGTCGCTGACGATGGCCCAGGTGTGGTGGTCGATGATGGCGTGGCCGTCGCGGTTGTAGCGCGCGGCCAGGTGCGCTTCGCCGATCGCCATGCCGACCGCGTTGGCCAGGCCCTGGCCCAACGGCCCGGTGGTGACTTCGACGCCTGGCGTGTGGCCGTACTCGGGATGTCCCGGCGCCTTGCTGCCCCACTGGCGAAACTGCTTGATGTCGTCCAGCGACAGGTCGTAGCCGGTGGCGAACAACAGGCTGTACAGCAACGCCGAGCCGTGCCCGGCGGACAGCACGAAGCGGTCGCGGTCGACCCAGTGCGGATCGGCGGGGTGGTACTTCATGTGCCGCGTCCACAGCGCGTAGGCCATCGGCGCAGCGCCCAGCGGCAGTCCGGGGTGGCCGCTGTCGGCCTTCTGCACCATGTCCACCGACAGGAAGCGAAGCGTATCGATGCATTGCTGGTCGAGGTCGTTGGACATGATGCCTCCGGGTGATGGGACGAATGGGGGGACGGGCTCCTGCAGCCAGGGATTCAAGCGATCGCGCTGTCGACGATCTTCTGCGCTTCGGCGAGCAGGCTCTGCAGGTGTTCTTCGCTCTTGAAACTCTCGGCGTAGATCTTGTAGATCGCCTCGGTGCCGGAGGGGCGTGCCGCGAACCAGCCGTTGGCGGCGATCGCCTTGATGCCGCCGATCGCCGCGCCGTTGCCGGGCGCCTTGTCCAGCACCTGTTCGATCTTCTCGCCGGCAAGCTGGTCGCTCTTCAGCTGGTCGGGCGTCAGCTTCGCCAGCTTGGCCTTCTGCGCCGGCGTGGCGGCGGCTTCGACGCGATTGGCGTACGGCTTGCCGAGTTCGTCGGTCAGCCGCGCATACAGTTCGCCCGGGTCCTTGCCCTCGCGCGCGGTGATCTCGGCGGACAGCAGCGCCGGCACCAGTCCGTCCTTGTCGGTGGCCCATGCCGTGCCGTCGCGGCGCAACAGCGAAGCGCCCGCGCTTTCCTCGCAGCCGAAGCCCAGCGAGCCGTCGAACAGGCCTTCGGAAAACCACTTGAAGCCCACCGGCACTTCGTACAGCCGGCGGCCGAGCCGCTGCACCACGCGGTCGATCAGCGCGGTGCTCACCACGGTCTTGCCCACCGCGGCCTGCGCGCTCCATTGCGGGCGGTGCCGGAACAGGTAGTCGATCAGTACCGACAGATAGTGGTTCGGCTCCATCAGGCCGCCGCTGCGGGTCACCACACCGTGGCGGTCGTGGTCGGTGTCGCAGGCGAACGCCACGTCGTACTGGTCCTTCAACCCGATCAGCCGCTGCATCGCGTACTTGGACGACGGATCCATGCGGATCTTGCCGTCCCAGTCCACGCTCATGAAGGCGAACTGCGGATCGACCTCCGTGCTGACCACGGTGAGATCGAGCTTGTAGCGCTCGGCGATCGGCGCCCAGTAATGCACGCCGGCGCCACCCAGCGGATCGACGCCCATGTGCACGCCGGCGCTGCGGATGAGGTCGAAGTCGACGATGGCGGCGAGGTCGGCGACGTAGTTGTGGAGGTAGTCGTGCTCGCGCGTGGTGGCGGCCTTGCGCGCCTGCGCATAGGGCATCCGTTTCACGCCCTTCAGGCCGCTCTCGAGCAGCGCGTTGGCGCGGTTTTCGATCCAGCGGGTGATGTCGGTGTCGGCCGGTCCGCCATTGGTCGGGTTGTACTTGAAACCACCGTTGTCGGGCGGATTGTGCGACGGCGTCACCACGATGCCGTCGGCGAGGCCGCTGTCGCGGGCCTTGTTGTAGACCAGGATCGCGTGCGAGACCGCCGGCGTCGGGGTGAACTCGCCGCCGGTGGAGATCATCGCCTGCACGCCGTTGGCGGCCAGCACTTCCAGCGCGTTCTCGAACGCCGGCTGCGACAGCGCGTGCGTGTCCGCGCCGATGAACAGCGGGCCGTCGATGCCTTTCGACTGGCGGTATTCGCAGATCGCCTGGCTGATCGCCAGGATGTGCGCCTCGTTGAAGCTGCGCTCGAACGAGCTGCCGCGATGGCCGGAGGTACCGAACGCCACGCGCTGCGCCGGCACCGAGGGATCGGGCTTGAGGTCGGCGTAGGCGGCGAGCAGTCTGGGCACGTCGACCAGGATCGACTTCGGTGCCGGCTTGCCGGCGAGCGGGCTGATCTTCTGGCTCATGCGTTTTCCGGCGTCGCGTCGCGCAGCTGGCGATAGCGACGGATCAAGGTGTTGGTGGAGCTGTCGTGGGCCAGCTTCGGTTCGTTTTTCGCGGTCAGCTCGGCGATGGTGGTTTTCGCCAGCTGCTTGCCCAACTCCACGCCCCACTGGTCGAACGAGTCGATGTCCCAGATCACGCCCTGCACGAACACGCTGTGCTCGTACAGCGCGATCAGCGTGCCGAGCACGTGCGGCGTCAGCCTCGCGGCGAGAATCGTCGTGCTGGGCCGGTTGCCCTCGAAGGTGCGGTGCGCCACCAGCGCTTCGGGCGTGCCTTCGGCGCGCACTTCATCGGCGGTCTTGCCGAATGCCAGCGCCTCGCCCTGCGCGATCAGGTTGGCGATCAGCAGGTCATGCTGATCGCCGCCGCCCTGGGCCGGAATCGGATTGAGCGTCTGCCCGAAGCCGATGAAGTCGCACGGCACCAGGCGCGTGCCCTGGTGGATCAGCTGGTAGAACGAATGCTGCCCGTTGGTGCCCGGCTCGCCCCAGTAGATCGGTCCGGTGGCGTAGTCGACGGTCGCGCCGTCCAGCGTCACGTGCTTGCCGTTGCTCTCCATCGTCAGCTGCTGCAAATACGCCGGGAAGCGCTTGAGGTATTGCTCGTACGGCAGCACCGCGACGGTGCTGGCGCCGAGGAAGTTGCTGTTCCAGACGCCGAGCAGGCCCATCAGCGCGGGCAGGTTGCGCTCCAGCGGCGTGTGCCGGAAGTGCTCGTCCATCGCGTGGAAGCCGGCCAGCATCTCGCGGAAATTTTCCGGGCCGATCGCCAGCATGGTCGACAGGCCGATTGCCGAATCCATCGAGTAGCGCCCGCCCACCCAGTCCCAGAAACCGAACATGTGCGTGGTGTCGATGCCGAACTTCGCGACCTCGTCGGCGTTGGTGGAGACCGCCACGAAGTGCTTCGCCACCGCCGCCTGATCGCCCAGCGCCTCGACGCACCAGCGCCGCGCGGCGTGCGCGTTGGTCAGCGTCTCCAGCGTGGTGAAGGTCTTCGAGCACACGATGAACAGCGTTTCGGCGGCATCCAGGTCGCGCGTGGCTTCGGCGAAATCGGTGCCGTCCACGTTGGAGACGAAGCGGAACGTCATCTCGCGCAGGCTGTAGTCGCGCAGCGCCTCGTACGCCATCACCGGGCCCAGGTCCGAGCCGCCGATGCCGATGCTGACCACGTTGCGGATGCGCTTGCCGCTGTGCCCAAGCCATGCGCCGCTGCGCACCTCTTCGCAGAACGCCGCCATGCGGTCGAGCACCGCGTGCACGTCCGCCATCACGTCATGGCCATCGAGCAGGATGGTCTCGCTGGCCGGCGCGCGCAGCGCCACGTGGAGCACCGCGCGATCCTCGGTGGTATTGATCCTGTCGCCGCCGAACATCGCCTCGATCTTCCGCGGCAGGGCACGGGCTTCGGCGAGATCGCGCAGCAGCTGCAAGGTCTCCACGTCGACGCGCTGCTTGGAATAATCCAGGTACAGCCCGACGCCTTCCGCGGTCAGCCGCTCGCCGCGCTGCGGGTTGGCGGCGAACAGCTCGCGCAAGTGTTTCGTGCCGATCGTTGCATGGTGCTGCTGCAGCGCCTGCCACGCCGGCAGGCGGGTGAGTTCCGGATGGCTCATCGCAGTGCCGGTCCCTTCGACTTGGCGGCCAGTGCGCCGGCCTTTTCGGCGATGCGTTGCAGCAACTGGTTCCACGACTTGACGAAGGCGTCGGCGCCTTCCTTCTGCAGCTTCAGCGCCAGCTCGTCGATGTGCACGCCGGCGTCGGCGATCTGCGCCAGCGTCAGGTCGGTGTCGCCGCCCTCGAGCGCCATCACGCCGTGCAGCACGCCGTGGTCGGCGAACGCGTGCAGGGTCTTTTCCGGCATCGTGTTGATGGTGTCGGGCGCGGCGAAGGCGCTGATGTACAGCGTGTCGGAGGCGTTGGGATCCTTGGTGCCGGTGCTGGCCCACAGCAGGCGCTGCGGAATGGCGCCGGCGGCGGCGAGCTTCTTCCAGCGCTCCGACGCCAGCAGCTTGCGATAGGCGCGATACGTCTGCTGGCCCACCGCGATGCCGAGCTTGTTGTGCAATGCCTCGGGCAGCTGCTTGTTGGCGGCCACGTCCCAGCGGCTGATGAACAGCGAGGCCACCGAGCCGACCTTCGGGTCGAGCCCGGCCTCGATGCGCCGCTCGATCCCACGCAGGTACGCATCGGCGGCCGCCTGGTACTGGTCGCAGGAAAACAGCAGGGTCACGTTGATCGGGATGCCGAGGAAGATCGCCTCCTCGATCGCCGGCACGCCCTCGGGGGTGCCGGGAATCTTCACGAACAGGTTGTCGCGCCGGCCCTGCGCGTGGATCTTCTTCGCCGCCGCGATCGAGCCGGCGGTATCGGCCGCCAGCAGCGGCGAGACCTCCATCGACACCCAGCCATCAACGTGATGGGTGGCGTCGAATACCGGCTGGAACAGGTCGGCGGCGCGGCGCAGGTCTTCCAGCGCCAGTTCGGTGAACAGCGCCTCGCCGGACAGCCCGGCCAGGGTCTTGGCGTGGATGCCGGCGTCGTAGGCGTCGCCTTCGCCGATCGCCGCATCGAAGATGCTGGGATTGGAGGTGAGCCCGGTGATCGAATCCTCGGCGATGTAGCGCGCCAGCGTGCCGTCGTCGAGCAAGGTGCGGGTGATGTTGTCCAGCCACAGGCTCTGGCCGAGGTCGTGCAATTGTCGGGTCGCTTTCATGCTTGCTCCATGACTCCAGTTCGATGCGTATCGGGTTCGACGCGGAAAGTTCTTTCAGCCTGCCGGCAGGCTGATGACGGGCGCGCTCGGCAGGAAATCGTCAAGCTTACGCCCGCGCAGATCGCCGATGCACGCGATGGTCAGGTCCGGCGGCGGATCGATGGTTTCGTCCGCGGCCGCGGCGGCGTAGTGGCCCTGCCGCACGAACACCGTGGTCAGCCGCGACCCGAGGCGCTGCTTCATCTCGGCCAGCAGCTGCGGCTTGTCGTCGACCATCACGTAATGCGCGGCCGGGTAGCGCTGCTGCATCGCCACCAGCATGCGCTGCTTGTGCATGTAGACCAGCACCTCGCCGCGCAGCGCATCCCACAGGCCGGCGCGCTGGATCTTGCGCGGCTGGAACACCACGTCGCCGTCGGACAGGATCGCTGCCGGGCCCAGCGTGCGCAGGTGCGCGATGGCCTCCAGCGCGTGCGGGTACAGCCGCTCGGCGAACGGATACTCCAGCAGGTATTTCGACATCTGCAGCAGCGAGGGATCGTTGTCGAGTCCTTCGCGGAACTGCTGCAGCGCGCCGAGATAATCGGCATAGCCGAGCTGATCGCGCAGCTGTGCGTAGATCGCCCAGTAGCGGTCGCGCGCCTCGGCGCCGAAGGCCTGCAGCAAGGTGTCGCCGAGATCGGCGCCGAAGCGGTCGTTGTCGAGCAGGGTGTTGTCGACGTCGAGCAGGAACACGACGGAGGCGGCGGAACCCGCTTCGCGAGTGTTCAACATGGCGCGCTCACCTCCGCCTTGGGATCGTGCCAGCCCTCGTCGCCGTCGATCACCTGCGCGGCTGCCGGCGGGCCCCAGCTGCCCGGCTCGTAGGAGCTCACCTTGTGCTGGTGGTTCAGCACCTGATCGACCACGGCCCACGCCGCCTCGACGCATTCGTCGCTGGTGAACAGCGAATTGTCGCCGCGGATCGCGTCGCCGAGCAGCCGCTCGTACGGTGCCTTCTCCGGCGCCGAATGATGGCGCGCCACCAGCTCCACCGCTTCGCCGTGCATCGCCTCGCCCGCCTTCTTCACCCGCGCGCCTTCGGCGATCACCACCTCGGGGCTGAGCCGGAAGCGGAAATAGTTCGACTGCTGCGGCTTGATCTCGTCGAAGATCGGCAGCGGCGGCGTGCGCATGTCCACCATCACCTGGGTGGTGGTGATCGGCAGGTTCTTGCCGGCGCGGATGTAGAACGGCACGCCGGCCCAGCGCCAGGTGTCGATGTACAGGCGCAACGCCACGAAGGTCTCCACGTCGGAATCCGGCGCCACGCCCTTGATCTTGCGATAGCCGTCGAACTGGCCGCGTACCACGTCGTCCGGGGTGAGCGGGCGCATCGCGCGGAACAGCCGCAGTTTCTCCGCGCGCAGCGAGGCGGGGTCGTTGCCCACCGGCGAATCCATCGCCAGCAGCGAGGTCACTTGCAGCAGGTGGTTCTGCAGCACGTCGCGGATCGCGCCCACGCTTTCGTAGAAGCTGCCGCGTCCGTCCACGCCGAAATCCTCCGCCATGGTGATCTGCACACTGTCGATGTAGTTGCGGTTCCACACCGGCTCGAGCACGGTGTTGGCGAAGCGGAAGTACAGCAGGTTCTGCACCGGCTCCTTGCCCAGGTAGTGATCGATGCGGAAGATCGCCGATTCCGGGAACACGCCATGCAGCGTGCGGTTGAGCGCCTGCGCCGAGGCGAGATCGCGGCCGAACGGTTTCTCCACCACGATGCGCGCGCCGTCGGCACAGCCGGCCTGATGCAGGTTCTTCGCGGTGACCGCGAACAGGCTCGGCGGGATGGCCAGGTAATGCAGCGGCCGCTGCGCGTCGCCCAGCGCCTGCTTCAACTGCTCGAACGTGGCCACGTCGTTGTAGTCGCCATCGACGTATTGCAGCCGCGCGGACAGCTTGGCGAAGGCTGCTTCATCCACCTCGCCGCCGTGGTCCTTCGCCGCCTGCGCCAGGCTGTCGTGGGCGCGTTGGCGCAACTGTTCCACGCTCCAGCCCGAATGCGCCACGCCGATGATCGGCAGGTCCAGCCCGTCGCGCAGCATCATCGCCTGCAGGGCGGGATAGATCTTCTTGTAGGCCAGGTCGCCAGTGGCGCCGAAAAAGACCAGCGCATCCGAAAGGGGTAACGTCATGTGGTGCTCTCTCCATGGGCGGCGATGCGGGCAGCGGTCGTTCGTGCGCATCGGGGTTTACCTTCCAGCCTGCACGCCGGCAGGTTAAGTCGATGCATAAGTCTGCCTGCGTTGGGGCGTGACGCGACAGGCGCAGGAACCTGCGTGGCCGCGCCTGCGGCAGCGGTGCCGATGGACGGCGGTCAGGTGCGTGGATCGCATGCCCCGGTCACCGCGCGCTGCGTGGGTGAGCGAGCTCCACGCGGTGTTCCGTGCCGTCGTCCAGCAACCGGATGCAGCCGTCCTCCTGCAGCACGCCATCCAGGCGCACGCTGCCCGGCGTGTCCGCATCGCCCTGGCGCAATTCGATGCGGTACGGCGTATCGCGATAGCGATAGTCCATCGAGAAACCTTCCCACTCGGCGGGCAGCACCGGCGCGAAACGCAGCGTGCCGGCCTCCAGCCGCAAACCCAGCAGCGATTCCACGATCAGCCGGTACATCCAGCCGGCCGAACCGGTGTACCAGCTCCAGCCGCCGCGGCCCACGTGCGGCGCGACCGCGTACACGTCGGCGCTGACCACATAGGGCTCGACCTTGTAGACGTCCACCGACGCGGCATCGATGCCGTGGTTGACCGGGTTGATCATGCGCAGCAGTTCCCACGCGCGCGTGCTGTCGCCCAATTCGGCAAAGGCCATCGTGGCCCAGATCGCCGCATGCGTGTACTGGCCGCCGTTTTCGCGCACGCCGGGCACATAGCCCTTGATGTAGCCGGGGTCGAGCTCGGACTTGTCGAAGGGCGGCTTCAGCAACTGCACCAACCCGGCGTCGCGTCGCACCAGGTGCCTGTCCAGTGAGTCCATCGCCTGCAGCCGGCGCTCGGGCGAGGCGATGCCGGACAGTACCGACCAGCTTTGCGCGATGGAGTCGATGCGGCATTCGTCGTTGCCGCTGGAACCCAGCGGCGTGCCGTCGTCGAAGTACGCGCGGCGATACCAGGCGCCGTCCCAGGCGTGTTGTTCCAGCGCGACGCGCAGCTGGCTCACCTCGCCTTCGCAGCGTTGCGCGAAGGCTTCGTCGCCATGCAGGCGGGCCACCTCGGCAAAGCGCGCGAGTACCTCGCAGGCGAAGAAACCCAGCCACACGCTTTCGCCGCGGCCGGCCTCGCCGACGCGGTTCATGCCGTCGTTCCAGTCGCCGGCGCCGATCAGCGGCAGGCCGTGCACGCCGCGCGGCAGACTGTGCTCGATCGCGCGCACGCAGTGCTGGTACAGCGTCTCGCTGAGCCCCGATGGCTGCGGCAGGTCGTAGTAGGACTCCTCGCCCGGATGCAGCGCCCGCCCTTCGATGTAGCCCGCGCGCTCGTCCAGCACGCCGATATCCGCCGTGGCCAGCACGTAGCGGCTGGTGGCCAGCGGCAGCCACAGGTAATCGTCGGAGCAGGCCGTGCGCACGCCGCGGTCCAGCGGCGGATGCCACCAGTGCTGCACGTCGCCCTCGGGAAACTGGTGCGCGGCACACAGCAGCAGTTGCGCGCGCGATAGTTCAGGTGCGGCATGCAGGGTGGCCATCGAATCCTGCAACTGATCGCGGAAACCGAACGCGCCGCCGGACTGGTAGTAGCCGCTGCGCGCCCAGATGCGGCAGGCGATGGTCTGGTACAGCAGCCAGCCGTTGGCCAGCACGTCGAGCGCGGGCTCGGGCGTGCGCACCTGCACGGCGCCGAGCGTATGCGCCCAGTACGCGCGGACTTTCTCCAGAGCCTGCGCGGCGCTGCCGGTGCCGCGGAAGCGCTGCACCAGCGCGGCGGCGTCGGTGGCGTCACGGCCCAGCCCGAGCCGGAAGATCACCTGACGCTGCTCGCCGTCCTCCAGCGCAACCGCCATCTGCAGCGCCGCGCACGGATCCAGTCCGGCGCCGAGTCGGCCGGACAGGTGCGCGCGCGCCAGCCCCGCCGGCGCGGCGCCGCTGCCGTTGCGGCCGATGAATTCGCGGCGGTCGCCATCAATGCCGCGCGCGGGATCGTCCACGTCGAAGAACGCCACCCGGTTCGGGAACTCGGTGTTGTACGCGTTGCGCGCGAACAGCGCGCCGCTGGCCGGGTCGGACTCGGTGACCACGTGCATCGACGTGCGCTCGCGCAGGTCGCCCAGCAGCCATTCGACGTAGCCGGTGACGCTGAGCCGGCGCGCCTGGCCCGATGCGTTGCGCAGTTTCAGCACCGAGAATTTCACCGACGCGTCCAGCGCCACGTAGATCCACAGTTCGGAGTGGATGCCGTCCTCGACGTGCTCGAACACGCTGTAGCCGAAGCCGTGGCGGGTGACGTAGGCGCCGCTGCCGCGCGCGGGCAGCGGCGTTGGCGACCACACCTGTCCGGTTTCCTCGTCGCGCAGGTACAGCGCCTCGCCGCTGTCGTCGCCGACCGGGTCGTTGTGCCACGGGGTGAGGCGGAACTCGTGCGCGTTCTCGCCCCAGGTGTAGGCGCTGCCGCTTTCGGAGATCACCGTGCCGAAATGCGGATTGGCCAGCACGTTCGCCCACGGCGCCGGCGTGGCGTCGCTCGGCGCCAGGGTGATCACGTACTCGCGCCCGTCGGCGCTGAAGCCGCCGTGCGGATTGGCCAGCTGCAGCGTGGCAGGCGTGGCGGCGATTGCCGCGGCCGGCGCGGTCGGCGCGGTCGGCGCCAGGCGCCGGGGCAGGCTGGGCTCGAAGCGCGGCGCGTGCGTTTCGGCACGGCGGCGGCTGATCTGTTCGGCCAGGGTGCCGCGACTGTCGGCCAGGATGATGCGCGCGCTGGCCTGCATCACCATGCGGTCCTCGCTGGACAACTGCTGCGCCGGGCGCACGAAAATCCCGCCCGGCCGATCCAGCAGGCTCGCCTCGCTGCCCGAGGCGATCAGGCCCATGATCTGGTCCTGCAACTCCTGCCGGTAGCCGGCGCGGTCCTCGTTCCAGATCACCAGATCCACCGCCAGCCCCTTCAGCCGCCAGTACGCATGCGCCTGCACCAGCTGGCGCACCAGTTCGATGCGCGCCGGGCTGGCGATCTGCAGCAGCACGATCGGCAGGTCGCCGGAAATCGACTGCCCCCACAGGCCGGACTGCCCGCGCCGGTTGCCGCGCAGGATGGCGGGTTCGGCGCGCAGGCTCGCGTTCGGGTAGATGATCGAGGTGGCCATGTGCTCGTACAGCTGCGCGTCGGCGAGGCTGGCGTTGAGCTGGCGCAGCAGCACCTGGCTGTGCGTCCAGGCCAGGTCGAACACGCGGTCGGCGAGGTGGCGGTCGCGGTATTTGCCGATCAGCCGCAGGCAGCCGTCGCGGTTGTCGGCCATGCCGGTGACGTAGTCGATGGTGGCCGACTGCTCCGGCTCCAGCGTGATGCGGCAGCGGATCGCCACGATCGGATCGAGCACCGAGCCTTCGCTGTCGGACAGGCGCGCCTGTTCGCGATCGAGCACCTGCGGTTCCGCCACGCTGCGGCCGCGGCCGATGAAACGGGCGCGGTCGGTTTCGTACGAGATGGTGTCGATGTCGGCATCGTGCACCGCCAGCAGGTGGCACAGCCATGGCACGTGCTCGCTCGCCGCGCGCGGCCGCCGCGTGCACAGGATGGCCTGCAGCTGCGGCACCAGCTCGGTCTGCACGAACAGCTTGCTGAAAGCCGGATGCAGCGCATCGGCGAGCGGCGGCGCCAGCACCACCTCGGCGTAGCTGGTCAGTTCGATGGTGCGCCGCACGCGGCTGCGGTTGGTGATGCGCGTGCGGCGCAGTTCGATGTCGTCTTCCGGCGACACCACGATCTCGGTGTGCGCGTCGAACTCGCGTTCGCGCACGCGGAATTCGGCGCGCGCGTCGGAGAAGATCGCCTCGAACAGTTCGGTCTTCTTCAACGTCGGCTGGTACGCGGTGGACCAGTACTCGCCGCTGGCCACGTCGCGCAAATAGCAGAACATGCCCCAGTGGTCGCGCGTGCTGTCCTCGCGCCAGCGGGTCAGCGCCAGTTCGCCGCAGCGGCTGTAGCCGCCGCCTGCGCTGGAGACCATCGCGTGGTAGCGGCCGTTGGACAACAGCTGCACCGCCGGCCGTGGCCGGTCCGGGTCGGTGAACACGCGCAGCCGCGCTTCGGCCGCGCGCGTTTGGCCGTCCATTTCGGGGAAGCCGGAGGCGTGCAGGTACTCGGCCGCGGTCTTCGGCACGCGTTCCTGCAGCAGCAGGCTGGTGGCCTGGAACTGCGGGTCCGATTCGAAGCGCCGCTGCATCGGCCGGTCCAGCAGCGCGTACGCCAGCGCCAGCAGGCTCATGCCCTGGTGGTGCGCCATGAACGACTGCACCAGCGCGGACGATTGCCCCAGCGGCAGCCGGGCCGGGGTGTAGTCGATCGCTTCGTAGAGGCCGTAGCGGCCCGCGGCGCCGGCTTCGGCCAGCCGCTGCAGGTTCTTGGTCGCCGCCGCCGGCGCCACCATCATCGCCAGCGCGGTGGCGTATGGCGCGATCACCACGTCTTCGCCGAGGCCGCGCTTGAGGCCAAGTCCGGGGACGCCGAAAGCGCGATATTGATAGATGAAGTGAGCGTCCAGCGTGTTGTAGCCGGATTCGGAGACGCCCCACGGCACGCCGAGCTGGGTGCCGTACTCGATCTGGCGCGCCACCGCGGCGCGGCAGGTCTGGTCGAGCAGGGTGCCTTCGTAGTTGGGCATCACCAGGGTCGGCATCAGGTATTCGAACATCGAGCCGGTCCACGACAGCAGCACCGGTTCGCCGCCGCTGGTGGTCAGCAGGCGACCGAGCGCGAACCAGTTGTCCTGCGGCAACTGGCCCTGGGCGATGCCGACGAAGCTGGCCAGCCGCGCCTCCGAGGCGAGCAGGTCGTAGTAGCCGGCATCGAGGCGGCGATCGTCCACGTTGTAGCCGATCGCCAGCAGGTCGCGCGCGCTGTCGTAGAGGAAGCGGTAGTCCATCAGCGCCAGGTCGCCGGCCTGCTGCGCCAGCCCTTCGATCGCCGCGATGCGCTCGCGTGCCCGCTCGCGCAAGCTCTCGGCGCCGGCGGCGCTGGGCCAGCACAGCGGCTCGATCCAGGCCAGCTGCCGCAACGTGGGGATGCCGCGGAAACTGGCGGGATCGTCCGACGGATCGAGATCGAACAGGGCCGCTTCATCGCACAGGTCGCTGCATTGCTCGAGCAACGCCGCAAGCCAGAACTCGGCATCGCTGCCGGTTTCCGGCGCCAGCGAAAGGGCGAGCGCGTGCGCGTGGTCCAGCTGCCGCTGCAGCACGGCCAGCGCGGCGCCGGTGGTGGCCGGTGGCGCGGACAGCGCCGCCTGCAGTTCGCGCCGCATCGGCTCCAGCGCGTCGCCGCGGTCGGGCTGAAGCACGCCGTCCAGCACCTGCATGGTATCCAGCAGACCCTGCAGCACCCGCGGCTGGAACACCGCTTCGTCGAGCAGCGCCAGCAGGCCCGGACGCAGGGTCAGCAGGTGTCCGGCAAGGTTGCCGCTGTCCACCGCCGACACGTACAGCGGCGCCAGCGGCTGCAGGCTCTGCGTGTCGTACCAGTTGTAGAAATGGCCGCGATGGCGCGGCAGCTGCTGCATGGTCGCCAGCGTGTGCTGGGTGCGATCGAGCAGGCGGTGCACGCTGAGGAAGCCGAAGTCGAAGCCGGCCAGGTTCGCCAGCAGCGCCATGCCGATGTTGGTCGGCGACGTGCGGTGGGCGATCACCGGGCCGGGGCGCTCCTGCAGGTTGTCCGGCGGCAGCCAGTGCTCGGCGGGGCCGACGTGGGTCTCGAAGAAGGCCCAGGTGCGCCGTGCCAGCTCGCGCAGAAAGCGCGTCTGCGCCGGCGTGGGCGCAAACGCGTCCGCCTTGCGCGGCTGGCTGATCCACCACGCCAGCGTCGGCGACAGCAGCCACAGCAGCAGCAATGGCGCGGCGACCAGCCAGGCCATTGGCCGCTGCAGCGTCAGCGCGACGCCGAGCAGCAGCGCCAGCAGCGGGCCGATCCACATCAGCCGCCACAAGGCGGCCGGCGCGTTGCTGCTGCGCCGCTCGACCTCGCTCGAGGTCTGCCACTGCAGCAGGTGCCGTCGGCTGATCGCCATCCGCCACAACGTCCGGCCGATCGCGTCGAGCTGGTACAGCATTTCGTGCGGCAACCACGCCAAGCCCAACGCGATGCGCGCAAGGTGCAGCATGCCGGCGCTGAAACCGGCGCGCAGGTGCTGGTCGATCTGCACGTCGCGCGGCTTCTGCACCAGGTCCAGCAGCGCCGACAGCAGCGGCGGCACCAGCACCATCGAGAGCACCGCCAGCGTCCACGAGAACACCGGCGAGATCGCCAGCCAGCCGGTTGCCAGCAGGATCATCAGCGCCGTCGGCACCAGGCTGCGGCGCAGGTTGTCCAGGATCTTCCAGCGCGACAGCGCCGTCAGCGGATTGCGGCGCCAGCGCCCGCCATGCGCGGTCGGCGCCCACGGCAGCAGCCACGGCAGCAGCTGCCAGTCGCCGCGGATCCAGCGATGGCGGCGCTTGACGTCCGAGCCGTAGCGCGCCGGATATTCCTCGAACAGCTGCACGTCGCTGAGCAGGCCGGCGCGCGCGTGGCAACCTTCGACGAGGTCGTGGCTGAGGATGCGGTTTTCCGGAAAACGGCGGTCCAGGCTCAGCTCGAACGCGTCGATCGCGTAGATGCCCTTGCCGATGAACGAGCCTTCGCGGAACACGTCCTGATAGACGTCCGAAACCATCTGCGTGTACGGGTCGATGCCGGCGTCGCTGCCGTACAGCTGGGCATAGCGCGAGCGCGCGCTGCTGGGCAGGCTGATGCCCACGCGCGGCTGCAGGATGCCGTAGCCGGACACCACGCGCCGCTGCCGCGGGTCGTACACCGCGCGGTTGAGCGGGTGGTCGATGGTGCCGACGAACGCCTGCGCCGAATCGCGCGGCAGGCCGGTGTCGGTGTCCAGCGTGATCACGTACTGCACCGGCGGCAGGCCGGCGATGTCGCCCACGACGAGCATGAAGCGGCCTTGCGCGTTGCCGCGCAGCAGCGCGTTGAGATCGGCCAGCTTGCCGCGCTTGCGCTCGTGGCCCATCCAGCAGCGCTCGGCGGCATTCCAGCGGCGCGGGCGATGGAACAGGAAAAAGCGATCCGCCTCGACGCTGGCGTAGTGCTCGTTGAGCGCCTCGATGCGCAACTGCGCCAGACGCAGCAGCGCGGCATCGCCGGGCAGGGTTTCGCTGTCGGCGTCGGCGAAATCGGTGAGCAGGGCGAAGTGCAGATGATCGTCGCGGTTGCCGAGGAAACGGACCTCCAGCGCCTCGACCAGATCCTCCACGTCCTGCGCGCTGGCGAACAGGCTGGGGATCGCCACCAGCGTGCGCGCGCTGGCCGGGATGCCGCGCGAATAATCCATCCGCGGGAGCAGCTGCGGCGCCACCGTCAAGGTGGCCATCCAGTTGAGCAGGCTCACGCCAAGCTGGCTGGCCAGGATGATCGCGGGGATGGCGATCGCGATCAACGCCCATGTCGGCAAGCCGTCGTGCACGGCGGCCAGCACCAGCGGCTCGGCGAAGGCGAACGTGAGCAGGGCCAGCAGGCCGAGGTAGATCGGCAATGGCGCACGATCGAAGCCGCGCCGCACGCGTTCGGCCAGGCGCGGGCGGATGCCGAGATGCCGCTCGAGCTGCGGCCGGCCACGGTCGATCAGGTAGAGCCCCACGTGCTGCGGCTGCGCCGGTGCGCCGTCGATCGGCGCGCCGGGCTGGCACAGCGAGACGGCCGCGGAGGCCACCTCGAATTCGGTGAGCCGATGATGGCGCGCGAGCGCCTCCACCACGTGGCGGTAACGGTCGCGCGTGGCGAAATCCATCGCCGCGTAGACGCCGGCGGGATCCTGCCGCAGCCGTTGCTCGACCACGCTGCTGTGTTCGACGAATTCGCGCCAGTCGATGGCGGACAGCGCGCGCAGGCTGCCGATGCTGTTGCTGATGCTGACCTGGTTGGCCGCCTGCTGCTGCGCCTCGGACTGCACCAGGTGTTCGATGCTCTGGCCCGATTCGGCCAGGCGCTGCTCGATCCAGCTCAGCGGCAACGCCAGCGCCGGGCTCTGCCCCTGCAGCCGGCGCGCCATTTCGGCGACGAACGGGCCGGTCATCGGCGGATCCGAGCGCGCCATGTCCGCGACCACCAGCACCACGCTCTTGGGATCGCGTTCGGCGGTCGCGGTCATGGTGTCGGCCCAGCGCGCCGCCTTGCCGCGGTAGCGCCAGTCGGCCATCACCCGCGCGGCGACGCGGCGCAGGTTCTCGATCAGCGCCAGCCGCAGCATGATCGGGATCGCCCACAGCTCGCCCAGCTTGAGCGGCGTCACGCTCTGGTAGGCGCCGATGAAGCGGCGCAGGCTGCTGGTGTCGACGCGGCCGTCGCCGTGCGAAATGATTTCCAGCGCGATGTCGTACACGCGCGGCAGGCCGGCCGACGGACCGCTCTCCAGTCGCGGCAGTTCGCGGCTGTAGCCCTTGGGCAGATGCCGGCGCGCCAGCCGGATCTGTTCCTCGATCAGGTAGAAATTGTCCAGCAGCCATTCGCCGGCCGGCGTCACCCGTCGCTTGCGCCGGCTGGCCTGGGTCAGGCGGTCGCAGGTGTGCGTGAGCACCGCCTCGTTGTCGGCCAGCCGGGTCAGCAGCAGGTCGGCGCTGGAGCGTGCGGCGATCCGATGCTGGCGCGCGAGGGTCTGGCCGTGGCGCTCCATCTGCTCGGCGCTGAACAGCTCCGAGCGCAGCGCCGGCTCCTGCTCCGGTCGCGCGAGCGCCGCCGCGCGCCGGCGGCGGAAGGCGCGCAGACGCCGCAGCTGGAGCAAATCGAGAACGCTGCCGATATTCAACTGCACTTTCCTTGGGATGAGTGGCCGGGGCGTCGCCGCGGCGAGCTGCCGTGGCCGCCGGCTTCCGCTCGGACGCTACGCTCCTGCGTGTGAAGAGCGCGCACGCTACGATGCGTGCCTACCTTGCCGGAGTCATGCCGTGCCGCTGTCGATCCGCCCCGCCCGCCCCACCGACCTGCCCCACCTCGTCGCATGGAATGCCGCGATGGCGTGGGAAACCGAACAGCGGCAGCTGGATCGAGAGATCCTGCAGCGCGGCGTGGCTGGCGTGTTCGAACAACCGCGGCGCGGCTTCTATCTGATCGCCGAGCGCGACGGCGAGGCGGTGGGCGGGCTGCTGGTGACGTACGAATGGAGCGACTGGCGCGACGGCGATTTCTGGTGGATCCAGAGCGTGTACGTGCAGCCGGATGCGCGCCGGGGCGGCGTGTTCCGCGCCTTGTACGAAGCGGTGGCGCAGCGTGCGAGCGCGGCCGGCGCGGTCGGTGTGCGGCTGTACGTGGAAACCGAAAACCGCCGTGCCCAGGCCACCTACGAGGGGCTCGGCATGCAGCGCTGCCATTACGCGATGTACGAAGCGCTCGCGTAGCAAACGCGCGAGCGGGACGCTCAGGCCGTTTCGGCGAGCAGCTTCTGGAACTCCGCCGCGGGCATCGGCGCGCCGTACAGGAAACCCTGCAGCTGCGAGCAGCCCGCATGGCGCAGGAACGCGCCCTGTTCGCGCGTCTCCACGCCTTCGGCGATCACCACCTTGTTGAGGCTGCGCGCCATCGCGATGATCGCGCTGGTGATGGTGGCGGTGTCGCGGTCGCTGACCAGGTCGCGCACGAACACGCGGTCGATCTTCAGCGCGTCGATCGGGAAATGCTTGAGGTAGGACAAACTGCAGTAGCCGGTGCCGAAATCGTCCAGCGACAAGCGCACGCCGCGCTGCTTGATCCGCCGCAGCAAGCCGGTGGTGGGATCGCCACCCGACATCACCATGCGCTCGGTCAGTTCCAGCTCGAGCAGGTGCGCGGCCAGCCCGGTCTCGTTCAGCACCTCGTCGAGCCAGCCGTAGAAATCGGCGTGCTGGAACTGCAGCGGCGAGACGTTCACCGACACCGCGACGGGGTGCCCGCACAGCTGCCACAGCTGCGCCTGCTTGCATGCCTGGCGCAGCACCCACGCGCCGATCGGCAGGATCAGGCCGGTGTCTTCCGCCACCGGGATGAACTGGTCCGGCTCGTATTGCACGCGCCCGTTCGCATGCCAGCGCAGCAGCGCCTCGGCACCCACGATGCGGCCGCTCTGCGCATCCACCTTCGGCTGGTAATGCAGGCTCAGCTCGTGCCGCGGCAGCGCCTGGCGCAACGCCGTCTCGATGCGGCGCTGCGCGCGCGTGCGCTCGTTCATCGAGGCGGTAAAGAAACGGTAGCTGTGCAGGCCCTGCGCCTTTACCGCGACCAGCGCGGTTTCCGCATGCTGCAGCAGGCTCTCCGGTTCCAACGCGTCGTCGGGATAGATGCTGATGCCGATGCTGACGCGCAACGCCAGGTCGGCGAGGCCGTCGAGATGGATCTGCTCGACCTGGTTGATCAGCCTCTGGCACAGGCTGGCGACGTCGCCCACGCCGTCCAGGTGCGGCAGCACCACCACGAACTCGTCACCGCCGTAACGGCTCAGGAACTCCTCGCCGGGCAGGCAGCGATGCAGTTGCTCGGCCAGCGCGCGCAGCACGCGGTCGCCCGCCGCGTGGCCATGCAGCTCGTTGATCTGCTTGAAGTGGTCGATGTCCAGATAGACCAGCGCGGCGCGCTGCTGGCGGCGGCTGGCGGTGGCCAGCGCCTGGCCGATGTGGCCGTGCAGCTGGCTGCGGTTGGGCAGCCCGGTGAGCGTATCGTGCTGGGTCAGGTGGATCATCTTCAACGCCAGCGCGCGCGTCTCGCTGATGTCATGGAACACCAGCACGCCGCCGATGACATTGCCGGCATGGTCGTGGATGGGCGCGGAGGAATCCTCCACCGGCGTGTCGAAGCCGTGGCGGTGGCGCAGCAGGGTCTTGCCGGCGAGGTCGACGATGGTGTTGCGGCCGATCGCCGCGCGCAGCGGGTTGGCGACCGGCTGGCCATGTTCGGCGTCGAACAGCTGGAAGATCTCCTCGATCGGCCGGCCTTGCGCCTCGTCGCTGGTCCAGCCGGTCATCGCCTCGGCGATCGGGTTGAGCGAGGTGATGCCCAGCTGCGGATCGGTGGTGATCACCGCATCGCCGATCGAGCGCAGGGTGACCTCGGCCAGTTCGCGCTCGCGGTGCAGCGCATCCTCGAAGGCCTTGCGCTGGCTGATGTTCTGCACCTGCGACACGAAATACAGCGGCGCGCCGTGCTCGTCGCGCACCAGCGACACGGCGAGCAGGATGTGCACGACATGGCCGAGCTTGTGGAAGTTGCGCTTCTCCATCTGGTAGGACTCGCGCTTGCCGGCGACCAGCTCGGCCATCAGGTTCTGGTCGGCGGCGAGATCGTCCGGATGGGTCAGCGCGGCGATGGTCAGCGCCAGCAGTTCGTCCTCGGCATAGCCGAGCATCTGGCACACCGTGGCGTTGACGCGCAGGAAATGGCCGTCCGGATGGGTCAGCGCCATGCCGATCGCGGCGTGCTGGAACGCGCCGAAAAAGCGCTGCTCGCTCTCGTGCAGCTGCAGCTCCAGGGTGTGCCGTTCGGTGATGTCGATCAGCGCGGTGAACACGCCGCGCACGCGGCCATCGGTATCGAAATCGGGGCGGAAATTGCCGTGCGCGTAGCGGCGCTCGCTGCCGTTGTACAGCTCGCCCTCGAAGCTGGCCAGCTCGCCGGCGTAAGCCCGTTCGAGGGCCGGCAGGGCGCTGTCGTAGTTGCGCCGGCCGACCACGTCGAGCAGCCGGCGGCCCAGCATCGCCTGCGGGTCGATGCCGAGCCAGTCGCGATGGATTTCGTTGGCGTAGCAGAACCGCTGCTCTTCATCGAGATAGGCAAGCAGCACCGGGGCTCCGCGCGATATGCGCGCTGGCCAGTCCGGCCCGTGCGGCAGTGATGGCAATACCTCGGCAGACTTGTGCGGCCGCATGGTCTTTCCGTCAACGGGTGCGCGCCCCCTGCGGCGCGCCTGCATCATGCGCCGAGTCTTTGCCGCGATACAAATGCCGTGGCCGGCCGCCGCTCAGTGCAGCGTGCTGGCCGGCGCGCCCAGCTGGCCGCCGGCGTCCAGCACCACGCGGCCGAGCGCGTGCAGCTCGGCGGCGATGCCGTAACGGTCGGCCAGCAGCGCCAGCAGCGGCCCCAGCGCGCCGGGTTGCAGCGGATAGCCGTGCGCCAGCGTCCGCATGCTGCTGCCGTCGGGCTGCGCCACGGTGACCGCGATGGTGCCGAGCCCGGCCGCCTCGTGCGCGAACAGGGCCGCTGGCGTCTGACCCGGCACCGCTTCTGCGAGCGTTTCGAGCAGGTAGCCGGCCTGCGCCTCGACCGGTGCATCGGCTTGCGCCTGCAGCGACAGCGGCAGCTGATGGGCGGTGAGCAGGGCGGCGTACTGGCGCAACTCGAACACGATGCCGGCCAGCGCGTGCGCGCGTTCGGCGGCCTCGCCGGCCTGGGCCGCCAGCCATCGCGACGGCGACTGGGCCCATACCGTGCCCTGCGCGTAGCGCAGCTCCAGGCCGCGCGCGCTCAACACCGTTTCGGTGCGATCGGGGCTGAGCAGGGCCGCTTCGAGCAGTGTCCACAACGGCGCCAGGTTGACGTGTTCGTACTGCACGCAGGTCAGCGCCAGCAGATCGTTGCGGCTGAGGTAGCGCGCGTGCTCCAGCCGGACGCCCAGCGTGCGCATCAGCCAGTCGGCGGTCGCCGCGCTGGCCTCGCCGCGGCCGACCAGCTGCACCTCGAGCTCGGCCGACAGGTCCTCGGCCGATGACGCCGACGCGAGCAGGCTCATCGGCAGCAGCCGCATCGGGCCTTCGGCAAACGCCGGCGACGGCTCCAGCGGCTGCGCCGGCATGTGGCCGTCGTGGCTGCCGAACGCGACCACGTTGTCGATCTGTCCGCGCGGCACGCGGCGGGCCAGCTCGTCCAGCGTGGCCCACACCGGAAAGCCGGGCCGCAGAAGTTCCACCTGATCGAACAACGCACCGACCAGCGCCAGCCGCGCGCTGTCGACCTGCGGCACCAGCGCGTGCAGGTCGGCGGCGACCCGCTCGGCGAGCGCGGCGGCTTCGTCGCGACTCAGGGTCAGCCGCGCCGCCGGCCCGCCGGCCACCGGCTCCAGCGCCAGCACGATGGGCAGGGCGAGCAGCGTTTGTGCTTCCACGGTCGGTGATCCGAAAGGCAAAGGAGGTCGATTCTACCAGCGAGGGTCTGGTGACCCCGCATGCATCGCGTCGCCTGTCGCCTCCGCATGGCCCTGCAGGGCGCGCCGACGGGCTGAACGGACTGGCACATCGCCGGTCCGTTGGGCTTTCGCCGCGCGGCATCGCGGGTTAGCCTTGAACGACTTGAGTGGTGGACAGTTTCGAGCATGGAAAATACGCAAAGGCGCGTCGGTGTGATCGGCGGCATACGCATCCCTTTCTGCCGCAACAACACGGCCTACGCCGACGTCGGCAACTTCGGCATGTCGGTCAAGGTGCTCGGCGCGCTGGTCGAACGGTTCGGGCTGCATGGCGTCGAGCTGGGCGAGGTGGCGATGGGCGCGGTGATCAAGCACTCGTCGGACTGGAACCTCGCGCGCGAGGCGCTGCTCAGTTCCGGTCTGGCGCCGACCACGCCGGGCATCACCACGGCGCGCGCCTGCGGCACCTCGCTGGACAACGCGATCATCATCGCCAACAAGATCGCCGCCGGCCAGATCGCCGCCGGCATCGCCGGCGGTTCGGACACCACCTCCGATGTGCCGATCGTCTACGGCACGCGGCTGCGCAAGCGGCTGCTGGCGATGAACCGCGCGAAGACGCCGCTGGACAAATTGAAAGTGGCGCTGCGCGGTTTTTCCTTCGGCGAGTTGAAGCCCTCGTTTCCCGGCGTCGCCGAGCCGCGCACCGGCAAGTCGATGGGCGACCACTGCGAGCAGATGGCGAAGGAGTGGCACGTCGGCCGCGAGGCGCAGGACCAGCTCGCGCTGGACAGCCACCACAAGCTCGCCGTCGCCTACGACGCCGGCTTCTTCGACGACCTGCTGGTGCCGTTCCGCGGCCTGAAGCGCGACGGCTTCCTGCGCCCCGATTCGACCATGGACAAGCTGGCCTCGCTGAAGCCGGCGTTCGACAAGAGCTCCGGCCACGGCACGCTCACCGCGGGCAACTCCACCGGCCTGTCCGACGGTGCCGCCGCCGTGCTGCTGGCCAGCGACGAGTGGGCTGCGCAGCGGGGCCTTGAAATCCAGGCCTACCTGCGCGACGCCGAAGTCGCCGCCGTGGATTTCGTCCATGGCGAAGGCCTGCTGATGGCGCCGACCATCGCGGTGCCGCGCATGCTCGCGCGCAACGGGCTGACCCTGCAGGACTTCGACTACTACGAGATCCACGAGGCGTTCGCGGCACAGGTGCTGTGCACGCTGCGCGCGTGGGAATCCGCCGATTACTGCCGGAACCGGCTCGGCCTCGACGCGCCGCTGGGTTCGATCGATCCGGCCAAGCTCAACGTGCACGGTTCGAGCCTCGCCGTCGGCCATCCGTTCGCGGCCACCGGCGCGCGCATCGTGGCCACGCTGGCGAAGATGCTGGAGCGGAAGGGCTCGGGCCGCGGCCTGATCTCGATCTGCACCGCCGGCGGCATGGGCGTTACCGCGATACTCGAACGGCCGTGAAGCAGGCCGACTGACCATGTTGCGCCTGCGCACCACCACCGGCCTCAGCACGCTGGCACTCGCGATCGGCATCGCCGGCACCGGCTGGCTCAGCACGCTGACCAGCGACTGGCAGGGTCCGCCCGCGCGTTCTTCTTCCAGCGGGCGTGCGCCATCGGTCGCGCGCATGCCGCGTTTGCCGCGGCATGGGCATGCTCCGGTCCGCGTGGTGCAGACCTTGCGGCCACATCCGGCCGCGGTCGCCATGGCTGATGGCGATGCGCAGGCCAGCGAGCCGGCCGCGACGGAACAGCTGGTGCCGCTGGCGATGCCCGGCGATACCTCGCAGCCGTGGGACGAATTGCGCGGCCATCTGGACGGCCGTGTGCTGCTGAGCGTCACCGTCGATGGCAGCGGCCGGGTCAGCGCCGCCCGCGTGAGCGAGTCCAGCGGCGATCAGGTTCTGGATGCGCATGCGCTGCGCAGCGTGCGTGGCTGGCGCTTCGCGGTGCCGCCGAACCATCCCGGCGGGCTGAGCGGGGAACTGCCGATGCGCTTCTCCTCGCAGGGCAATCGGGTCGCGCAACTGCCTTAGGCGTCGCCCGGCCACACGCCGATGCGGCGCATCACAGCACGCCCATGGCTCCCACGCCGAACGCCGTGAACAGCCGCGTGATGATCAGCTTCGGCGACAAGGCCACATCGGGAAAATCGCCGACCGGCACGTAGCAGGCGTAGAAGTTCGGGTCGGTCGCGTGCAGCGGTTGGCAGCCGGGCTTGAGGTCGAAGCTGGTGGCGTAGCGGAACGGCCACAGGTCGAACAGCGGCAGGCTTTCGGACACGCTGCCGATCGCCTGGTTGAGATCGCTGAGCACGGGAATCACCGGCCGCCGCGGCGCGATCACCCACGCATTCTCCGGCTGGGTGTTGCGCAGGATGCTGTGGCGCAGCTGGTCGGCGAAGGCGTGGTCATAGACGATCACGCCAGCTTCGGTGTTGTAGTGGTCCGAGCGCGGATCGAAATTGTGCGAACCGACCATCGCGAAGGCGTCGTCGATCACGATCGACTTGGCATGCATGCCGAAACGGCGGCCTTCGCTGAGCAGCGGCGCCGGGCGGCTGTTGCTGCCGCGGCTGCCGAGCAGATGCAGCCGCGCTTCCGACGCGCGGGCCGGGCTTGCGGTGGCCGACGGCATCGCCGGGTCGTCAATGCCGAGATTGGCCAGCTGGTTGTCCACGGCGGGCCCTGGCGCATGCGGCTTCAGTTCGTGGATCTCGAAGCCGAACGTCTTGAGGTAGCGCTTGCGATGCTTGTACGACATCGCATACACCGCGAACGCGTCGGTCGAGGCCAGCGAGTTGGTCGACACGATCACCCGCGGCGGATCGGCGCTGCGATGCAGCCGCTTGAAGATGCGCCGGGCACGCTTGCTCATCACCAGGTAAGGCGTCTGCAGCATCACCTCGTGCTTGGCGGAGCCGACCATGCGCATGATGTGCTGGGTGAACTCCTGCGCGCGCCTCCGCTCCGGCTTGTCGGTCTTGGCCGGCAGGTCGCTGAAGTAGTCGACCTTGCCGGTGCGCAACGAAGGATCGACCAGCCACGCGCGCAGCCACGCCGGGTCTTCGGCCACCTCCTGCAGCCGCGCCACCCGCCATGGCCGGCGGTAGTGCGGCGCCTGCCAGACCGGTACCGCGGTGTCGGCGACGATGCGCCGGTTGACGTCGCGCAGGTGGGTCAGCGGCACCGACCGCTTGTGCCGCCAGAACAGCTCGAAGCTCGCGGCCATCTGCAGCGCGGCCGGGCCGCCCACCATCACGTCGCGGTCGACGTAGTCGAAGTCGTCGTCCCAGTTGAAATAGCGGTCCTGGTAATTGCGCCCGCCGGTGATGCCGATGCTGTCGTCCACCAGCAGCAGCTTGTTGTGCATGCGCTGGTTGAAATGCATGAAGCAGCACAGCACGCCGGCGGCGAATTCCAGCGGCCGGGTCTGCGCCTTGTGGAAGGTGGGGTTGTACAGCCGCACCTGCAGGTTGGCGCTGACCCGCGACAGCCGGTCGAGCAGATCCATGTCGCCCAGCGAGAACAGCTGGTCGGCCAGGATGCGCACCTGCACGCCGCGGCGCGCCGCCTGCACCAGCTCGTCGAGTACCAGCTGGCCGGCATCGTCCTGATCCCAGATGAAGGTCTGCACGTCGATCGAACGCTGCGCCGCGCGGATCAGGTTGATGCGCGCGGCCAGTGCCGGCTCGGTGTCGTCCAGCAAAG
>Ga0207664_10000639_pt1 | contig 24320 bp, 13 predicted proteins | sample LARL83metaG_FD_184349 | JGI IMG/M metagenome (GOLD analysis project Ga0207664, IMG submission 184349) | Corn, switchgrass and miscanthus rhizosphere microbial communities from Kellogg Biological Station, Michigan, USA - LAR L8-3 metaG... | ecosystem: Host-associated > Plants > Roots >... | reverse complement strand
CCTGTTCGGCCTGCCGAACGCGCCGGTCCCCGGCACGCTCAGCGCCGGCCAGCAGACGCTCGCCGCCAGCATGCGTGCTGCCTGGGCGAACTTCGCGGCCACCGGCAACCCGGCCACGGCGGCGGTTCCCTGGCCCGCATTCGGCCACGCCGGCCGTCCGTCCGTGCTGTCGCTCGTCGTGCCGCAGCCACAGGCCGAGACCGACTTCGCCGCCCGGCACCACTGTGCGTTCTGGGCCACGGGCGACACCGCCAGCGGGAGCACCCATGTCAGCAAGCCCTGAGATCCGTCCTTTCCAGGTCGACGTGCCCGACGAGGCCATCGCCGACCTCCGGCGGCGCGTCGCCTCCACCTGCTGGCCCGGCAAGGAACTCGTCCCCGACGGGTCGCAGGGCGTGCAGCTGGCGACGATGCAGGAACTCGCCCGCTACTGGGCGACCGACTACGACTGGCGTGCGTGCGAGGTACGGCTCAACGCGCTGCCGCAGTTCACCACCGAGATTGACGGGGTCAGCATCCACTTCATCCACGTCAGGTCCAGGCAGCAGAACGCCCTGCCGCTGATCATCACCCACGGCTGGCCCGGCTCAGTGATCGAGATGCTCGGGATCGTCGGACCGCTCACCGACCCGGCCGCTCACGGCGGATCCGCCGCCGACGCGTTCGACCTGGTGCTCCCGTCGCTGCCGGGCTACGGATTCTCGGCCGCACCGGCCGAGGCCGGCTGGGACCCCGGCCGCGTCGCGCGGGCCTGGGCCGAACTGATGAACCGCCTCGGGTACACCCGCTACGTCGCCCAGGGCGGCGACATCGGCGCAAGTGTCACCGACGCGCTTGGGCGCCTGGCCACGGAAGGGCTCCTGGGTATCCACCTGAACTTCCTGCCCGCCTTCCCCACCGACGTGCTGGCGGCCGTCTTCGGCGGCAGCCTGCCACAGGCAGGGCTGTTCAAGCGGATTGCGGTAGCGGTCCTCGCGGCCCACGCCGAGAAGAAGCAGCCGACCGCTCTCGATGCGCTCGTCGCCCTGTGGAAACGGGGCTACATCACCGAGATGCCCGAGCACCCGCAGACGATCGGCTACGCCCTGACGGATACGCCCGCCGGGCTGGCCGCCTGGATCCTCGATCACGACGCCGACAGCTACGAGAAGATCTCCCGCGCCTTCCTCGGCGGTCAGCCCGCGGGCGGCCTGACCCGGGACCAGGTCGTTGACAACATCACCCTGTACTGGCTGACGGGCACCGCGACATCGTCCGCACGCCTCTACTGGGAAACCGGGCGAACGGCGGTCGCCGCGGCCGCGGCCGGCCAGAAGCCCCCCGAACTGCCGCTCCCCGTCGCCTTCACTGTTTTTCCCGGCGAGATCGTCCAGGCCCCGCGCAGCTGGGCCCAGAAGGTCTACCCCAACCTCATCTACTTCAGCGAGGCAGACAGGGGCGGCCACTTCGCGGCGTGGGAGGAGCCCGGCATCTTTGCCGCCGAAATGCGCGCCGCGTTCAGGTCTTTGCGCTGACCAGGCAACCGGTGGGTGACGCAGGCCATCGCCCTGAGAAAGGACGGACGCCGGTATGAGCCTCAGCTACGACGTGTTCATCAACGAACCGCCGCCACAGGACAACGGCTTGCTCCCCAACGGGGAGCCGAAGGGCGGATCCCCTGTCGCCAGCACTCTGATCTACGGGAGCGAAAACGCGGTCCTGACCGATCCCGGGTTCACGGCGGATCAGGCGCTTGCGCTCGGCGACTGGGTCGCCGGGAAAGGCCGTACTGTCACCGACATCTTCATCACCCACGGCCACGGCGATCACTGGTTCGCCGCCGGGCTGCTGGCCCAGCGGTTCGGGGCCCGCGTGGTCGCCTCGGCGGGATCGATCGCCCAGATGCATGCCAACGTCGCTGCGCGGCCGATGCTATGGGACAAGGTCTATCCGGGTATCCCGCCGTCCCCGGTCACCGCGGTGACGGTGCCGGGCAACCGCCTCACGCTCGAGGGACACGACCTGGAAATCGTCGAGGTCGGCCACGCCGACACCGAGGACAACACCGTTCTGCACGTCCCGGATCTGAAGCTGGTCGTCGCCGGGGACGTGATTTACAACGGCGCCCACATGTACCTGGGGGAGAGCATCGCCTCCGGCGGCCTCCAGCCCTGGCGGGACGCGATCGGCATAGTCGAGGCCCTCACGCCCCGGCACATCGTCTGCGGCCACCAGAACAGCACGCTGGACGACGACGCCGGGCGGACGATCGCGGAAACCCGGCAGTACCTCGACGACGCCGACCAGCTACTGCGGACCGAGCCGACCGCGGTCGGCTTCTTCACCGCGACAATCGGCCGGTATCCGGACCACCTCGCGCGGACGGTGCTCTGGGCCGGTACAAGCGCGCTCTACGGCATACGCGAGCACCCTGGGCAGGACCCAGAGCACATCGCGCAGATCCTCGTCGCGGGCTGGCTCTGAACCATGAGCCAGCTCGAGACGCGCTCACCCCGGCGGAGGACGCTGCCGGACGCGGCCGCGTTCTGGGTCCTGGCCACGCTGTTCCTGATGCTGTTCTTCGCCTCGGCGGCCGCCTCTCCGCTGTATCCCGTGTACCAGGCCCAGTTCCGGTTCTCGGCCGCCACCCTGACCGCCGTCTTCGCGGTGTACGTCGTGATCCTGCTGGTCACGCTCCTGTTCCTCGGGTCAGTGTCGGACTACCTGGGCCGGATCCCGGTGATCATCACTGCGCTGGTCTTCAGCGCGGCCGGATGCGCGCTCTTCCTGGCCGCGCACGGCGTCGGCACGCTGTACGCGGCCAGGTCCCTGCAGGGCATCGCGACCGGGGTGGCCACCGGGCCGATCGGCGCCGCGCTGATCGAGCTGCAACCACCGCGCAGCCCGCGGGCACCCGTGGTGACAAGCGCCTTCTCCACCCTGGGCCTGGCCCTGGGCGCGCTGATCACCAGCGCGCTTGTCCAGTACGCTCCCTCACCGACCCACCTGATCTGGTGGGTACTGCTGGCCGTCTTCGCTGCTGGCATTCTCGCCGTGCTGGCCATCGCAGAACCCGGGACCCGGCGGCCCGGTGTCCTGGGCTCGCTTCGCCCCACGGTCACGGTGCCGCGCCAGGCCAGGCGAACCTTCGCCGGGGCCGTTCCGTGCCTGGTCGCGACCTGGGCGCTCGGCGGCCTCTACCTGTCGCTTGGGCCCTCACTGGCCGTCGCGGCGACGGGCTCGCCGAACCTACTCTGGGGCGGACTGGTGATCTTCCTGGTCTTCGGGACCGGATCCGTAGCAGCGTACGTTCTCCGCACCATCACCCCCAGGACGGCGATGCTTGCTGGCTGCGCGCTCCTGCTCGCGGGTGTGGCGGTGACGTTCGGCGCGATCGCAACGACGACGCCGGCGGCCTTCCTGGCCGGGAGCACGGTCGCCGGCGCCGGATTCGGCCTGGCCTTCCAGGGGGCGTTCCGCATGACCATCGCCCTGGCGATGCCCGCTCAGCGCGCGGGCCTGGTGACCGCCGTGTTCGCCGTGGGCTACCTCGCGTTCAGTGTGCCGGCGCTCATCGCTGGCGTGGCGGCCACGAATTTCGGGCTGCACTCCACTGCGCTGGTCTACTCCGCTTCGCTCGCTGTCCTGGTGACGGTGGCAGCTGGCATCCTGGTGCTCCGCCCGGGCAGACAGCGGACGGCGGCGGGCTAGGCAACGCCGCCGGAGCGCTTCTACGGCGGGAAGATCGTTGGCGGCTTGCCGTTGCCGAAAGCCCAGCCCTCGACCCAGTCGGCGTTGGGGTGGTAGCTCCCGGCTCCGATTTCCTTGATGGCGTCACGGACGCCCTGGCCAAGACCGACTTCCAGGTCCTGGTCGGATCGGGCGGGTTCACCGCCCAGAGCCAGTCGCGCCCCGCCGACGCCATGATCGACCGGGCCATGGACGGCCTCATCCTGGTGCCCCCACGATGTCCGCCCGGAGGAATGGTGACACGCCATTAACTACTTGCCCTCGCTCACGCGAATCGCTGGGGCAAACCGTGGGGCAAAACCCCGCTAGTCACTGCCTGGCACTGCTGGCGCCTGCTTGCCTGAGCTTGCGTTCTGCCTGGTCGGCGGCTCTGCGGCGATTACAGACCCACGCTGGCTGCCCATGGTAAGGAGAAGGTCTACGGTTCGATTCCGTAAGGGGGCTCCAGGTCATGGACATCTTTCGAACGTGGAACCGAGTACCTCGCCCCGGCGGAGTGGCACTCTGAGTGGCAGATGCCGTCGGCTCCGCTCCTGATTGCAGATGATGTAGACCACCGCGTAGAGCGGTTCCTGTTCCGGGAAGAGGTCTGCAGCACCGGATCCTGCCCAGCTAGCTGCCACGCACCGTCACCACCGAAAGTGCGACAGAGCCCAACGTTTGGTGTAACCCGGGTTGAAGGGTTTACTTCCGTCCGGCGGCCAGGTGGCCGTCGAAGGCGATCTCGAAGGCGTTGAGCGCTGGCTTCCAGCGCATCATCCAGCGTTTACGGCCGGTGCCGGCGTCGGGGCCGGACACCCCATTCATCTGGAGTACTTCGAGACGAAGTCGGCCCCCGTGCGTATTCAAAGAGCGTACCTCCGTCTCTTTCCTCGAACTCACGAGTCGAACGGTCGGCGAATTCGTGCCAATCGTCTCAGCTCAGGCGCTCGTCGAGCTGCGCGATCATGCCCTGGAACTGCCGGACGGCCTGAGCGCGGTCGCGTTCGGCGTCCTCCCGATATAGGGCGGCTGCAGACGTTGATGCGTGAGCAGACCTTGCGCCGGTTATGTAGCGGAGACCACGGCCATCCCGCCCGCAGCGGATGCAGCGATTCTGGCGGCCGCGCACGAGATCGACGACCGGTCCTTGCGCCCGAACGCACGTCATTGGCCCCCCGCACCGTCGTCGAGTTCGGCAACGTCGAAGCGCAGGCCGCTTGAGCCCTCGCCGCGGCCCACTCGCCGGATCCTCCGCGACCAGCCGAACGTGGCGCCATCCGTCCACCGGGTCAGCGCATCCTCGCGCAACAGGTGCGTGCCCTCGCGGGATACCTCGGCGTCGGGCAGCGGTGGGCCGCCGAGGTCGAGCAGCCGCCCGCGGGGCACGACCGTTTTGGCGCGGTTTGCTATCTGCTCCAGTTGCAGCGCTGGGCCTCCATTGGAGGTGACGCTGATGAGCGGGAACCAGTAGGGCGGGACGGTTGTGCCAAGTAGGTAGCGCAGCCCCACGCCCTCACCAGGGGGGGTGGGGGCAACGGCCGCCCTTGCCAGCTCCTCGATGGGCTCGGTGCTGCCGCCGGCCTCTCCCGGATACCTCCGCTCGACCCCCCAGGCTAGGTTGGCCATCTCGTCGCGCAGCAGGTGGACCTCCTCGACCGGCGCACCAGTGAGGACCTGCGTCGCGACCGGCGGCAAGAAGAACAGCTCGGCCACATCCGCGCCCGGTGGCACCCTGGGATCGTGCTCGGTGAGCGTGAACATGGACCATCGCTGCGCCCCCTGCCCTACCCCGCGGGCGGCCGGTCCCACCCGCAGCCGCATGCCGAAGGAGTCGCCCACGACCAGTGAGGTGATTCGGCAGAGCGACCCGACCGGCAACCGCAACGGCACGGCGAAGAAGTCGTTGGCGTAAACCAGGGCGAACTCCAGCAGCGCCAGTCGCGCGACGTCGCTGGGCCCGGCGTCGACGGCGCCGAAGTCGACTCCCGAGTCCTCGAACTCCCACCACCGTGTGTTCGGCATCCCGTGGAAGCGCACGCCAGTGGGTAGGGTCTGCGAGGGTGGCAGCGCCGTGAAGCCGACCGGGGCAGCCGCGGCGGGCCGGGCGTCGAACGAGTGCCAGTCCAGCTCCTCCCCGCGCCAGCCGGCGACGTCGAGCACGGTCGCGCTGGCGTCGGTGCCGGTCGCCACGCTGAACGCGTGTGCTAGCTGGTCCGGCACCCACGTGGGAGCCGCTGGCTCGGTGGTGGGAGCGGCTGGCTCGGTGACCGTCGCGTCGCAGAACTGCAGCCACGCCTCGGCGGCGGCCCGGACACCGGCGACGTCACCGACTGTGACCACCGGATTCGCCGGTAGTGGGTCGCCGTTACGCAGGATCGGCGCGAGTGCGTCGTAGAGCAACTGGCCGTCGGGCAGCCGGCCGGCGGCGACGTCGAGCAGCCGGGCACCGACCGGATCGGCGGTGCGCAGGCTGGCCGATGGCCCGGCCAGCCGGTATGCGGCGCGGTAGTCGGCGGCGTATTGGCCGCGCTGGGCCTCGGTCAGCGCACGCACGAAGGCCCGGCCGGTATCCACCCGCTGGCGCGCCGTCCAGCGCTTCTCCGCGCGGACCGGATCAGCTGCGAGCAGGTCGAGCGGGTGGGTGCTGGGGTCGTACGGCAGCCACCCCGGGCGCCATGGCGCTTCGAAGGCGGCCAGCGCCGCGGTCTCGGCGGCCAGTTCGACCGAGGTCGGGCTGCCCGCGTCGTCGGCCAGCAGCTCGCCGAGCTGCCACTGCCGGCCGAGCAGCCACAGCGGGTCGGCGACCCTCGCGGCGATGCCCGGCTCGAGGCTGCCGGTCGTCGACCTCGGCTCCAGCCGGAGGAAGTAGGTGCGCGACATCTACGCCTGCACCTCCGTGAGCACCTCGACGTCGAGGCCGATTGTGTCGCCGGCCGGGTTCTCCGCCGTGACGAACGCCGGCAGCAGCTGGCCGAAGCCGGGCACGTCGTCGGTATCGACCATGCGCAGCCGGGCCAGGTCGAGCGCTTCGTCGAGTATGCGCAGCGCGTCGGCTGGCGCCCACATCTCGAAGCCCGTCGGCGGCACGCCGATCAGCCACACCTGTGGTGCGGCGGCCGTGGGGGCGTCGTAATGGAAGGAGACACTGGTCGTCTCCTCGGCGCTCGGGACCATCTCGACCCACTCGTCGACGAACAATCCGGCCGGCGAGCCGGATGGCAGGTCAGTGCCCGGGGTCACGGCAACGAGCGAGACGCGGCCACCCGCTATCCGATCGCCGACCGCGGATGGGAGGGCAGCCCAGCGCTCTCCCGCGGCGCCGCCGAGCTGGCCGACGTGCAGGGTGGGTACGGCGGCCTTGCTGTCTACCGCCGCGAGGGCGTCGGCGTAGCCGAGGGCCGAGTCGAGTGCCAGGACACCCTCGCGGACCAGAGCCGCCCGGCCGAGCCAGGCGCGCGCGAGCGCCGGGGCGGCACCGCCCGGCGCCGCCCCTGCGGCAAAGGCGGCGAGCGCCTCGGCGTCCGGTGTCAGCGCCGGGAGCACCACGAAGGCCTCGCCGAAGATCGCGCGCAGCCGGCCGGTAGCGTCGGCCGCCGGCAGGTTCCCCGCCGTCGTCTGGCGGTGCCGCAGCTCCGCCAGGGCGGCGGTGACCTGATGCCGCAGTCCATCGGCCTCCCTTCCCCGCTGTTTCACGGCCTCGTCGTCCTTGCCCGTCGAGTCGCGCACCGTCGCCGGTGCCGCGCCGGTGACCCCGAACAGGTCGGCCGCGAACAGCGCGGCCCGCAGAGCGGCCGGGTCGGCGGAGCCGCGATCGCTGGCCTTCTCGTCAGCTGCCTGCGCGTCGACGAGCCCTGTGATCGCATCGTCCAGCGCGGTCACGGCAGCCGCGGCGCGGCGGGCCAGGTCCGCCTCGTCGACCGTTGTGCTGGGCGAGCCGCCGGTCGCTGCCAGGTCGGCCGGCTGCAGCGGGCGGGCACGGGTGATGGCCGCGCGCAGGGCCCGGGCGATCTCGAGCGTCTCGACCCAGCCGAAGTCCTCCACCGGCCACCCGTCAGGGCGCTCGAAGACCAGCTCCAGCGTCGCGTCTTTAGCATCTACGGGCCGCTGCTGTTCGACGAGGGCCGCGATCCGCAGCTCCAACGGTGACTGGTGCGGGGTCTCGTGCGGGTCGGCAGCCAGCACCACGTCAAGAGCGCCCAGCGCGAGCCCCGGCTCGGCCTTCGTCAGCGCCCCGAGCGTCAGGTCGTCCAGGGCCGCCATTTCATCGCCCTTGGCGTCAAGGAATCGGGCCCGGATCCGGATGCTCGCCGGGGTCGGGAGGGCAGCCCTGGCCCAGGCCTCAAGCCGCGGCTCGGCCGCAGCCCGCGGGCTGGCGACCCAGCCCGGGCTGCTGCCGGCCGCAGCCTCCAGCAGGACCATCAGCCGGTGCGTCACGCCCACCCCGGTGCGGGGTGTGCGCACGATGCCGATCTCCGGCGGCGGCACCGGGGCGCCGGACAGGCCGTCGACGGTGCCTCCGGCCCGAGCCGGGCTGCCCCGCACGGCCTGGTAGACGGACTCGGCGACGCCAAGGTCGGCGACGGAGTCGAGCGCGTCGGCTGCGGCCAGCAGGATGCGGGTGAGCCCGGCCTCCTCGGCCTGCTTCACCGGGCCGACGGCCGGCGCGCTAGCCAGCAGGGCGGCGACGGTGGGCTGGGTCGCGCCGTCGTACCCGGCCAGCTCAAGCACCCGGAGCCCGTCGGCGACGTTGGTCGCGGCAACGGACTCGACCGGCTCGGTGCCCGGCGTCAGCTGATGGGCGATCAGCGGCGCGGCGGAGCGCAACCGGGCGATGAAGGGCTGCAGCCTCTCGCGGGCCAGGTCGCGCTCGATGCGGTAGCCGAGCAGCGCCGCGAGGGGCTGGCCGCCGCGGATGCCCTCCAGCAGCTCCAGGCCCTGCCGGACCCGGGCCGAGGACAGGTCGATGCTGAATGCGTCGCCCCGGCCGACGGTACCGGCACCGTCCCCGGCTGCCGCGTGGGCCAGGTGCACCGAACGCAGGACGGCCGCCGCCGCACCGTGACCGACGCTCGGCGCATGGACATACCCGCCGTTGATCGGGCTTGTATAGAGGCCGGGGGTGCCCGCGACCACTTGCCGGGGCGCCGCCCGCAGGTCCTCGACCGCCCCGTAGGCGCCAATATTTACACCGGTCATCGACGACGGGTCGTTGCGCAGCTCCCGCAGCCGGTCGGCGGCCAGCGCGGTATACCACGGGTCGAGGCGATGGCTGACCAGGCCCAGGCTGGCTCGCAGGTGCTGCTCGGTAGCCTGCGGCGGCCGGGCGGCCAGCCGCCGCAACGCGGCCCGCAGGTCCGCCATTTCCCCTGCATCGCGGCCCGCCTCGGACAGCTGGAAGGCGACCGACTCACCCGTACCGAGCGGGTCGGGGTACTCCAGCCGCCTCTGCGGCGTGGCCAGGGGGTCGCGGAATACTGACGGGACGTCCTCGGCGTCCCACTCGGCCGGATTGGCCCCGGCGAGGATATGCGCGGCCCGCGCCAGGGAGTCGGCGCGTTCCAGCATCGCCAGCCGCGCTATGGCGAACAGAAGCGTGCGTGGGCGCTCGGCCCCGCCGTAGTCATGCAGCAACAGCCGGTCCGGCGAGGTCGCCGCGGCGAGTTCGAGGTACATGGCGGCCCGCTGCGACGACGTCGCGCCGGCGTCGGGCGGCTCAACGAACGGCACGCCCAGCGGCGTGGCGAAGTCCAGGTTCAGCGTCTGCACCAGCGGTGCGCCAATCGAGCCGACCGCGCCCAAAGCGTCGATGGCTGCCGCTGCCGCGGCCCGCGCGGCGTCCACGGCGGTCCGCGAGCCGAGCCTGGCGACTACGTCTGCGGACACTTCGGGACCGAGCAGCGGGCGGAACGCGAGGCGCCAGGTGACCGCGTCGCGCTGCAGGATGCGTATCAGCGTGTCGCCAGGGTCCGCGCTGGGCGTACCCACCCGGGGCAGGGTTGCTGCTGCCGCCGTCCACTGCGCTCGCAGCGCATCGAGCACTGGCAGCATCTGGGCGGCGACGGATCCGGCCGGGATGCGGGCGTCGTCACGCAGCAGCACAGGGAGGATGCCGTAAGGCTGGCTGCCCACCCGGATTGTCGGGAACGGCCCGGTCGCGCTCACGATCTCGATGGCAATGCCAAGGATCTCGCTCACGTGGTCGGCGCTGAGGATGCCGTCCAGCAGGCGGGTCAGGTGCCCACGGGTGACCTCGGCCAGCAGCAGGCGGATGTCGCGGCCGTGCTGCGTTTCTGTGGCGTCGGCGCGCTCGACAAAGCCGAAGGGATCGGTCCGGATGCCGAGTGCGTCGGCCAGCTCGCTGGCGTCTGTGCCGTCGTGCGGATTGCAGAGCGGAGCCGGCCGCAAGCCGATCAGGAAGCGCTGACGCTCGATCGGCAGGACGTCGGCCAGCTCAGGCCGCGCCGTGTAGCCGGCTCGAAGACCCGGCAGGGAATTCGTCGGCGTGCCCGGGGCGACGAAGGCGCAGCCGCGGGTGTAGTGCTGCGCGTCGAGCAGGTGCTCGAGCTCGGCAGCGCTCTCGGCCGGGTCAAGGGTGCCGCGGACGCCGACCACGACCACCCGGCGTACCTGGACAGGGGGGTCGGGCAGGTCGGGCACCACCAGCGCCATGCCCGCCTTGAGACCGGCGTCGAAGTCGATCATCCAGTCCATGCCGGCAGGCGACGGACCGGTCTCGAGCGGCTCGCGTACCTGCGTCGAATCCCCGGTGAGCGTCGAGCCGTCGGTCAGCTCGACGAACGCGGTCCATTTATCGGGCAGCAGTCGGGCCACCGACGCCCGCGAGAGCCGGGCCGGGCGCCGCCCCGGCGGCACGCCGCGCGCCAGCACCTCACCGAGCCACCCGGCCCGGGTCGGCCCGACCGCGCGCACGACGTCGCTCCATGCGTCGTCGAGGTCTTTGAGGTCCCTCGCCAGCCGGAGCCGCTTCTGCAGCTTGCCGATCACCTCGAGCTCAGCTGGAGTGAGCTCCGGCTCGTGCGCATCGTCGTGCACGTCGTCGGGATAGATCCGGACCAGCAGCGACCGCGCAGTGCCGGTGATCGGGGAGAAGGTACGGGCGCCGGCGGCGTCCGGCCAGGCGAACCTCGTCTCGATCCGCACCGGCAGCAGCAGCAACGGATGCTTGGCCGACAACAGGTCGAAGCCGCCGCCCCCGGCCAGGGCTCGCCCGCGCGCGGCCGCCATCGCCGCGATTGCCCTGTCACCCGCAGCGCCGGCCTTGGCCAGTGCCGCCTGCGCCTTCGCGAGCGCGGCCCTGGTGGCGTCGGCGCCGGCCTGGTCTCCGGCCCGGAGCGCCGCGTCGAGCTGTGCCTGCGCGTCAGCGGCGTCGGCCAGGGCCTCCTGCTGGTTGTGCTCAGCCGTCGCCAGCTTGGCGCGCGCGGCCTGGTAGGCGGCCAGACCCTTCAGCTGCGCGGCGGTGGTCATCACGATCCGATCAGGTCACTGGCGTGCACGGACAGCCGGAACGCCGGCCGCAACAGCTGGACCGCCAGCTGGTCGCCGGCCGTGGCCGGCGGCGGCGGGGCTGGGGGACGCGGCGGCGGGGCTGGGGGAGGCGGCGGCGGGCCGAACCGCGGTTCGGTCGGCTGCTCCTCGAAGACGACGTACCAGCCGGCTTGGTCGTCGGTCGCGGTGGCCGGGGCGCGGAGCCGGTCGATCCCGCGCACATCCTTCTTGGCCAGCGGGAAGCCAAGGAACAGCACGTCGGCACCGGCCGGGCCGCCGAACTGCGGGAACCGCACGTCGGCCTCCCAGCCCGCCTCGCTCCTGACCGGCACCGGCTGGCGCTGGGCCAGCTCGCCGTCGAACTGGACGTCACCTCTCTCGTCGCGCAGCCACTGGCCGCGCTGCAGGTAGATCGTGGCCCGCGGGTAGCGCTGCAAGAGATCACCGCGGACCAGCAAGACGACCAGCCCCGGCCCGCCACCGGTGTCAAGATGCTCGCCGAGCCCTCCGCCCATCGCCGCCCACGTGTGGATATCGGGGATGTCGCGGGCCGGCGCAGGAGCGGTTGTCGTCGAGACGGCCGCCCGCCGGTCCCAGAACCGCGAGAACACCGTGCCGCGCTGATCGGTCGGAAACCCGCGCCACAGCAGTTCGCGAGCCATCTCGTGGTTCAGGCCCACCATGTACGACTCGATGAATGCCGCGTCGGGCTCCACCATGGCGACCGTATTGGGTGGCAGGTCGCCGATCCCGGGCAGCAGCCAATCCTGGCCGAACTCCTGCAACGGGCCGATCATCGGCGTCGGGATCTCCGGTGCCGCCATCACCGGGTCGAGCCGGGCGGACAGCTTCACCCGGCCCCCGGCAGGGATCGTGACCTGCGCCCGCACCCGGTCCGCGACCGCCACATCGGGCACGATCGCCGCCCGGATGGCCCCGGCCGTGCCGGGGACGTCGAGCGGCTTGCAGGCGCGCGTTGCCGCCCGGCGCCGGAGCAGCGCGAAGGTGCCGGCCAGCTCAGCCAGCGGGTCGTCCGGCGGACGTCCCGGCCCCGGACGGGTCCGGCGAGCCGGCAGGGCGACCGCCCCCGACGGCAACCGCGGTGCGGCCACGGCCAGAGACCCACCGGCCAGGCGTTCCAGTATCGTGCGAGCGTCAAGGGCGGCCGACGGGATCACATCGGGGAAGCTGGCCCGATCGCTGCGGCCGAGCCGCCGGTCGAGCGGGCCACGCGGACGCGTGATCCTCCGGAACGCCCCGGACAGCGCCAGGACCGGCAGGCAGCTGGCCGCCGCCTTTCCTCGTACGGTGAGCTTGGCGGCGGTCCGGATCCGGGCCGCCGCCGGCCCGGCGACCAGCAGCAGGGCAGCGTCCGGCAACGGCGTCAGGTGGCGCGCAACGATCCGCTCGGCGGCAGCGACCGCGAGCTGCCCCTGCCGCAGCAGGATGTTGGCCCGCAGGATCTCGCCGAGCTGTTCCCAGACGGCGGCCATCAGGTCTTCCTGCCGCTCCTGCACGACCCGCGTCCCCAGCCCGGCCGCCACCCGGTAACGCGGGTCGAGGTTCAGCTCCTCGACCCAGTCGAGGGGGGCTGCGGCGATCACCTTGGTCACCGCCGCGTGCCACCGCCCGTAGATCGGCGGGCCGACCGCCTGGGTGAGGTTGACCACGCCTTCGAGGTCAGTGGCGAGTGTCAGATCGACCGGTGCCGCCGCGGCGGGCGCCACCCGCAGCGCGCCACCCAACGGCACTGCCGCGGCCGCGGCCCGGTCCGGCAGCGCAAAGCCCGGCTTGGTGACGTCGAGGCCCCGGGTGCCGACCGTCGACGGGACCGGCCGGGGCTCAAGGCGGAGGACCAGCGAGCGGAAGTCGCCGACCCGGCCGGTGGTGAACTGCCAGGAGTAGTAGACCGGCAGCTCGACCCGGGCGTCGGTCGCCGACCAGGCATCCAGGGGAACTGTAGCCGGCACCGTCCGGCCGAGGCCGGCCAGCGCCGCGATCGCGAAGGTCGGCACAATGCAGGCGAGGTACTCGGTGTCCGGCCGCAGCTCGCGGGGGCAGATCAGCCGGGACAGGATGCGCTCGGGCTCGTTGTCGTTGATGCTCTTGACACCGGCTGTGGTGGTGCCGGTGATCTGGACGTGCGCCCAGCGGTGGGAGTCGGACAGTACGGGCAGGGCGGCGACCTCCGGCGGTGTCACCGTGAGCAGCGGCAGCGGCAGGCCCGGGGTGAGAACCGCGTTGGCACCGCTCTCGACGACGGCAAGGCAGATCCACGGCCGCAGCGCGTCGGCGGCCGTCGGGCCGAACGGCGTGAACATCCACGGCAGGTCGGGCCGGTCGAGCTCGACGTGGGCGTGGTAGGTGGCGGTGAAGTCGAGCGTGCCCGGCACGGGAAAGGTACGGATAACCTGCCGCGTGTCTATCCCGCTGACATCACCCGGCCCGAGCACCTCGAGGTCGGTGGTCCCGGTCTGAGCCGGCAGGCCGGTGCCGGCGACGTTGACGCCGACCTGCAGCTTCGCCCGGCGGGCGGCGCCTACGGCCTGCGGCTGGTCCTCGACAGCGGCAGCCAGGCCACTGCGCAACCAGCTGAGGAAGGTGTAGGCCATGGCTACCCTGCCTCTCGCGCTGGGACGACCTGCTTAGCGGGGCCTCCGGGGGCGGCGCTTCCGCCCGGCCCGTTGCGCCGCAGTCGGTCGGCTGCCTCGGCCGCGCTCTCATTCGTCGCGCCCAGGTCCTTGACGAGGGTGTCCGGATCGGCGACTACGTAGCGCTCGCTGACCACGTCCACGCCGAGATCGGGTCCACGGAATCCCGCGGCACCGGCCGTTCGCGTCTCGGCCATCGCGGCCGCGCCGGCGAAGATCAGCTGGTCGACGACCGCAATAGGCATGCGCGCCGCCTGGCCCGCTTGCTTCGTGTCACGGCGGACGCCGGTGTCGGGCTCCACGTCGACCACCGACTCCTCGTAGCCCTCGGTCGCGGCGATCCCGGTCGGCCGGTCGGCGGGCACGCGGAAACCGGGTATCGGCACAGTGCCGCCGGACCGCAGCGACTCGAAAGCCGGACGGGCCACCCGCTCGTCGTCGGTCAGGGCGGTGAACTGCCCGGGCGCGAAGTCGTCGAACAGCTCCGCCGCTGGTTTGGCAACCGCGGCGCCGCTGATGAGAAGGAACCCCTCGAGGGTGAAGGTCGTCGGTGGTACAACTGCGGTTCCGAACCGGTCAAGCGTCACGCCGAACGGCGCGACCCGCTGCCGGGCGCTCAGCGCGCCCAGCGGGTGCACCACAACGGCACTGCTCGCCTCGAGGTCGCGCAGCCCAACCACCCGCTCGCCCTGCTGCGGCGGGACCGCGGCCCAGGCGTCGGCCCGCGCGAACGCCTTAGCGATCTCGGCCAGCACGTCCTTGCCATCGATCCGGACCACCGCTGCCTGCGCGGCCGGCCCGGACGTTGCCTCGAAGTCGATCCGGTGCTTGCCGAGGAAGTCGAACTCCGCGTAGCCGATGGCATGCCACGGTGTCGGGCCGGTCAGCGACGCGCGCAGCGCCGCGTGCAGCAGCGGCTTGTTGTTGAGCTCGATGTCGATGCCGGCGCTGAGGTCGGCCATCAGCTCGAAGGGCTGGAACTGGATCAGGGCGTCGAAGGTGAGATTCGCCGCGGCGGAGAACGACCCAGCGAAGGTGTCGACCTTCACGTACATGTCGAGCAGGGCGCCGAACTGGATGGTGTTGGCCGTCATCGCCATGTAGCACTCGAGCCGCAGGCGCGGATTGTCGCCGGTGGACAGCGAGATCCCGAGCCGACGCAGCGCCGGGAACCCGGCCGGCGGCTGGAACTTGGGGTGGAACCCGCCCGCGGCGACCACAAACATCTTCGTCGCGCCCCAGCCGACCCGCACGGCCATATCGCCGGTGATGACGAATACCACCAGCCTGGAGTCGACCAGCGAGGCATCGACGGAGATCTCGCCGCGGTCGAAGTCGATGACGCCGACGATGTCGAGCCGCAGGTTGAGGACGGGGTCCTTCTTGTCCGGCAGCGCGATCTGGATCCGGCCGAGGATCACCAGCCGGATCGGCATCAGCAGCTCGAGGATGAGCGCAGCCTCGAGCGTGATGAGGGAGTTCGGGCCCCACCCGATCTTGACCATCGGCCCGAAGACGTAACGCCCGTCGGCCGGCGGGAAGATCGAGCGGAGCTGGCTGATGATCTGCGGCGCCCGGGCGACGACGTCCTGCGGGAAGAGGATCGCGTTGACCGTGCCGTCACGGACGCCGTTGCGCAATGGCTCGATCACCATGGTGCGGTTGATGCCGAGCAGCCCGCCGACGCCGATCAGCGCGAAGCCGTAGCCGAGCTGGATCGGCGGGAACTCCACCGCGATGATCACCAGTAGCGAGAAGCCCTTCTTCGTCGCGCCAGGCGGGCCGGACGCGTCGGGCAGACGGGTCGTCAGCAGGCCGATCGCGGTGACGGTGATGGCCTGGAAGCCCAGCTGCAGGACCCCGGCGTACTGCTCGTTATCGGGGTCGAAGAATACGTAGCCGCCGCCGGTGACCGGGCCGGCCTTGACCGAGATGCCGAGGCCCGCCGGCGGCTTAAAGCCGACGTCCAGCCCAATCGGCCCGAGGTTGCCGGGCTCGGGCAGCAGCCTGGCGCGCAGCCCGATGTCGTCGATCGAGATCTTGACCGGGCCGAGGGCGAGGCCGCCTGTTACCCCGGCCTCGAAGCGCAGGGCGTTCTCTGCGGTGGTCGCCTTGGCCGTGAGGTGGATGGAGGCCAGGGTGACGAAGCCGAGCGTCTTGTTGACCGGGATCCGGATCTCGACTGCGGCGGCGCCTTCGATGTGCAGGCCGTTGCGCTGCGACCAGAGGGCCCGCAGGTCCAGTGTCACCCCCGAGCCGTCGTCGGGAATCTTGGACCCGACAAAGCCGTCGGCCTTCTTGACGCCGATCCGCAGCCGAAGCTGTTCGAGGTCGACCCGCACGTACGGGTCGATCCCGGCAGCATCGAGCTCGGCACCGGCCAGCACGGACAGGGAGATGAGGTCGACCTGCCCGCTGTCCCCCAGCCGGAGGAGTACCAGGCGCTCGCCCGGCTGCTCGCTGGCCAGCTTGAAACCGAGGCCGAACCGCCCACTCACGCTGGTCGGCGCGCCACCGTCGAAGCCCGAGCGCAGGGTCGGTGGCTTGCCCGGCCGCACCCCGAGCGCGACCCCGCCGACCAGGTCGATCCCCGCGTCGACCAACAGCGAGAGCCCGCCGGCGATCGGGATAGCCAGGGTCATCCCGCCGTGCACCATCGGGATCAGCTCGAGCCCGGCGTCGGATGCGCCGGGGGAGGTCGCGCGGAGCCGGTGCATGGACAGGTCGATGCCGAGCGCAGGCAGGTCGATCAACTCGATGATCAGCTGCGGGTTGGGATCGGTGGCGGCCAGCGGCGCGGGCGCCCCCGTCAGGAACTGCTCCAGGGCCGCCGTCATCGGCGACATCTGCGACCGCGCGCCGAACTGCGCCAGGACGTCGGCCACGTTGATGAGCAGGTCGTCGGCCGCGAACCCAGGAGTGCCCCAGCCGTACGTTGTGCGCATCACGCTGACCGGGTCCGAGAACAGCTTGGGGACGTTGTCCCACTCGACGATCGACCGGAGGTGAGCGATGTTGTACGCATCGCCGGCAACGGCGGGGAACGCCTCGTAGCGGAAGATGCCGGCCAGCTTCAGCAGCGCGTGGACCATCGGGGCGTACAGCCGCGCCTGGCGCATGACCATGAAGTCCAGCAACCGGATTGGCAACTGCTTCACGATGTTGGTCGCGGTCAGGTACTCACCGGCGCCGGCCAGCTTCGCCGGGAGCCCGTCGGCCAGCGTGCCGATCTGCACCGCCAGCGTCGCCACCGCGCCGCCGACGTTGGCGTAGCGCAAAGCCATGGTCGTGCTATCGGCCCGCTCGGCCTCCGTGGAGTGGGCCAGAGTCTCCAGGGCGGAGATAACCGGGCTCGCGTCAAGGGTCATCAGGCCGACGAGATCGACGGCGCCCGGCGGCGGCGCCCAGCCCAGCTGGGCCAGCACGCCTTCTAGCGCAGCAGCGTCGCCGCGGACGACGTTGACGACGGCGACGGCCCGGCCGAGGCCGCCGACCACCCGCTCTATGCCGTCTACGCCCATTTGTCTTCCGCAAAGTCGTAATAGTCGAAGGTGTCGACGACCTCGAGATCAGGCGGGTCGCCGAACGGCAGGATGGACAGCTTCAGCAGGTATTGCTTGGCGTCGCCGATGCCACTGGGGGTGACGCCATCGAAGCCCGGCCATGGCAGGATCCGGGCCGGCTGCGGCGTGTCCGGTGACACTTGCAGGCCCTGTACCTTCGCCTTTGCCGTCTCCTCCCACAGCTTGATCCAGCCGTTGGGCGGTGCTTGCGCAGTCTGCAACTGCTGTTCCGTGGGGTCCGGTGCCCCTGCGGCCGTAAGGAAACCGAGATGCTCCGCCCACAGGAGCTTGCGCAGGTCGCCCGGCAGGGTCGTCGACGATCCGTCCGCGGCGGTGCCGTACACGACGAGGTTCGCCTCCGTCGCGCGCACGTCCTGCAGGCCGACCTTGTCTGCGTGTTCGCTGAGCAGCAGGGAGACGCCGTCAAGGTTCGCCGAGCCGATGGTCGCCCAGTTGTCATCCACGATCGCGAGCTTCGAGTGCACGTAGCTGCGGCCCACTCGGGGCGGGTTGCCCGCCACCACGGGCGGCTCGTGCGTCCAGAGCGTGAACACTTTGCACCGGGTGCGCTCGGCAGCCGTCAGCCCGGTGAGCAGCCGGGTGACATTGGCCGGATGCCAGAATGAGTACAGCGGGATGTCCACCTTGTTATTGGTGAGGAGGATGACCTCGAGCTGTGGGTTGGCCTTGACGGCGTCGATCAGGGCGTCGGCTAGCTCGCGGCAGGTGAAGTACTGGTTCTCCAGGTAGATGTAGCGTTTGGCGTTGGCAATGGCGCGGATGTAGGCCTCGAAGATGGACGTCTCGCCCTGAGGGCGGGCCGGGAAGAAACCTCCACCCCACAACGACCGGGTGAGCTGGGCCGTCGCCCCGCCCGCCACCGCGGCGGGTGCCGGCTGCGCCGGCAGGTCGGCCGCGCCGGCCGGCTTGGCCTGGTCCCAGTGCAGCCGGAAGGTCGCCTCGATGTCGGCGACCACCGGCCCGCGCAGTCGCAGGCTTACGTCATGGGTCGGGACATTGATCGCCTTCGAGCAACGCTCCTCGCCGTGCCGCGGGTCGTGCAGCGAATGATCGAGGCCGTCGAAATAGTCCTGTACGAACGGCGAGCCGAGGACGTACGCCTCGACGTTGGCCGGACTGCGGCAGATCACCATCTTCGAGTGCACGGGGGCCAACGGCACCATCCGGAAGCGCCGCGTCTCGACGTCGGCCGCGCCGGCCATCTCGTCCTCGACGACCCCCGCCGTGTCCGCAGGGTACGGGACCCCGATGAAGTCGTTCAACAGCAGCCGCACGACGCAGCCCGGCCGCGTGCCGGCAGACTTGAGCGCGTCCTCGAGCCTGCGCCCCTGCGTGGGTCCAGCCGCCAACCCGGTCGGCGGGTCTGGGGTGAAGGTCATGAAGGCATGGCCGACGTCGAGGTAGAACAACATGAAGTCGACGGAGGTCTCCGCGGCGTCGATGGCGGCGATGACCGCGGCCCACGCCGCCGCGTTGTCGATCAGCAGGTCGATCTGGTTGCCGACTGTCGGCCCGAACCCCGCGGTGGTCGCGACCCAGCCAGTCACCCAGGCCCCGGTGTCCAGCGTCTGGTCGATGACGCCCCGGTAGATCCGCGGAGCGGTTACCTGGCGGCCGGCGCCATCGGTGAGATGCACCTCGAGGTCCGGCTCGTCGAGCGCGGTGTAGTTCACCAGGAAGGCGCCGGCGAAGTCCGTCAGGACCGACCCGAGTTCGGGGGCCGACAGCCAGAATTTGCGGCGGACCCGCACACGAACTCCAGAGACTCCCGCTCCGCTCGAATCCCGAACGATGCCGATCACCGAGGAGTTCGGCATCGCGCTACTCCACTAGGGCAGCCGGACACTTGTCCAGATCGACACCATCGCAGGTGCGTAACGCGGCCGGCTGTCCGGACAGGGGACCGGCGGCGGCAAGTAGAGCGACGAGGGCAGTCCGTACGCGGCGTCCCATGATTCCTCCCTGTCCAGGGAAGCTCGGCGCGGCCAGGCAGAGGGCGTCCGGACACGGCGAGCGCCATTAGCGCACACAGCAGAGACACGGGGCGGTGCTCGTGAGCGTGATGACCCATCATGGTTCCCCGTGAGCGAAGCGGATGTCCCAATGAATGGTCCGGAGGTCGGGTTCATCCGGTATTTTGCGCAGCCGTAATCAGGAACGGCCCCGCCTCAGCCCCCTATTTGGTGCGCCGCTCAGACCGGTTGGCGCGATACTTTTTGGGAGCTTGCGTAGATAGCTATATCGGGTTTACACCTAGGTCAAGAAATAGTCAAGAGAGGGTATCTGGTCGCCTTGGTCGGCAAGGCCAGTAGGCTCCGCCTGCCGAGCAGACCGGCACCATCCACCGTCCAGGCCGCTGCGGACCACCTCGCCCGGGACCTCGACGACTACATACTCAATCTGCCGCCGCAGTGGTAGCGGGTTGTTGGCGGGTGCTCCGTCCGGGACATCGCTCTCAAGGTGTTAGGGCTGGGTAGTGTCCGGCCTGCGCGCCTGCATCGTGCTGCGCGAGGGGCCGGGGTCAGATGACGTCCTGCTCCTGCAGGTCAAGGAAGCACAGCGATCAGTGGCACGCCCCTATGTCCATGGCGACACGGCCTAGCATAACTATCAGGGCCAGCGCGTGGGTGGAGTAGCAGCAGATGCTGCAGGCATTTAGCAACCTGCTGCTGGGCTGGAGATCGTTTTCGTCGGGATCCGTTTATGCGGCAGGCTGATTCATGCAGCCGGACCCGCCAATCACCGGACGAATGGCGAGGTATACCACCAAGATGGCGTGGTGGCCAGCCGGGAGGAGCATCCAGGTGAACCAGGTGAGGGCTGGCGATGCGCATGTCCGCCCAGCGATCAGGGCAGATGCCCCCGGGATCGTGTGGGTGTCAAACTCCTCCATCCTTCCCGGCGAAGACGCCGGATTCGGAGGACGCCTGGACTCGCCCTTCCATGACACGTCAGCGCTTCTGTCGGCCTGGCGCGATCCCAACGTCGTGCAGGGGGAGGAGGTGCTGGTTGCCGAAATGGGCGGGCGAATCGTGGGCTGCGTGACCGTCGAGGACAAAGGACGCGAACTCGAACTGGTCAACATCGACGTTCCACTCGAGCTTCAGGGCCAAGGGATCGGCACGATACTGGTGCAGTCAGTCGAAGAGCGAGCCAGAGCAGCAGGAAAGCAGGCAGTCACTGCTGGCACGAGCCGGAACGCAGACGGCGTGGCCTGGAGGTCACTTCCCTGGTGGCAGCACCTTGGGTACCGGGTCACCCATGAAGAGGAGAACGCATGGACCCGGTCAATCGGGCCCGGTGCCCGCGAGATACGAATGCGGAAGGACCTCCCGGCCGAATGAGATCACCCGCAGGGAGATAACCGGTGCCTCCCTCGATGCTGCCGGCGCTGTCCTGGAAGGCGCTCGTAGCCGGCGCGTGATCGCTGGGAAGGAATACAGCCGGAGTGCCCGCCTAGCTGATCACAAGGAGCACACATGGCCATGCGCTTCCAGGCATGACTATGCGGAGGCGAGCACGCACTATTTTCGGCTATGAGCGGAAGAGCGTGAGACGTGCCGGGCTGGCCTCTCGGTCGCCGCGGCCGGACATACCGAGCATCGGGCTCCCTGGTGCGATGATGATGGTCTGGTTGCCGTCTCCGGGGCGGCTGTTCAAGATCGATGTGAGTGACAGATCGAGTGGCAAACAGCGCTCGCAGCAGTAAAGGAGGTGCTAGCCGGGGCCGTTGTGAGCTCGTGTTTTGCCAGGTCAGAAGGCCTGAGCAGGCACGACTCTAGGGTGGAGTTCCCTATGGTAAGGAGAAGGTCTACGGTTCGATTCCGTAAGGGGGCTCCAGCTCAGGAAGCTTTTCCGTAACTGTGGTCGACTCGATGATGCCTCAAACTGCCCCCCGATTTGCCCCCATCAGGTGAGGTGAGCTGATCGGTCCGGATCTGACCTGCGGCAACGGACAACGGACCTTCTCCCGGTGAGTTCACCGCTCCGGTATCGGGTGTGGAGCCGGAGGTAGTGCCCGGCTTAGCTGACTCGCTGGGTCGGTGAGTCAGGCTGTGGGTGGGGGCCGGAGGGAGACTTGCGCACCCGGTCGCAGGAGCTGCATCAGCTGGTGCGGGCGACCGGCGGAAACCCGCTGGCTGTGATCGAGACGCTCGCTCGCCGGAATGCGTTCCCAGTTGCGCCGGAGGCAGACGCGGGGGTTCTTCAAGATATCGCGGCATGCCGGCAGCGGCGACTGCCTGTGTCGCGGAGGCTGGGGCCGTGCGCGGCTATTACCCGCTCGGTGTTTGCTCACGCCTCGCGCTCGAACCGGTCACCTGGTCGCTGACTGATCTCGCCGCACGGCTGATGGAATTGTCTAGTGGTGAGATAAATATCCCGCTCTCCGATTATGCACAAATGCTCTGAAAAGGAATAATTGAGATTTAGCTCATATATTGCTCTACTCTACCTTTGCCGGCCAGGCAATGACTACGGCGAGGACCGTATTAGTCAGCGAAATCCCGGTGGTCAAGATGGCGACCCGCGGTGGCAATTGCCGGCGGAGCCCGGCCGTGAACGCCGTCGCGGTGTCGCTCGCGTGGATGAGCACACCGAACCGGTCCGCCTCCGGCGAGCGGGGGTCGGCCAGCAGCTGCACCCCGAGCACCACAGTCCGGATGCCGAACATCCGCATCGGGTAAACGGCCACCTTATTCGCGTCTGGGTCGGCTCCGAGCCTGCGGAGCAGCGTGTTCGGGGCCACTAGGGCCAGCGTTCCGTTCGCCAGCCGGATGGTGGCTAGGGCGAGGCGGGCATGATCACGGCTGATCAGCATTGAGGTCTCCTTGGAAGCGTGCGGGACAGGACCGAAAGTCGCATGGCGCCAGGCATCAGTCAATGATCGCCTCCGGCCAGATTTCACTGATAGCGGCCGCAGCCTTTACACCCTCCCGCCCACGGGTTCATTGTGGTGTCACGGGTGGTAGGGGCAGGGAGCTTGGATATTAGGGGGTGCTTCCGTGCCATACCAGGTAGGTGTCACGATCCGGGCGGAGGTCGAGCCGGGTCACCTGCCGCTCCTGCGCGAGAAGCTCGCTGATATGAGCCAGAAAGGCCTGGCCGAGCCGCCATTCGACTTCGCCCACCTGCGCGGGCTGCACTTCGCCCGGTTCTATCTGCTGGACGAGACGGCGGACCTCGACGACCAGCCCATCCCGGCCACCCTGGTCTTCATGAGCGAGGTGGACGCCCCGCAGCGGCGTCACCTGGCCGAGCTTCTCAGCGTTGCTGGCGACGGCATGGATCAGGTCTTCAGGCACTGCACGGGCTACCCGGGACCCGGCGCACGACGCCGGAGCAGGATCGCCTGGCTGCGCAGGCACCGGCTACGGTCCAGCGCTTTCTATATCAACACCGTGGGCCGGGGGCTGGACCAAATCCGCCAGGAGGCCCGGCTGCGGGACGCGCTGGAGAGCCAGCTCGACCGGCGCGACTGGGCCGGGTGCTCTCCGGCGGACGTGCGGCGGGAGCTGCTGGGCTACGTGGCCGGCCGCGCCGACCTGGCCTGGGCCCTGCGGCCGCCGGCGCCGCCGCCCCTGCTGTTCCGGCTCCGGGAGGCCGTCCACCGGGTGGCCGTGCCGCTGCTGGTCCTGCCGCTGCTCCCGCTCCTCTTGCTGCTCCTCCCAGTCTGGGCCGTGGCGATCCGGCTGTCCGAACTGCAGGACCAGGCCGACATCAGCCGGCCGGCATCCGGTCACGTCGCCGAGGTCGCCAGGCACGAGGACTTCGCGGCCCAGAATCCGTTCGCGGTCGTCGGGTTCCTAAAGCCCGGCGGGCTGCGCCTGGTCACCATTCGGGTGGTCCTGCTGGCCATCGACTACGCGGTCCGGCACCTCTTCAGCCACGCCAACCTGGCCGGGATCAAGACGATCCACTTCGCGCGCTGGGTTCCGCTGGACGGCTGGCGGCGGATGACGTTCGCGAGCAACTACGACGGCGGTGTCGAGGCGTACAACGACGACTTCATCAACGAGGTGTGGTGGGGGCTGAACGCCGTATTCGGCAACGGCGCAGGCTATCCGCCGACCCGGTGGCTGCTATGCGGCGGCGCGAAGTACGAGCAGCCGTTCAAGTACACGCTGCGCAACCACCAGGTTCCGGTGCCAGCCTGGTACTCCGCCTATCCCGCGCTGAGCGCGGTCAATATCGAGAACAACGCCCAGGTCCGGGCCGGCTTGTGCGGCGACCTGAGCCCGGCCGACGCTGAGCGCTGGCTCTCGCTGCTGTGAGGCTGCCATGACGACGCGGCTCGACCTCGCCGACATTCAGGGCCTTGTCGCCCGTGGATACGGCGGCCTGCGGCACGCCAGGTTCACCCTGTTCGCGGCCGGCAGCCCGGCGGCGGCCCGGACCCTGCTTGGTCTGCTGCTGCCGCAGGTCACGCCGGCGGGCCCGTTCGCCGCGGACACTGCGATGCAGGTCGCGTTCACGGCCGGTGGCCTGCGCGGGCTTGGTCTGCCGGACCGGGTGATGGCCGGGTTCTCGCTGGAATTTACCGAGGGCATGGTCACGCCCAACCGGAGCCGGTTCCTCGGTGACGAGGAGGAGTCCGGGCCGGACGGCTGGGCCTGGGGTGGGCCGCATGGGCCGGCCATCGACGGCCTGATCCTGCTGTACGCCAGCCGGGCGGACCGGCTGGACGAGCGGCAGGCGGAACTCAGCCGACAGCTCGCCCGCGCAGGCGCCCGCGCCGTGGCCACCCTGGACACGCTGGAGCGGCTCGACCGGGAACCGTTCGGCTTCCGGGACGGTATCTCCCAGCCTCTGATTCAGGGCCTGCAGAAGACGGCCGGGACCCAGCCGCGGGTGGCCGCGGGCGAGGTCG
>Ga0207664_10000635_pt1 | contig 24397 bp, 23 predicted proteins | sample LARL83metaG_FD_184349 | JGI IMG/M metagenome (GOLD analysis project Ga0207664, IMG submission 184349) | Corn, switchgrass and miscanthus rhizosphere microbial communities from Kellogg Biological Station, Michigan, USA - LAR L8-3 metaG... | ecosystem: Host-associated > Plants > Roots >... | reverse complement strand
GGTGCGTACACGGTGTAACCGAGGGCCTGCAGGCGGGAGATGACCGCGTCCCAGCTGGACGTGCTGGCCCAGGCCCCGTGCACCAGCACGATGGTGGGCTTCGGCCCGTGGTCGCCGGCCGTGACGGCCGGGCTGACGGTGCGGGCCGACGCGGTCTGCCCGAGAGGGACCAGCAGCGCAGCGGAAGCGGCCGCGGTGGCGGCGGCCGTGGCGGCTAGCAGGCTCAGCCGCAATCGCGTGCGGCGCCGGGCTCGGGTGATGTTCACAGAGGCCTTCCTAGGCTGGGTGACGGCCTTACCTGAATGGATGAGCGAGGCTTTACGGCAGGGCGGACATGATGAAGGCCGCCACCTCAACCGGGCGGCTGATGAAGGCGACGTGGGAGGCCTCGATGGTCTCCACCGTGCCGCCCATCCGCTTGGCCATGAACCGTTCCGTGTCCGGGTTGATCGCCTGGTCCTGGGCGGAGATCAGGTAGGAGGCAGGCTTGGTCTTCCAGCCAGCCGATGTGCACTTCTCGCCCAGCGTCGCTGCGGCGACCGGCCGTTGCGTCGCGGCCATGACGGCGGACAGGTCGGCGGGCAGGTCGGCGCAGAACGTCTCGCGGAACGTGGCGGTGTCGATGTACAGGTCCGGTCCGCCGGCCGAGCCGACAGCGTCGTAAGGGGTGGGGCGTGCGTTCTTGGCCAGCAGCGGCGGGGCGAACGGCTCCTGCACGCTGCCGACGCTCTCGTCCAGGTCGAGGCCGAACGCTGCCAGGTAGACGAGGCCGACCACGTTGTCCAGCGCGGCGGCGGCCTGGGTGATGACGGCGCCGCCGTAGGAGTGCCCGACGAGCAGGACCGGGCCGTCGATCGCGGCGGCCCGCCAACCGCGGCATCTGGAAGGCCAGCGAGCTGCAGCGCATGCTCGCTGAGCGCGACCTGGTCATCAGCGCCGGGAAGATGTCCGGCCTGTGGTCCGGCGACCCGGCCAGCATCAAGCTGTCCGACCTCGACGTCATCTGCGCCGTCCTCGACTGCGGCGTCGAGGAACTCCTGGTCCCCGAGCCGGAGAAAGTCAGCGCCGGCAAGGAGCAGGAGAGCCAGGCCGCTGCGGCGGCAGCGTCCGACGGCCCGCCGAAGGTGACCCCGCGACGACGTGACGGGCGATCGCTTCCCCCCGCCTGATGGGCCGCAAGGCTGCCAGCTGCGCTGACTGCCTGGCCTGGGGTGTCCTCAACGGCCGCCGCTGCGGCTCGTGCTCGGTCTGGCGGCACAAGCACCCCGGCGAGTCCGCCTGCGCCGGCTGCGGGAGGACCCTGGCGGTCAAGGACGGGTACTGCCGCCTGTGCTGGCAGCAGGCCCGCTACCAGTCCAGGCTCGCCGGCGGGCTGCCCCGGGGCGCGGTCTCGGTCCTGGAAGACGGCCAGCCGCTGCCCTGGCAGCAGCTGTTCTTCGACCGGATGCAGCTCCGCCGCCCCCACGGCCGGGCCCGCCAGCACGGCGGCCGCGGCACGCCGCCCAAGCCGCCGCCGGCCCCGGCGGGACGCCCGGCCTTCCGCTGGGTGCAGCCCCGGCTGTTCGAGGCGCAGCGGGACTTCACCCGGTTCGACGAGGACGCGGACACCGACCTCGGCAACCCGTGGCTGGCCTGGGGCCTCTATCTGGCCTGGCAGCGCGGCGAGGCCCGGGGCTGGCGGCGGGGGCTGCGGTTCTCCGTCCGCCGGGCGCTGATCATCGTGCTGTCCCGGCACCAGCCCGGTGACACCGTCCGGTACTCCGAGATCGTCCCGCTGCAGCAGGCCCTGGCCCTGCGGGCCGGGCGGACCGCCGAGGTGCTCCAGGAGATGGGCGTGCTGGACGATGACCGCCGCCCGGCCTTCGAGGACTGGCTGGGGCGCAGGCTCGACGGCCTGGCCCTGGGCATCCGCGCCGATGCCGAGGCATGGCTGCGGACCCTGCGGCACGGCGGACCCCGCAGCAGGCCACGCAGCGACAGCGCCGCCTGGAGCTACATGTTCTACCTCCGGCCGCTGCTCCTAGCCTGGTCGGCGCAGTACGGCCACCTGCGGGAGGTCACCCGCGGCGACGTCCTGTCCGCGATCGGGGAAATGCACGGGCACCGCCGGCACAACGTCCTGGTCGCGCTGCGGTCGCTGTTCGCGTTCTGCAAGAAGCGCAAGAGCATCTTCCGCAGCCCTGTCCAGGGCATCCGGGTCGGCGAGTACCCCCAAGGGGTCATCCAGCCGCTGAGCCAGGACGAGGTCGACCAGGCGGCGGAGGCCGCCGTCACCCCCGGGGCCAGGCTGGGCCTGGTCCTCGCCGCGATGCACGCCGCCCGCGTCAAGGCGATCCGCGAGATCCGCCTCGACGACGTCGACCTCGGCAACCGGCGGATCACCATCGGCGGCCGGGCCCGACCGCTCGACGAGCTCACGCGCGAGGTCCTGCTCGAGTGGCTCGCCTACCGCGCTGCCCGCTGGCCGTTCACGGCCAACCCCTACCTGCTGGTCAACCACCGCAGCGCCAACGGCACCAGCCCCGTCAGCACCGGCTACTTCGCCGCGCCGGCGCTGCGGGGAACGGCCGTCACCCTGGAAAGGCTCCGCGTCGACCGGCAGCTCCAGGAAGCCCTCGCCGTCGGCCCCGACCCGCTGCACCTGGCCTCGGTGTTCGGCCTCGACCCAAAGACCGCGATCCGCTACACGGAAAACGCCAGGCAGCTGCTCGTCACAGCCGCCGAAGAGCAAGACCCCGCACTCAGCAAAGAAGACGCATGGCCGACTCACCGCTCCAGGCCGCGCTCCGCGCCGGCGCTGACGGCCTCTACCCACCCGAAGCCGACGCCGGACTGATCATCGCCCACGTCGCCTGCACCGGACGGTGCGACTTCGGATGCGTCATCCACCATGCCCTGGGACAGCCGCGATCGACTGGGACGCCGCGATCACCGCCTGCCGCAGCCGGGTGGTCAGCCGGGCGCGGGCCGGAACCTGCTCGACCTGCTCGGTGAACGACTTGCGCGGGCAGTCGGGCGTCGAGCAGTACCAGCGGCGTTTACGCCAGCGCAGCCGCACCGTCCGGCCCGCGATCGGAAGATTCCGCGGCCGGGTCACGGTCCACTGCTTCACCCGCAGCGCACGCTGCCCGCACCGCGGACAGCATCGTGCCTGCTCACAACCGGTGGACAGGTCCACCACCGGGACGCCGGCGGCGTCCACCTCGACCCGCTCGGCGACCAGGCCGTCCAGGCCCAGCAGCCGGGTCGTATCGTTGACCATGCTCGCAGCTCTTCACTTGTGACTATCCGATCTAGACACTCAGATGATCACTGATGAGCTGCGAGCCCTCACTCCCGGGCCGACTTCAGTCGCGGACCTCGCTCAAGTTCGAAGAGCCCCATACCTGATCCCACGCATCCGGGGAAGCGACCTTGAAGAATGCGAGGACATCACGCAGACTCTCGACCGGGGAGAGGTCTTTGCGGATGTAGCCTCTGCGGACGAGGTCGGCGATCGGCGGCCGAAGTCGGCGCGGTCGTCGGCGCGGGTTAGGTTTTGTGGCCGGCAACCACGATCTGCGCTCCGCGGCTTATGGGGCTGGACGCGATTCGCCCCGACCCCGGCGGCTGTCAGAACATCGTGTTGTCGTTGGCGGCGGTCTCGGGCACGGTCTGTTCGGAGCTCCAGTGCTCGACGATCCTGGCATCGCGGACCCGGAAGAGGTCGATGACCGCCCGGCCACGCTCGCCCGGCGTGTCGACGTAGTGGCTGTGCACGGCGACCAGGTCGCCTTCGGCGATAACGCGTTTCGGTGTGACACTCAGCTGCGGGAACTTGTCGAAGTAGCTGCCCAGGCCGGCCTTGAGGCCGGCCGCGCCGCCGGGGATGTTCGGGTTGTGTTCGTGGTAGTCGGCGCCGACGTAGGCGTCGATGGCGGTCAGGTCCTTGCGGACCAGCAGTTGGTCGACGAACGCGGTGACCAGTTCCTTGTGGTAGGCGGTGAACCAGCGCTGCCCGATCGCGTCGGTCCGCGGCTCGCTGAGCGTGGCGAACATGTCGTTGCCGCTGGCCGTGGTGGCGGGCACTTCCTGAATGACGTCCCAGTGCTCGGCGATCTTGCCGTCCTGGAAGCGGAACAGGTCGAACACGGCCAGACCCTCGGTGCCCGGCACCATGACGTAGCGGGAGTGCAGCAGCACCAGATCGCCGTCGGTGATGATCCGGCGGGGCTCGAAGGCGGCCTGCGGGAACTGCTGTCGGATGGCGCCGCTGAAGTTCTTGAGGGCGTCGGCTCCGTCGGGTGCCAGGGGGTTGTGCTGGATGTAAGAATCGGGCCGCACGACCCGATCGACGATGGCCGTGTCGCCGCGGACGAACACGTCATGCAGCAGTTGCTGGGCAAGTTGTGCCTTGCTGTCTCGGACGGTCAGCACGATCTTGCCGGTGGTGCGGCCGGTCTCGCCGAGCGCGTGCGCCTTCGCGGCCTCGGCGAGCGGGAAGGTGGCCTCGATGTGGGCGCGCAGTGCGCCGGTCTCGACGAGGGCGGCGATGGCCTGCATGCCGGCCTGGTCGGCCTCGACCAGCAGCGACTCGTAGCGGATCCCCCGCTCGGCGATCGTCGCTAGTTCGCCGCCGTCGATGGGTACCGGAAGGATCGAGACGAGGGTGCCGCCCGGGCGCAGCACGGCCACGGATCGGGCGCGGGCGGCGGAGTCACGGGAGATCGGGTCGAGGACCACGTCGATGTCGCTGAGCACCTCGGTGAAGTCGACGCTGTGGTAGTCGATGACCTCGTCGGCACCGAGGGATCGCAGGAAGTCGTGTTTGGCGGCGCTGGCGGTGCCGATGACGTACGCGCCGCGGGCCTTGGCGATCTGCACGGCGAGGTGACCGACGCCGCCGGCCGCCGCGTGGATCAGGACTCGCTGCCCGGCCCGGACGCCGGCGGTGTCGACCAGTGCCTGGTAGGCGGTCAGCGCGGCCAGCGGCAGCGCACCGGCCTGGACGTGGTCGATCCCGGCGGGCTTGTGCGTGAAGACGCGGGCCGGCCCGGTCACGTACTCGGCGTGCGAGCCGGCTCCGCCCGGGTAGGGCAGCATGCCGAAGACCTCGTCGCCGGGCTTGAACAGGGTGACGCCGACGCCGACGGCCTCGACGACGCCGGAGACGTCCCAGCCGAGCACCAGCGGCAGCCGGGCGATGGTCGTGGACTGGGCACGGTTCCACCAGTCGGTCGGGTTGACCCCGGCCGCGTGGACGGCGACCAGGATCTCGCTTACCCCGGGCGCCGGTTTGGGTAGCAGGGTCTCCTGCAGCACGTCGGGGGTGCCGTAGGTGTCCTGGCTGATGGCTCGCATGGTTTCGGTGTCCGTCATGGGCCCAGTCTGGCCGCCGTCACAGGCCGCTACAATGGCGTGATCGCCAATTTTCGACGGGATCCTGCCATGATCAAGGTGCACCGCGTCGTTGTCCTCGCCCCGCACGGGGTGTACCCGTTCGACCTGGGCATTCCCCACCGCGTCTTCGGCGCCGCGGACGGCCGCTACGAGGTCGTGACCTGCACCATCGACGGTCACCCGGTGCGCACCAGCGCGGACTTCTCCATCACCGTCGAGCATGGCCCGGAGGTGTTGCGCACCGCCGACACCGTGATCATCCCACCGTTTTACACCAGCGACCCCCGCCGTGAAACGCTGGTCGACCTGGCGCAAGTCCTCGCGTACGTGGCCCCCGGCACCCGGATCGTGTCGACCTGCACAGGCGCCTTCGTGCTGGCCGCGGCGGGGCTGCTCGACGGGCGCCGGGCCACCACGCACTGGCACGCCACGGGCCTCTTCCGGGAGTGGTACCCGCAGGTGGAACTCGACCCGAACGTCCTGTTCGTCGACGAAGGCGACGTGCTGACCGCGGCAGGTGCCGTTGCCGGCATCGATGTCTGCCTGCACCTTGTCCGCAAGGACCACGGCAGCGAGATCGCCAACCAGGTGGCCCGCACCTGCGTCGTCCCCCCGTGGCGCGAAGGGGGCCAGGCGCAGTACATCGAACACCCGGTCCCCGATGCAACGGCGAACGACACGTCCGCCGCCCGGCAGTGGGCGCTGCAGAACTTGCACCAGCCGCTGACCCTGAGCGACCTTGCCGAGCACTCGAACATGAGCCTGCGCACCTTCGCCCGCCGCTTCACCGAAGAAGTCGGTTTGAGCCCCGGACGCTGGCTGATCCAGCAACGCGTCGACCGGGCCCGGCAGTTGCTGGAATCCACCGACCTGCCGGTCGACGACATCGCCGGCCAGGTCGGCTTCGCCGGCGGCACCTCGCTACGCGAACACCTGCACGCCGCTATCGGCGTCACACCACTGGCCTACCGGCGCACCTTCCGAGGCGCACTGGCAACGAGCCGTGCCGCTGCGGCGGGTGCTCGGCGAGGTTCGCCGGGGTAAGCCTTGCTGGAGTTTCGACGAGGTCACGGCGTCGTGGACCACCACCGTCGACCGCTGGCACGTCGGCTTCGTCGATCTGATCGGCGGGCAGGGGCTGCTCGCCCAGGTCGAGGGCCGGACCAGCGCGGCGGTGACCGACTGGCTCACCCAGCGCCCGGCCGCCTGGCGCGAGCAGGTCCAGGCTGTCGCGATCGACATGTGCACGGTGTTCAAGGCCGCCGTCCGCGAAGCCCTGCCACACGCGATGCTGGTCGTCGACCACTTCCACGTGGTGCAACTGGCCAACCGGGCCGTCACCGAGGTCCGCCGCCGCATGACGATGACTCACCGCGGCCGCCGTGGCCGGGCCACCGATCCGGAATGGCAGCAACGCAACCGGCTGACCCGCTCGGCAGCCCGGATGCGCGCCGAACACGTCGACCGGCTGACCGACACCCTCAGCAACCTGCCGGCCAAGATCGGCCAGCCGATCCTGGCCGCCTGGAACGCCAAAGAAGACCTACTCGACCTACTCGCGCTCGCCCGCACCCGGCCGGACCGGGAGACGATCGCCCGGCTGCTGCACCGCTTCTACGCCCGCTGCGCAGCCACCAACCTGCTCGAACTGCACCGGCTCGCGACCACGATCGAGACCTGGTGGCCGGAGATCCTCGCGTTCCTGCACACCGGCATCACCAACGCCGGCTCAGAAGGCGCCAACCGCGTCATCAAAACCATCGCCCGCAACGCCTACGGCTTCCGCAACCCCGAAAATCAACGCCTCCGCACCCGCCGTCACCGCGGACACCTCAACCCCGCTTAACTTCGAAGAGCCGGCATCCCGCCCAGTCCAGATCCTTCACGCAGCCGGGCAGCGCCCGTTCCCACTGTGACGCCAAGAGACCAGACGAGATGCGCCGTCCACAGCTTCCGGCGAACCAAAGGGCTCGTTTGGGCCATGAAATGTGAAAATCCTTCAGTTCACCTGCTTGACCCTTCAGTTCGGCTGAACTCTTGGATTTCGCGGCGCTTGAGCGACAATGGAACGGTGGTTGTCGTTAAGGACCCTTACGGAGTCCCGTTAACGACACTGGCCGTTCCAACGTCGCTCGGACAACTGGCGGGTCCGAGTAGCGAGCGGGAAATTTGGTCGGATATCCCTGAACTGCACAAACGCATTTCTGGGTCTGGCCAAGGGCACGGTGATCACCACCGAACCGGGAATGCCCCGTTGGTCGTCCTCACACTGGACGGGACGGTCGTGTATGACACCACGGGTGAAGCTGTCTTACGGTCGGCGGCCGTTCCTTCCTGCGCCCGCGAGCTCGGCCGTCTCGGCCTCCTGCCGGTGCCGGACTGGGTCAGCCGCTCGCGGCGCCACAGGCTTGCGGTACGCATTCTTGAGTGACGAGAGCGCAGGCCATCATGAGCAGGTAGCAACTATCGTGGTCCGGTCCACGACGACCGCAACGCCGCATCGAACCGAGGTGACAGATTGCCTGGCCAGATGACAACTAACGTGGCCCAGCACAGAAAATGTGACCGTGACTGGTAGTTGGCGGAATTGGAGTGGTAGCTGGCGGACGGCGTTCCGCTAAGCACCTGGCCGGGAGTTCTTCCCTGACCCTCGGGAAGCCAGGGTGGGGTCTCTCACAGCTGGGATCGCAGCACGGCGACCTCGGGGAACTCCTCGGGCGAGCCGTAGCCGTGCTCGGCCAGCCAGCGGACGTTAGTCAGGCATCGCAACGACCACCATGCGCGGATGAGGTCGCGGTCGACGTCGGTGCCGTAGCCGGCGACGACGTCGCCAAGATGTTCCTTGTGTCCGAGCGTGAGGATGGCGACGTCGAAGAGCGCGTCGCCCTGGGATGCCTCGGACCAGTCGACGACACCGGTGATCTCGTCACCGTCGACGAAGACGTGGTCGACCTGCAGGTCGCCGTGGATGAACACCGGTGTCCACGTCCGGAGGGCAGTCTCGGCGAGCTGGCGGTTGCGCGTGACCAGGTCGGCGGGAAGGACGTCCGCCAACTACCGCTCCAATTCCGCCAACTAGCGGTCACGGTCACACTTATGCAGCCTGACCTGCACTTAAAGCACGGCAGGTCGTCATGGTTCGGTCAAATGACCGATGTCTCTGACAGAGGCCGCAGGCCAGCATGTGTTGCGAGTTGCGAAAGCGGCCCTGGCTTGGCCTCGGAGCGCCCGCGCCCGACCCCGACGGGCGGGAACCGGGTGGGCGTTGCCTGCGCGGCGGAAGCCCGCAATATGCGGGTCGTGGGGCGAGACCATCCAGGCAGGACCCCCGGGTAATTCCTCTGCCCGGGAGTCCTGTATTGCGGTTCTGCGGAATTTGCGGACCGGTTCCGCGGTGGCCTGTCGCGTCCGTTGGAGGCTAGCGGTATGTGGTATTGCCGCCGCTGTCGACTTCTATTTCGAGCGGCATCCCGGGCCGCTCGGCGGTGTGCACGGTGTCGACGTGAAGGTAGGTAGCGCCCCGGCGGCGGCGGAGGATGATCTCAACCCCGAGCGCTTCTAGGGTGTAGGCATCGCTGCCGGGCATGTCGGCGTCGGAGGGGACCCATCCGACGTTCGCGTTGTAAAAGCGGAAGCTGGCAGGCCGGATCCGGGTACCCGGCTCGTGGGCCGGGCAGCCGGCGCATTCGCAGTGGTAGCCGTCGAGCGGGCCGCCTTCGCGCTCCTGGCCCGGCGGGGGGACGTCGGGGCACCGCCAGTGGTCGCCGTCGTAGCACTGGAGGGAGACGTGGCTGCCGTCGGCGAACACGACCTGGCCCTCGTATGCCGGCCACGGTTCCGGGGTTGGCCAGCCGGCGGAAGCCGGCCTGCCGGGAGGAGACCGGGAAAAACCGTGGGAGGTCACACGGAATCGACGACTAGCGTGCGCTGTCGCCGATGACGTTAAGTGCGTGATGCCCCGTAATGGGGATGAAGCCCTCTGCGGGTTGCCCCTACAGTGGCGCTGTGGAAGCAGCTGAGGAGACTTGCCGGTCTTTCGTCCAGATGTGGGCCGAGGCGGTTGTGCGCCAGGTGAAGCGTGTCCGCGAGGTTCGGAGGAAGGCCCACAGCCTCGGACGCTCCTACGAGCGGATGGATGGGGAGTGGAGCGCAGACGAGCTCGACCTTGCCCGGTGCTTCCGTGAACAGTGGGTGGAGGAGCAGGCGCTGGTCTGGGCAGCTCACCAGGTGGAGCGGTGGGCCCGGCGGCTGGCAGAGAAGCGGGGCGAAGATCCGCCGCCTCGCGACGAGGTGCTGGCGAACCTCCGGAACGCCCTTGGGCACCTCGACGAGGCCGAGTTCGAGGGGCATCATGCTGTGCCAGGGGACGGGAGCCGGTCACTGAAGGAACTGCCCGGCAGCCAGCTCCGGATTGCGACGGGAAACGGCCTCGCTTTCGGCCTCATTGACGTCAGCGAGCTTGAGGACCGGGCGCTTGGCGTTGTCCGCGCCGTCGAGGATGAGCTGATGGAAGAGGCGGCCAGTTGGTGGGCGGAGATGAGCAGCGGGCGCTGACCCTACGCGGCCGCCGGCCGGGAGCAGGAACGGCAGGACGAAGTCGAGATGACCGCCCTGTGCCTGCGGATCCTCCAGGCAGCCCTCGTCTACACCCTCATGCTCCGGACGTCCTCGCCGAGGAGCAGTGGTCCAGGCTGCTGTGCCCGGCCGACCGCCGCGGCCTGACCCCGCTGTTCTGGCAGCACGTCCGCCCTACAGCGAGGTCCGCCTCAACATGGGCTCGCGGCTCAGCATCGGGGCAGGCGCGGTAGCCGGGCGGAACGTCCCGCCAGGAGCAGCCCCGTGAGGAGGACGCGGAAAGCGGCCGGGCGTCAAGTGTCAGTGTGCTGATAACGGCACCTGTGAGGACCTGATCCGGCCGCGCACTTCGCTCCCGAACCTACGGAGCGCGCCGGAGCTCGTGTAAGTGGCGGTGCAGGTGAAGTCTCCGGTCTGCTCGTCGAAGTGGAAGAATGCTGGCCACGTCGACTTCCCCGACCGGGAGCGGAATTTCACGGCGACTTCGCCAGTGCTGGAACACGAGACGCGCACGATCTCGTAGATGCTCGCAGCCACGTCGTTCACGATGCCCTCGAACTCCGACACCTTGAGCGGCTCCGCGCCGTCGGACGAGGCAGCGGGCTCGGCAGCGCTCGCAAGGGTCGAAAGAATCTTGCTCAGGAAGCCCCTCTGGACCCCTCCAATCGATCGGTCGTGTCCAGCTGCGCTTAACGCGCGATGCCCGCCGCGTTCAGTTCCCGGCTCCGCCCTGAGCTCAGCCCGGTCAAGGGAGCTCGATGAACGGAAGGCCTATCGCGGTGAGCTTGGTCTGGAGGTTCATGTCCCCGGTAGCGACGTAGAGGGCTGAGCCGGGGTGCTCTGCCTGAAGAAGCAGTGCCGATGCGGTGAACCGGTCGTCGGGCACTGTGAGGTCGAGCCAGGACGGCAGCCGGCCGTCCCTTGGCTCGATGTGCTCGAAAACGGCATGCACCTCGCCGGCCACCCGGACGCCGGCCAGGACGTCCCCGTTGTCGCGGAGTCCCTTCAGACGCCGCTCTGCCCGCTGGGCCGCCTCGCGCAGCTGCTGGGTCTTGCCGCCGCGCTTGAGGTCGTCGATCTCGCGCAGCACGACGGGCAGGAGGTGCGTCATGTACCTCCTGCCGAGCGTGCCGACATGGACGGCCAGGTCCGGGTTGTCGATCAGGGTGTTGGTGTCGACGGCCAGCCGCACGGCGTACTCATCGGGAGGGAGCAGCCGGGCGAGCTCGCGGAGATCGGCCACGCTAGCGCTGATCTGCCCGGCCGCCTGTCCGATGGTCGGGGGGATCCCGTGCTCTCCTGACGGCCGGACAAGCCATCGCTCGAGGCGCCCGAGGTGCTCATCGAGCCGCTCGCTGACGGTGGGCGTCGGATGGGGGAACAGTAGCCGGAAGCGCGGCTCCCAGCCCCGGACAAGCCGTAGCAGCGCCATCCGCGACGCTTCGAGCCCCGTGTCGCTCTCTGCCCAGCCCCACGAGGGGAAGCCGATGAACCCCGGGCCGGGGTCGATGTTGCGGATGGCTGACGCGGAGAGCACCTTGGCGTAGCCGTCGTGGATCTCGTCGAGTTCGGCCAGCAGGCGGGCGAGGTAGCTCGGCGGCCTCGTGGCGCGGGCGCTCATGACGCGGCTTTGGCTGCCGCCGGGCCGGCCCGCAGGCCTGTGCTGGCCTTGTCGAGGTATCCGTAGACGGTGGAGCGGGGCACGCCGAAGATCGCGGCGATCTGCTGGACGGTGTGCTTGCCGCCGTCGTAGAGCTCCTGGGCGAGCGCTGCCTGGTCAGCGCTGCGCCTTGGCCGGCGGCCGCCGGCGCGGCCCCGGGCGCGCGCGGCGGCCAGGCCGTCGCGGGTGTTGGCGACGATGAGCTCGCGCTGCAGTTCCGCCAGGACGGACAGCATGCCGAACATGGCCCGGCCCTCCATGGTGGAGGTGTCGATGCCCTGCTCGGTCACGTGCAGGTCGATGCCGCGGTCGCGGAGCTCGGCGCCGAGGGTGACCAGGTGCAGGACCGAGCGGCCGAGCCGGTCCAACCGGGTGATCTTCAGCGTGTCGCCGGCGCGCAGCAGCTTCAGCACGAGGTCAAGCTGGGGCCTCGATGCCTTGGCCCCGCTGGCGGCATCGACGTAGATGTCGTCGTCGGCGACGCCGGCCCGGATCTGGGCGTCCACCTGGTGGGCGGGATTTTGCTCGGCGGTGGAGACCCGCGCGTACCCGATCGGCACGGTGCCGACAATAGCGGCTCACCAGGTTTCCGTCATTGTTTTCCGGCACGGGTTACCGACGCTCGCTACCTGGAGCTTCACCCCCACTCGCGAGAGTGTCGGCATACGGTCGTTTCCCCTACACCGGGATGACCGGCGGCCCGCCAAGGCCATCGCCAGCGCCAACGGCTGTACGGATCTTCCCCTAACCCGCAGGCGCTGACGATGGTCTGGCGCTGCGCTGGGTTGTCCTGAGCGAGCCGCTCGAGCGCATACAGCCCGCCGAGCCGGGCCGGGGTCTTGTCGTTACCGAGCTGCTCGACCGCCTTGGTGTATAGCTCGGTGATTCGCCGCTCCGTCGCGTCACGGTCGGTCAGGTCGGTGGCGATCTCTTGGTGGTGCTGGCGGCGGATCGGCGGGAGCGGCGGGTCCTGGCTTGAGTCTCCTGTGCCGCGTGGCGGCTGGAGCAGGGCGAACGGGGAACGGACGTGAGCGCTGGCCTCGGCCCGCACGGAGGGGATCTCGGCCCTCAGGACAGCACGTCGCGGCGGTCGACTAAGTTAACCGTGGCAAGCACGGCGCTGACTAGCTCGCGCAGCGGCCCTGCCAGGTCCTTCTCTGCGACGTGGGCGGCGTGCCCGCCGGCCGAGACCTCATAGACGGGCTGCCCCGGCTGCGGACGGTACGGCGGCGGCACCTCCAGGGTGGCCTGCTGCGCGAGCTGCTCCCAGCGGGCCGCGTCGTCACGCCCGGCTGTGTCCACCACCGCCCGGCTGATGCTGCCATCCCCGCCGATCCGGGTGACCTCGATAACCATCAGCCCAGCTTGTCGCACCCCGGCCAGACATACCATCTCCCGGGCAAGCCGCCACCGCCGACGCCGGCGAGCATGGCGCTTGACGGTATTGACCGCATTCGGCAGCATGGCCGGAAGCCCGCGGGCCGCCTGTGGCCCATTCCGTGGGCGAAGAGTCGCTCGCGAGCCAGGGGGGGCAGGTCCCCCTCCCCGGGCCGCGTGGCCCCGTAGTCCTCTCCCTCCGGGACCGGGGCCCGCGGCCCGGGCCTGCGCCAGCGGGCCGGGCACCAGCGCGCCGCGTCGCTATCGTTCCGGCGCCGCCTCGCCTGTTCTTCTCGCGACCCGGGCGCGCCCCCATAATCCGGCCCATGCCGTCATTCACGGTGTCTGCTTTCTGCGCGGGCAGTCCGGCAGCAGCGTCTTCACCGCCTCTACCGCGCAGCGGCTCTTCCCGATCGAGGACCCGCCGACCAGCAGCACGAACCCGCCCCGCCGCGCCGCGGCCTCCACCTTGGCCCGGACCCCGTGCTCGGCGAAGTCGGTATCGCGTGGCACGTACTCCGGCGGGATCTCATCCGGTACCCCCGGCACGCTGATCGCCGCGTGCACGCCCAGCAGACGCGGATCGGCCTCCCTTACCCGCACCCTCGGCCCGGCCAGCGTCCAGACGGCCTGAGCCTGCTCTACCCCGGCGGAGACGACACTGGCGCGCCGCCGCGCCTCTTGCTGGTACGCCGCCCGCCACCGGTCCTCATCCAGCAGCCCTGCCGACCCGCTGCCCGGGGCGGCGACGCCGCGGCGGCTGGCCACCTGCCGCACCGCCCGCACGACGGCCAGGACCTGGCCGATGTCCTGGGGGAAGCGCCCGCCCCGCAGCCATGCCCCGATCGTGGTCGGCGACACCCCGGCCGCCCGGGCCAAGGCCCGGTCCGCGGGATCAGCGGCCAGCGGCCCGGCCCGGATCCCGCGCAGCTCCTCCAGCAAGGCGAAGAACTCCCCGCTGCGGCCCGGCAGCCCGCTCTCGCTCATAACACCCCTGCCGTGTCCCGTCCTGTCCAGCCGACCGCTGGACACCCGGCAGCGTAAGGCTGCCACCCGCGCAATATCAAAACCTCGAGCAGAAGCTCCCTGGGCACCGGCCTGGACAGCCAGCCTCACCCCGTCAGCCCGCACCACGCCGTCAGGTGCTTCACGAGCGATGGGAGATCCGATGCACACGGTACAGGTCCTGACCCTGCTGCTTGCCTTGTCCGGCGCCCTGAACATAGCGTTCGCCGCGGGCCTCACCGCCCGCCTCGCTGGCGCAGGCCCGGCCCAGGCCATCCTCACCGCCGCCGGCGCCCGCACCGGCTGGCAGCAGCTCCGCCTGGCGGCCACAGCCGCCAGGCGGACAGGCCCGTGGTCACGCGATGACGACCGCCGTGAAAGGTTACGGACCGCGAGCTCAGCACAAACAGGAACCGCCTGATTGGCGCGTTTCTCTGACCTTGCCGATCAGCTCGCGGGTGGCACCGAGTTGCCGTTCTGCGCCCTGCCCCCTCATGCCGTTGGCTTCAGCCGTGCCAGACCGTGCTGGGCAGGCCTATACTTCGGGCAGGTACGGGCCGGTGAGCGCAGCGGGCCGGATTGTCAGGTGCTTTTCCAGGGGGCGGTGTGGCCAGGACGGCGGCGCGCACGCGCGTTATTACCAGCTCTCGTACCGGTATCCGGAAGCGCCTGCCGCTGGTGGGACGAGATCCGGACATCCTCCTCCTCGACCAAGTCCTCGATGTGGTCGAGCAGGGCCAGCTGCGGGTGGTGCTGCTGCTAGGCGATCCTGGCATGGGGAAGACAAGGCTTGCCGCTGAGGTTGCGGCCCGTCGCCACGACATCGTCACACTGTCCGCGCGCGCGTACCCGCTGGGCGTGACGGCGGCACTCGGCTTGTGGGTCGAGGCGCTGGAAAGGCACCTGCGCACGCTCGACAGCGCGGACGTGACCGCGCTTGCCGGCGAGTCTGCTCACGATCTTGCGGTGGTTCTTCCGTCCGTCGGCACGGCGGTCGGTCATCGCGGCTCCGGCCGCACGCCCCGCATTCGGGTGCTCACCGCACTCGCTAACCTGCTGGCCGCCCTGAGCCTTCGGTCCTCTCTTGTTGTCGTGCTTGATGACGTCCACCTGGCTGATGGCTCGTCCTGGGAGGCGTTGCACTTCCTCGCGGGCAGCCTCGCCGAGTCGCGCATCCTGCTGGTGCTCACGGCGCGACCGGCTGAGCTGTTCGAGGACACCGCGGCGGCTGGTGTCGTCCACGCGCTCGAACAGGAAGGGGTACTTGCTCGGCATAATCTCGGCCCGCTCGGGGCGGACGGGATGCGGGAACTGGCGCAGGCCGAGGCCGGGCACGATGTACCGCGCGCCCTTGTCGACTGGCTGATGGACCGTTCCCGCGGCGTTCCGCTGTTCGCGCTGGGGCTGGTGCGCGCGCTGCTGGAAGAGGATGCTGACCTGGCTCGTCCCGTGCTGCGTGAGCTGCCCGAGGACCTGAGCGAGCGCATCCGCGCCATGCTGGCGCGGCTCGACCCAGGCGACCGCTCGACGCTCGAGTCGATCGCCGTTCTCGGGTATCGCGTACGCATCAGCGACCTGGTCACGCTCACCGGCTCGGCCGAGGCGGAGCTGACCGTCGCCCTGGACCGGCTGGTCCGCGCCCGGCTGCTGACCCAGGACGAGCACGGCTGGGACCTGCGATTCGAGGTGACGCACCCGCTCATCCAGGAGGCGATCTATCAGGGCATCGGTGCCGCGAGCCGACGCTCGCTGCACCGGCGGATCGCGCGGATGCTGGTCGCGGCCGGGGCGCTCGGCATGGCGGCGCCGCACTTCGTCCGCTCGGCCGATCCCGGTGACGGCGAGGCGATCGACGTGCTGTGCCGGTCGCTGCACCAGGCAGAGCAACTTGAGCATCACCGCGAATCGCTGTCGCTGCTTGAGGCGTTGCTGCGGCTTCTGCCTGGAGGCGATGTGCGCTGGCTTGCCGTGCTCGACCAGATGCCGGTGCAGCCTGAATGGGTGCTCGACCACCGTGCCGATCGCGGCGCGCCCACCGGCGTGCTCGCCATGCAGCGTATTCAGCAGGTGCTGTGGAACTCGCCGGACACTGAGAAGCGCGCGTCGGTCGCGTTTAACCTCGGCGCGCTGATGATGTTTGGGCTGGGCGAGCTCTCGGAGGGCCTCCGCCTGGTCAGTGAGGCCCGCGATCTGTTCGCCGAGGCCGGCAACACCCACGCGCGCATGCTGGCCGACAGCGAGCTCGGCTATGCGCACGGGCTGATCGGTGAGCCGGATGAGCAGCGCGACGCGGCGCAGCGCGTCATCGCCGAGGCGCGCGCAGCCGGGTACCGGCTGGCCGAGCTGCAAGGAAGTTGCCTGCTGACCTGGTATCTGCAGTTCGCCGGGCAGCTGGCTGAGTCGGCGCCCGTGATGGAACGCGCGCTGCAGATCGCGCGCGAGGACGACAAGCTCTACCGCGTCTCGTACCTGCTGTGTCAGCAGGGCTGGTCGGCGGCCATGGCCGGGGACATGTCCAGGGCACGTCTCAAGATCGCCGAGTGTGAGGCGGCCAACCCGGCTTTCCGCGACACGCACTATCCCGACATGGCTGCCCATGCCCGCTTCGTCGGCGGTGACCTGGCCGCGGCCGTGTCGGTGTTCCGGGAAGGGCTCGCCTGGACGGGCGAGCTCGGCCGGCGCCGTACCTGGGGCGCGTCGATCGCGGCCGTGGCGCTGGCCGAGCTCGGCGAGCTGGACGAAGCCGCCTCGATCGCGAGTGCCGCGAAGGGCGTGTTCGGCGGGCGGCACTGGTGGGGCCACAGCGCGCTGGCCGCCTGGGCCAGTGGCTACGTGGCATGCGCGCGGGGTGATGTCGCCGCTGGTCTCGCCGGGCTCTTGAGCGGCGGCCGTCGCCTGTCCGACATCGAGCAGTATCTGTTCGGCTCGTTCGTCGTGGCGGATGCCGCCGAGCTGCTGATCGACGGGCCCGAGCCGAAGCTCGTCGCGGACATCGTCGGAGTTGTCCAGGCGTTCCGGTGGCCGCGTGACGTGCCGACGATGATGGGACTGCGGGATCTGGCCGCGGGCTCGGTGGCCGTGGCAGCCGGCCGGGCCGAGGATGCCGAGCCGAGCCTGGTTGCCGCGGCAGCACGGTTCGCCGACCACGGCTGGCCGATTTACGAGGCTCGCGCGCGCGCCCTGCTCGGGAACCTCGTCACCGACCGGGACCGGGAACGGGCCGCGACCGAACTGTCGGCTGCCGTCGGGCTCTTCGACAGGCAAGGGGCAGTGCTTCGCCGGGACCGGGCTGCCCGGGCACTGGACCGGCTGGGCCGCCGCGGCCGCCGCGCACTCACCGCCGTCGACGGCCCGCAGTCCCTGACCCGCAGGGAGCGCCAGGTCATCAGCCTTGCCGTGACTGGTCTGACCGCACGCGAGATCGGTGTGCGCCTGTTCATCGGCGAGCGCACGGTGGAGACACACCTGGCGAATGTGTACGCCAAGCTGGGCATCGGCTCGCGGGTGGATCTGCTCCGTATCGCTGGGCGCTTGGATCTCTGAGTTTCCGTACCCGGATCCGTACCCGTACGGATGTCCCGGCAGGTCCTGGTCGGCCAGTGTGGTGATCGATCGGACCAGTCTCCACAGCCAGGGGTGGAAAGCAGATGAGCAAGCCGACGATCGATGAGCTTCGCGAGCAGGTGCGCGCACAGGTTCTGACCAAGGGCGACGCAGGCTACGACGAGGCCAGGACCGTCCATAACGGGATGTTCGACAAGCACCCGAGCGTCATCGTCCGCGCCGAGCAGGTCGCCGACGTCGTCGCGGCGGTTAGCTTCGCGCGCGAGACCGGTGCGGAACTGGCCATCAGGGGCGGCGGGCACAGCGCGCCCGGCTTCGGGACGACCGACGGCGGTGTCCAGCTCGACCTGGCACTGATGCGGCACGTGCACGTCGACCCCGCTGCCCGCACCGCGCGGGTCGGCGCCGGTGCCACGTGGGGGGACTTCAACTACGCGACGCACGCATATGGCCTGGCGACGCCCGGTGGCATCGTGTCGACCACCGGCGTCGCCGGCCTGACCCTGGGCGGCGGCATCGGGTACCTGTCGCGCGGCTACGGCCTGTCGATTGACAACCTGCTGTCGGCGGACGTCGTGACGGCGGACGGCCGCGTTCTCACCGCGAGCAAGAGCCAGAACGAGGACCTGTTCTGGGCGCTGCGGGGCGGCGGCGGCAACTTCGGCGTCGTCACCTCATTCGAGTTCGCGCTGCATCCGGTCAAGGACGTCTACGTCGGCTTGTTCTTCTACGAGCTGGAGTCCGCCGGCGACCTGCTGCGGTTCTTCCGCGTCTGGGTCAAGGACGCGCCGCTTGAGTACGGGGCCTTCCCCGCGTTCCAGATCGCGCCGCCGCTCCCGTTCATCCCGGAGAACCGGCACGGCGACACCTTGTGCGCCGCGATCGTGCACTGGGCCGGGTCGCTGGAGGACGGCGAGCAGGCCATGCGGCCGTTCCGCGAGCTCGCGCCCGTCGTCGCCGAGATGGTGTCGCCGATGCCGTACCCGGCGCTGAACGGCGCGTTCGACCCCATTTTCCCGAAGGGCATCCGCAGCTACTGGAAGGGCGCGTTCGTCGCCGAGCTCACGAACGAGGCGATCGCCGCGCATCTCGAGCATGGACCGAAGGTGCCCGAGGTGAGCGCGAGCATGCACCTGTACCCGATCAACGGCGCGTGCCACGACGTCGCGTCGGACGACACCGCGTTCGCCTACCGCGACGCCACATTCGCGATGGTCATCGTCGCGGCCTGGCCGAACTCCGATGCCGACCAGAGTCATATCACGTGGGTGCGCGACTACTACAACGCCGTCGCGCCGCACTCCGAAACCGGCGGGTACGTCAACTTCATGGGTTCCGACGACCAGGACAGGGTGCGGGACAACTACGGCGCGAACTACCAGCGCCTGGTCGCCGTGAAGCGCACCTACGACCCGGGCAACCTCTTCCACCTGAACCAGAACATCGATCCGGGGCGCTGACCCGGGCCCGCTCCACGCGCCCGCGGCACGTTCCCTCAAGAGAGGGCGCGGCCGAGCGGCGTGAGCGGTCGGTGAAATGCCGTCGTGCAGGGGCCAGATGCGGCCGGCCGCATGGCGCTTCGCGCTCACGCGGCAACCTGGATGCGGAACGAAAGAGGCCTGCGACCATCGGCGGGTAAGGGCTGAGCCATGCATGGGCAGCAGTTGTACGTGGCGTCGATGCCGCGGGGCCCTCAGAAGGTCATCGTCGAATCCATCGAAATAGAATCCGCCGCGATGATGACTGCGACCTGGAGCATAACCCCGAACTGGCCGTTCTGCGGGCGCTACACGCGGATCAAGCACGCGTGCCATCCAGCGCCGATTCGGCAACTTCGGGACAGCGTGACGGTGGGTTGCCTAGCGAATCCAGTCACGCTCTGTGATAGCTAGCGGGTGTTCCTCATGGCCGCCAGCGGGCAGGTCTGGTGGCCGCCAACAGGCCGTTAGCCGCGCTGTGGGCCGTCCGGCCAGATCACGCGCACGGGGGTGCCGTGCTCGCGGGCGTAGGCCACCACGTCGGCGGTCCCGCCGTAGGCTCGCGCGGGCTTGCCGTCCCACACCGCGTACAGCTCGTCTGTCGCGTCGACCATGAGCCTGCTGGCGGCCATGTGGGACTCGGGCGTGGACTCGGTGAACGGCAGGCGGCGGACGGCGGCGGCCTGGGCGAGCAGGTCGTCATACTCGTGATGCGATTGTGCTGGGAGGCCGGCGCGGTAGCGGGCGGCGGGGATGTAGGCGACGAGGGTGCCGCCGAGGTCGGTGACGGCGCGGGCGAAGACCTGGTCGGCCCCGTCGGCCAGGGCGGAGATGCCGGTCACGTCCGGCGCGTGCCGGGCGAGGGTAGCGCGGATGGCCTCGCCGACCAGGCGTGCCGTCGGGCCGGGCAGGTCCCGGTGGCCCGAGATCGCGATGCGGTACATGCGCGCTATCTAACAGCAGGGCCGGCCCGCCGCGCCGGCGTGCGGGTTACCTGACCGTGTCGTGGGGCTGGCGGACGGGCAGCTTCGCGCTGCGCCGGATTACCCGTGCACGGCGGTGCAAGTTAGCCGTTTTGCGACCAGTCCTGCGCGTATCGTGGCTGGTGTCAGCGCTCGACCGGGACGGCTGCTTCGTGGTCCTGGAAGCAGCGGAAAGCGCCGGTGACTCGGACGCTGGCGACGCGATTATCGGCCTCGCTGTCCCACAGGGTGACTCTTACTACCTCGGCTGCATCACCTGTCATGGTGGAATCGAAGAGGCCGAAGGCGGGATGTGTCCGCCGTGCCGGGAGGATCTCGCGTTCGTGTCGGCGGTCAGCGGGGGACCGGCCTGATGATGCAAAGCACTGGCGCCGGACTTGGCGGTCCTGTGTTCCAGTGCGGGGCGGCGAGGAGTCATCGGTGATGATCACCCGCGGCTGGCCCGCCGCGATGGCGCGGGGTTAGGGGAGGGTGCCAATTACTTCCTTGCAGCGGTTTGATCACCTTGCGGCGGCCCTCAGTCGCGGGCGCGAGCACCTGGCAGCGGTCGCGCGATTCTGGACCGAAGGTCACAGCCAGGCCTTGTGCCCGCGCTGCCGCGCCGAGGGCCGCGCCTGACCTCCGCGGGGGATCCCGTGGGCCGGGAACGAACTGTGGCTCCCCGGATCCGGGTAGCAATTGAGTGGAGGCCGACCCGATGCCGAATTCGCGCGGACGCAAGAGCAAGAAGGCCAGACCAGGGTCTCGCCGATCCGGCGATCCACGGCTGGCCTCCCTTGACGCATTGGCAGCTGCGCGGTACGAGAACGCGAAGAAACTCCTTGTCAACATGCTGGCGGGCGGGGCCCCGGGCGAGTCGCTTGTGCCGATGATGCTGATGACTTTGTGGGTGCTACGGGCGGCTGAATCGGGGGCTCCTCCGAACGTGTGTGCCGACGCGTGCCAGACGCTCCGGTACGCCTTCGCGCAGTTCGGAATCGAGGCGCAGCTGGTGGCGGTCGACTTGGTGGTCGATGACCCGGCCAGGGGCGCCACTGTGCACGGGACTCCTGAGCCTTCGTGGGAAGGCACCGTCCTGGACGGGCACTGCATCTTGTGGCTGCCACGCTGGCGGCGCTTCCTGGATCCGACCGTGACCCAGTATGCCGATGCCGCGCGGCTCGGGCTCGGGCCGGTGATGGGCCGGATGGATGCCATCACCGGGTCGCAGGACGAGGTCAGGGCAATTGCGGAAGGGGACGCGCTGCCGGAGGGCGCCCACTTCGCCGTCCCGCGCGGCGCTGGGATGCTCCTGTACACGGTGGCCAGCCAGGAAGCCACACGGGTCATCACGCACAGCCAGTGGATGGCGCAGACCGCCGACGAGCACCGCCGCACGGGTGCAAACCTGGCCTCCTATGCGCTCGATGCGCTCCGGCGCCCGTCCGTCATCAGCATCGCCAGCGCCGCGCCCTTCCCCCGGGTGACCGGGCTGCTCGCCGCGATCGGGGACGTCCCCAGCGAGACAGACGAGGCAGGCAACTGGTATTTCATGATGCCTGACCCGGCCGGCGGTCACCGCCGTCTCAGGATTGACGAGATCGCTCTGCCCGGCGAGCCGAACTGACCCCTTACTGGTGGGAGTGAACGCGGGTGCCGTCGGTGCTTAGCACGCCGGCAGAAGTCCGGCGGAAAGCCCGGAGCCGGGTCGGTGCCGCGCCCGCCGACGCAGATGCCAGCCCGGGTGACGTCGCATCGGCGAGCAGTCGTCGGAGGACAGCCAGCCCGGGCGCGGCGGTTCTGACATAGATCCGTCATGTGACCGATGTCTTTGCCCTGGCACCTGCAGCAACATTCTTTTCGCCGTGGCCGGGAACGAGCCCTGCCGTTTGCCCCGGTCCAGGCTCCCTAGGGAGGCAGCCGCACAGTTTCCAGGCGCCGGGCCGAGGCGGACAACCCGTCGGCGTTCCTGTGCGGCTGTCCCCCCCTTTACCGCCGGGGGCGGCGAAGGAACTCCATGATGGTGCCGATCCCGGCGAGCGAACTGCCCGCACAGCGTGTCAGGCTGGCCGACGGCGCGGCCGCGGCGGCAGAAGCTCGCGGCCACGTCCGGGCGGTCATCAGAGCTTGGAGAATCCCGGTCGATCTGGATACCGCCGTGCTGCTCGCCGACGAGCTGGTCGCCAACGCAGTGACCCATACCACGGGCAAGGCCGTCACGCTGGGCATCCGCTGCGGAGACGGCAGACTGCGCGTCGACGTGTACGACACATCGCCGACGTTGCCAGTGCTGCGGGCTGCCGAGGCCGGCGAGGCGGGCGGCCGGGGGCTGATGCTGGTGGACGCCATGTCGACGACATGGGGCTATCACAAGACCCCGGCAGGCAAAGTCGTGTACTTCACCCTGGCTTTCCAGCCAGGCATCGCCGCTAGCGCGGGCCGGCACCCGGAGCAGGAGATCAATCATGCCGCGGCGTCTTTACTATCGGGACCGTTACGGCCGACTGCGCGAGGCCCGCGACCGCGATCCGCGGCGGCCGGGCCGGCCGGCCCGCCGTGTCTTGACCGTGCTTTTGGTGCTCGCCGCGATCATTGTGATCGCATCCTTGCTGCAGTCTCTTTTCGCGGCCGCGCGCGGCCCTGACCGAACGGCGGCACGCCGCAGCGTCCGGGGCGCGCGATCGCTGGAGAGCGCCGGGGCCTGGGGCCTGTGGCCTGGGCGGCGCCGCCCGCAGGGTTCGCTGGTCCTGGCGCGCTCGAGGGCCCGGTCCGGCTGGGGCGGCTGGATTCCCCCTTGTCCTGGGTAGGGTGGGTTCATGCCCGGAGCGCAGGCGGCGCGGGTGACCGTGGTGTCGCTCAATACGAGGGGCGTACCGGTGATCGGGTCATGCCTGGCCCGGCGGTATGCGGCGATCGGCGAGGCAGTGGACGCCGGAGACGCGGATGCCGTGTGCTTCCAGGAGGTGTTCAGCTGGTGGCATCTGCGGCTCTTGGCCCGGCGGATGCGCTCGTTCCGACAGGTCAGCTTCCGGCCCTGGCCAGCAGGTCCGGCCGGCGGGGTTGTGACGTTCTCGCGGCTGCCGGTGTCCGGCTCGGCCTATCACGGCTTCGGTATGCCGCCGAGGGCTCCTGGTATCTCCCGGGCCGCCCGGTTCCGGGCGGCGCTCAAAGGTGCGCTGGTAACCCGGCTGCCGGACCCTGGGCTGTCCATCATCAACACGCACCCGGTGGCTAACCGGGACGGCGACTGGTCGGAGGCAGGCAGGTTCTACCCGCTGCACCGCGCCCAGCTGGACGCCCTCGCGCGGGTCGTGCGAGGCGCCCCGGCCCCGCAGGTGGTGTGCGGGGACTTCAACGTGGCCCGCGGCAGCTCCCTGCTCGACCAGCTCATGTCGCGCGCCGGGCTCGCCGATGCGTTCGACGGCAGCTGCCCGGCCACGTTCCGAGCCGCATACCTCCCTGCAGGGGAGACACCGCACTGCATCGATTTCATTCTGACCGGCGGCGGTGTCAAGGCAGAAGCCGCCGCCGTCATGTTCGCGGAGCCGGAACCCCTGCCCGGCGGCGCGGCTCATGTATCAGACCACGTAGGGCTGCGCGCCAGCCTGTCCCTGGCAACCCCGTAAGCGGCGGCCCTGTCGGCGGTTCAGTACCCGGAACACGGCATTGGCGCGAAGCTGAACGTGGTGCGTGAGCGCCTGCGAGGCGCGGGGCGGCAGGGCGTCCGTGAACATCACCCACGCACGTTTCGCCGCGGAGAAAAGCCGATACCGGCGGCGGCGGGCGAGCATAAAGGAGCCGAACGCCTGGCACTCCTGGTCGGTGAACCTGCTGGCAAGCGTTCCGGTGGCGAGACCTTCGGTCAGCGCGGTGATCCGCAGCGCGTCCTTTCGCCGAGCAACACCCACGGTGTGGTACATGTGCAGCAGCGTCCGCGGGTCGAGCACGGCGACCTGCTGTCCCAGCAGCCACGCCGTAGAGGGAGCGAACAGCTCGCTGCGCGCCGGGACACGGACTTCGCGGTGTGTCAAGTAGCAGAGCTGTGAGCCCGGCCGGAAGTCGATCCAGCATTCGGACCAGAAATTGTCGATGCTGACCGGGAAGTCGCTGTCCCGGGCGGCTCGGGCGTAGCGCTTGACCCGGTCGAGGCTGGCACGGGGCACCAGCAGGTCGATGTCCGGGATGCATTCGACGGGATGGCGCGCGCCCGGCCGGTCGAAGTCGAGCGACGTCCCCTGGTCGATCCAGGCGGCGGCTGCCACGCTCCCGAATACCGCGTAAGGGATCTGCGCCGCGACAAGCCATTGCTCAAGCCGCGCCAGGCTGGCCAGGAAGTGAGAGCGCCGGACGGTGAACAGGCTGGCGGTGGTGGCTGTGGGGAAGGTCATCGGACCACT
>Ga0207664_10000634_pt1 | contig 24401 bp, 18 predicted proteins | sample LARL83metaG_FD_184349 | JGI IMG/M metagenome (GOLD analysis project Ga0207664, IMG submission 184349) | Corn, switchgrass and miscanthus rhizosphere microbial communities from Kellogg Biological Station, Michigan, USA - LAR L8-3 metaG... | ecosystem: Host-associated > Plants > Roots >... | reverse complement strand
CCTTGGAGTCGACCGGGGGGGTGATACCCGAGCCGTACCAGCCGGTCGACCACCTGGCCGTGTCCAGGCTGGTGCCGTCGAACTCATCGTCGAACGTCAGCTTCCAGTCGCCGCCGACACCGGTCGGAATCGGTGTCCGCGGCGCCTGTTTCCGCGGGAGTGGTCGGTGCGTAAGCGCTGGCTTCGGGATGATGGCCGCTATGACCGGCGGCGGTGCATACCTATACGTCGGGGGCGTGCTCGTACCACGGACGGCAGCCCGTCCAGCCCGGCTGGCAGACGCTAGGTGGGAAACCGCGACAACTGTTGCCGCCCCGAGCAGTATGACGCCGACGAGAAGGAGGCCTGTAATGGCAGCGGCAGCAGAGCGTGACCGTCGGCTGCTGTGCTTATGCCGTGGGCGCTTGCCCCGTGGAGGGCTCGGCGCAGCCATGCGTGCCATGCACCGCCTCTGGTTCGATGCTGAGCCCTGAGCCCCAACCTTACCAGGCAGGTCCAGCGTTGCTGGTATCAAGGCAGAAGGTAGCACCGGATACTTGCGCCGCGCACGGTATGAATGGACCTCTCATACAGCTCACACAGCACCCCCAGCATGATAGGTAAGGTGCTTCGCCGCCAGCTCGGGTAATCGATACCCAGAGTAATCAATGGCGGGGCGCGGCCGGAACCAGCCGAGTACAAGCTATGACTTGGCCTCCAGAGCCGTCGCCGAGATATCTGCCAGCGCGGCGATGAGCCGGGCGTTGTCGGTCGGATGGCGGACTGCGAGCCGGAGCCGGGGGAGCTGGTCCGGGAAGCGGTCGGTGACGTCCTTAATCTCGATACGCTCGGTGCTGAGCAGCGAGTGCCTGATCCTGGATCCCAGCTTCGAGTCAGCGCCGTCCAGTCGAGCAACCAGGAAGTTTCCCCCACTTGGATACACCTCGCCGATAAGCGGCAGGCGCAGCAGCTGTGCCCGGAACTCGTCCCGGTCCTGGGCAGTCGCGGTGAGAGATGCCTCGTACGCCGGGACGAACTTGATGAGCATTTCCAGGAAGAACTCAGCCTCGGCCGACAGGTTCCAGATCGGAAGCTCCGCACCGATGTCGTGGATTACCTGGGAGTCGCAGCTGTACAGGTAGCCGAGTCGCAGCCCATGTACGCCTAGCGACTTGCTGAGGCTGGCCAGCACCACCACGTTGGGTAGCGGCTCTTCCTCTAGCATGCCGATGATGGATGACTCTCCGCTGAACGGGAGGAATGACTCATCAACCAGGAACAGCGTCTCCGGAACGCGATGGGCGAGGGCGTAGATGTCCTTGGTCGGTATCGTGGTGCCGGTCGCGCTGTTCGGGTTCACCAGGACCACAAGACCATGCTCCTGAGCGAGGGACTCCACGCATCCCCAGTCGATACCCGGGGAGTCCGCGTACCGGGTGGCCGTCGGCCAGGCACGATCGTACTCGCCGAATGTAGGAGCGGGTATCGCAGCGTTCCTCCCGCCGAGCACCCTGGGCAAAAACGGGAACGCCTGTGAGGCGCCGTGCAGCACCTGGAGGCGGCCTGGATCGCAGAGCAGGAAATAGCTGAGCTTTTCGTTGAGGACTACCTGCCGGGAGCCGTAGTTGGTGACGAGGTCTGGCAGGGCGTGTCGCATCGCTGCGAGCATGGCACCTGGAGGGAAGTAGGCGTTCTTCATGAGGGAGAAGTCGAGCAATTCGGGGTAGTTCCAGTGTCCGCCAAACGTCCTGGTCAGGATGCCCGGACGTGCAGCCGGCACGAACTCGAAGCGGGCAGCGGCCAGGTCGCTGGGAGTGTCTACCTCTGTCCACCGCTCGCCGTTAACCAGCTCCGCAGTGATCCGGTACTCGGCGATGTTGGTGAGCATCCCGAGAACCATCTCGTAGTAACAGGAGGGGTCGATCTCTGCGTAGGTCTTCAGTAGTGGTCGCAGGGTATCCCGGGCGAAGTCCGCCGCGAAGCGGTAGATGTTGAGCGTCTTGAACGTGCCATCATAGGCGAAGCCCGCGTCCTGCATGGTGGCCGGGTGCACCGCGGTGATGAAGCCGCCCCGTACCTCCACTACGGTGCCATCCATTCCGGTGCGGTAGCGGTCAAGGAGGGCGACGTTGCGAGCCGGGCTGTTGACCAGCCTGGCAAGGACACTCGTATCGAAGATCAGGTCGCATTCGATGAGGAGTATGTCACTGTCGAACGCCATCTCGCTCAGTGCGAGTGACAGCGAGACCACGTTGTTCGTCTCTGCGAACCGCGAGTTATACACGAATCGAAGGTCAGCGTCTGGATAGCCGGTGCGCAGGAACTCTTCAATGTCTGGCGCCCGGTACCCGGTGACGATGGTAGCCCGGCTAATGCCTAGCTGGCCGAGGGCATCCATGATCCGCCCGAGGATGGTCGTCTCGCCGATAGGAAGCAGTGCCTTGTGCGCCCTGTCTGACAGGGGACGCATTCGACGCCCGAACCCGGCCGTGAGGATGACCGCCTGCAACTCTGGGCCTGTCGCTGTCATAGATGCATTCCTTCTCCTGGTACTCGTCACATGACCGGCCGGCGGTATCGCTGTGATAGTCAGGGCTGTGGTCACTCCCAGCCTCGCCCTGGCCAGCAGTGCTGCTGCCCGGCGGAGGTCCGGGCAGGGCGACAGGGCGCGGAGACCGGCGGGTGGGTTTTCCGGGTGCGCCGATGGCTGGCCGCTGGGAAGGGGGAGACTGTCAGTCCGTCACGCGTCCAGGATGCGTCACGACGATGACAGAATCATGAAGCAATGCGTCGAATCCGATCGTGCTCGAAACGGCCACCGACCGGATCAGCCAGGGATGGCAGCGGTTAAGTGGTCTAAGACGCCGAACGGGCGGTGGTATCCGCGCCATCGCCCGTTCGGGGTTCCCGTCGGCTGCGCCCGGCTAGGGCACGAGTTCCGGCTGGTCGATGGCGGGCTGGTCGGCGGGCGTCCGGCCGCGCAGCGGGACCTCTTTGATGAACCAGGCGAGCGCGAAGATGAGCACCGCCGCGGGCAGCGCCCAGATGAAGACGTGCTGGATGGCGTCCGCGATCGCGGCGAAGACGTCGTGCCTGACCAGCGCGGGCAGTGAGTTGACTGTGGCCGGGTTGAGCTGTCCGCCGCTGGCGCTGATGTGCACGCCGGGGCCGGTCGCGGCGCCGAGCGAGGAGGTCAGCTGACGGGCGAAGAGGGCGCCGAACGCGGCCACGCCGAGCGACCCGCCGATCTGCTGGAAGAACATCCGGGCGCTGCTGGCCACGCCCATATCCTTCTGCTCGACGCTGTTCTGCGCGATCAGCGAGACCATCTGCATGAGGAAGCCCATGCCGAGGCCGAGGACCACGTAGTAGAGCGCCGATTCCAGCCGCGTCGTGCCGGTGTCCAGGCCGGACAGCAGGAACATGCCGACCGCCATGATGGCGCCGCCGAGGATGGGGAACACCTTGTACCGGCCGGTCTTGGTGGTCACCTGCCCGGCCACGATCGAGGTAACCGTCACGCCGAGCATCATCGGCGTCAGCGCCAGGCCGCTCACGGTCGGCGACTCGCCCTGCACCGTCTGCTGGAACAGCGGCAGGAACGTCATCGCGCCGAACATGGCCAGGCCGGTGAGGAAGGTCATCGCCATCGACAGGGAGAAGTTCCGGTTGCGGTAGACGTGCAGCGGCATCATCGGCTCGGCGGCCCGCATCTCGGTGACGTAGAACGCCACGCCCGCGGCCACGGTGATCACGGCCAGCCCGATGATCTGGACCGAAGCCCACGGGTACTGCGTCCCGCCCCAGGTGGCCAGCAGGATGAGCGCGGTCGCGGCCACGGCGAGCAGGGACCCGCCCAGGTAGTCGACCTTGTGCCTGACCCGGTGCGAGGGCACGTGCAACGTGACGAGCAGGTACACCAGCGCCGCGCCGCCCAGCGGGATGTTGATGTAGAAGATCCAGCGCCAGGAGAACGAGGTGGTGATGAACCCGCCGAGCAGCGGCCCGCCGATGGTGGCGAGCATCATCACGACCATCATGTAGCTCATGTAGCGGCCGCGCTCGCGCGGCGCCACGATGTCGCCGAGCGTCGCCATCGCGCCGACCATGAGCCCGCCGGCCCCCAGCCCCTGGATGGCGCGGAAGGCGATCAGCTCGTCCATGGACTGCGACAGGCCGGACAACGCCGAGCCGGCCAGGAAGATGATGATCGCGGCGATGAAAAACTTCTTCCGGCCGTACATGTCGCCGAGCTTGCCGTAGAAGGGCGTGGTGATCGTGGACGCGAGGATGTAGGCCGTCACCACCCAGGACAGGTGCGCGACCCCGCCCAGATCACCCACGATCCGCGGCAGCGCGGTGCTCACGATCAGGTTGTCCAGCATGGCCAGCAGGATCGCCATCAGCAGCCCGGGCAGCACGATGAGCACCTCGCGCGGCGCCAGGAACTGCCCGTTCGCGCCCGCCGATCCGGCTCCGCCCTGCCCCGCCAGGCCCGATCCGGTCCCCGCACCACCCGTGGGTTCCGCCACCCGCCCGCTCCTTCTGATCCGCCGTCTTCCCGTCCATGTCAGGCCGGCGCCGTTGACTTACCGGCCGGCAAGTCATTATGCTAAAACGGTAACTAACCGGCCGTCAAGTAAAAAACGGCGGCCCTGGCTCCGTCTGAGGTGCGAAACGGACATGGATCACACGGCGCCCACGCCGAGGACCGACACCAGGTCCCGCGTGCAGAAGGTGGCGCTGGAACTGTTCGCCGAGCAGGGCTACGAGAAGACATCCCTGCGCGAGATCGCCGAGCGCCTGGGCGTGACCAAGGCCGCCCTCTACTACCACTTCAAGTCCAAGGAAGACATCGTCCACAGCTTCACCGACGACTACTTCGCCGAGATCGACGCCCTCCTGAACTGGGCCAAGAATCAGCCGCCTGGCCACCAGACCCGCCTGGCGGTGCTCGACCGGTACGTCGGCATCGTGCTGTCCGGCAGCGAGGTCTTCCGCTTCCTGGAACAGAACCGGGCCTCGGTGCAGGGCATGGAGGCGGGCAAGGAGCGCTTCGCCCGCTTCCGCGACCGCCTGGACGGGCTCGTGGACGTACTCGCCGGGCCCGACGCCCCGCTGCGCGACCGGGTGCGGGCCACCAGCGCCGTGCTGGCCACCGGCGCGACCTGCATGTTCTACCTCCAGCAGGTCGACGACCCCGACAAGCTCCGGGCCATCGTGCTGGAAATCGCCACCGACCTGATCGGCTAGCCCGACGTCGGCTCCCGGGGTCTGCGAGACCCGGATGCCCACCGGTGAGCTGCCCGAGCCCGGAATCCTGGGGCCGTCGGGAAAAGGGCCAGCACGCTGGAACCTCGCCTGACGGCCGACCTCGCTCCTCTTGCGATCTGGTACCCGTACGTTCCTATAGCTTCAGAATTAGTTGCACACCCGCCGTCGCAGGGACCGAGGGTGTAGCGGACGACGTCACAGAGGAGGACGGCGGCGCGGAGGGCGGGGTCGACGGCGGCGCGGAGGGCGGGGTCGACGGCGGCGCAGAGGGCGGGGTCGACGGCGGCGCAGAGGGCGGCGATGAAGACGAGCCCTTAGATGAAGGCGAGCCCTTAGATGAAGGCGAGCTCTTAGGCGAAGGCGAGCTCTTAAGTGAAGATATAGACGTCGGCGGCAACCCGGACGACGACGCGGTATTCGGAAGCGTAAAGAAGAGCGAAGGCACGGATCCAGTCGATCCGGGCGCGGTCGGAATGAGATCGGGCGCAGGCGAGGGCGCAGGCGCTGCTGCGGGGGGGAAAGCAGACGGTCGTGTCGAGCCGCTGGATCCCGTCGGCCCGAATAGCCGCTGAGGCCCCCCGACGACGGCGAGATTCCCAACTACTCTGGATGAGTTATTGACGTAATACATGGCGCCGCCCAGCAGGGCCAGCGCCGCAGCCGCCGCTGCGACCGATACCGGAGTAAGCCGCGATCCAGGCATTGACGGCGTCGTGAGCTGTACCGGGAAGCCGTCGGCATCGAACCGCGGAGCGCGGTCTGCCACGCGGGCACGATAAGCCACGGCGGTTGGCGAGTCGTCCGAGACGAGGGCGAGTATCCGCTCGCGCAGGTAGCTCGGTGGCGGGACCACCGGGAACAGACTGGCCAGGATCCCAGCGTTGAGTCCGCTGCGCTTGCCGTCGCCGCATACCTTGCAGCGCCCGATGTGCCGGTTAACTCGCCAGCGCAGCGGCAGGATTGCCTTACCGCCCCGCCTGTCGAGGATGGCGGCCAGTTTATGACAGTGCTCGCGGTCGGCTCTGGCTACCAGAAGTACGCCCAGTGATCTTTCGAGCCGCAAGCGCGACCGCTTGGCCAACGTGTGCGCCTGGTTACGCGGCGCACCGAGAATGGCCGCAAGGTCGGCGCCGTAGAATTCATGAAGCAAGATCAGCTCGCTGATCTCCCGGTTCACGGGGTCCAGCCCGGCGAGCACGGCGCGTACGAGGGCGTGGTATGCCGCTTGCTCGGCGAAAGCGACTGGCTCGGTCACAGCGGCAAATGTCCCGGTGTCATCCAATGCCTGGGCCGACTCGTACAACTGCGCTGACGGAGTAGCATCGCGTAGCCGCAACTGGCACTCGTAGCGGGCCACCGCGAACAGCCACGCCTGCAGCCTGTCTGGCCGGCTCAGCTCGGAGACTCTGGCTGAGGCAATGATGAAGGCATCCTGCACGGCATCGGCCGCTTCGGCGGGCTGGGAAAGCCGGGACCGGCAGTAGGTGTACAACCCCTCCGCATAGCGATCATAAATTGCGGCAACCCCAGTAACATCGCCTGCAGCGACCGCGGCCACGATCTCGGTGTGGTCCACGGAGATTTCGCTGTCATACACATGTCCACGGTATGACTCCGCCGCGATTTCTGCCATAACGCCGGACGTTACAGGGGCAGACGCCGGATCTCCGGTCAGCCGCCGCGGGCGCTCGGTGCTGGGCGCGGCCGGAACTTCATGTTCGGTGCCTGGCGCCGCCCGATCGTCTGTGCTAGGCACGGTCGGATCTTCGACGTTCACCTGCGGGGTGAGCGAACGGTCCCCCGTAACGTCCTGTACGTTCGTCAGTTTCACCTGTACCGCAACCTAACTAGGACACATGCTCCGAGCCAGATCTCCTAATTGAGGTCCGAACACCGATAACTTGCCTCCGTCGCACATTTCCCGCCCAGCGGGAACTGCTTGATAAATGTCGTCAGCTAAGACTAGTCGATCGTAATTCTGATGATGCCCGCGGGCTGGTCAGATCTCTGGCTGCTCCCATCTCCTGCACAGAACCGTTATAACCGGCTACTTTAGGTAACTTTCGTCCCAAGGCGCGCATAATGCCGCGCCACGCTGGGCAGTGACGGTACGGCCCTTACATAGAGGACGCCCAGCGATCGTAAGTGGTTCACACCCATACAAGACCTTTTAGGCGGTTTCTCAGAGAATAGGTGGTTACCTCAAGTGTAGTAAGGGATGCCCCGATCATGACCTGCCAGCGTCCTGGCCCGTTCCACGGCCGATGTCAGCCCACTGCTGACAGCTCGGCGGACCTCGGGCTGCTCGCACGTAGTTCCGGGGTCAGACCAGATGTGGTGCACCTCCACGCCCGCCGTGCTCTCGCAGAGTCACAGTGCCCGGAGGGGAGCCGACCGCTGGTCATCGCCTCCGGGACGGGCGGCCTGACCCCAGGGCAGGTGCGACCGGACGGGACGGGCACGGTCCCGCCCCGGCGCACATGGGAACCGGCATGCAGACCGGCGGGACATCGCGGAGCTCACCCTCGTCCTAGGAACTTGCATCCCTCCGATCGACAAAATGTTGTCTATGCGGCTGCCGTGAGCGTGTCGATGCCGACGTGCTGGAACAGGGTCTGCATGCCGATGCGGAGGTTCTCGTAGTCACGGTCGACGGCGGTCCAGGTCTTGGGCTTGCCCCCATGCGGGGATTGCGGACCCCGGCCAGGATCGGCGCGATGACATGGTCGCGGAGGGCGAGCAGCGCGGCGATGACGCGAGCACTGTCTGCCGGGACGTGGTAGCGGCGGGCCTGGCTAGGTTTGTCGATGAGTTGCTTGCCGCGGAGCTTGCGCAGGTCGTAGGCGGCCTGCCGGGTGGTGTAGCCGTCCTGCCCGGTGAGCTGGCAGACCCTGGCGGCGTGCTGGGCGGCGGTGAACCCGCCGGGGGCCGGGGCCAGGGCGAGCGCGGCGGCCAGCGCGGCGCGGATCCGCGGCTTGTTCAGGTCGATCCCGGCGATCCTGCTGGTGCCGGCCTGGGCGGGCAGCGGCAACTCGTCCAGGATGCCGTCGGGCAGGAAGCCGATGTCGGCGCAGTCCAGCGCGGTGGCGAACCGGTCAGCCATCGCGGCCAGCATGGTGATGATCTGGTCGAAGTTGTCCAGGCTGCGGCGGCAGCGCAGCTCCTTGGCGTTGTGCACGGTGGCCTCGAAACGCAGCACGTGCTCGCCCTTGGTATGGGCCTTCAGCTGCAGGCGCCCGAAACTGATCCGGAACCAGCCCAGCCCGTACCGTGGCTTCTTGATCACGATCTCCTGCACAGGCGGGCCGTCCTTGCGGTTGCGGTGCGGCCGGTTCTTCAGGCCGAACAGGGTCCGGATTGCGGGGATGTCCAGCCGGGACTGGGTCCGATCCAGTACCCGGTCGAACAGCACCTCCATATGCGCGCCAGACTTGAACAGCAGGTTCCGGGAGTACTCGGCCTGGTAGACCGAGTAGCCGTAGCAGAACCCGCTGCGTTCCTGCTCGGCCAGGTCCAGGCCGAAGCACAAGCAGGCCGGGTAGATCCACCGGTCGCAGACCTGGCCCAAGCGCCCTATAGCCGCATCACACGGCCAGGCATCTACGACCCGGGCCAGGCCCTGCGGATCCGCGATCCCAGTAAAACAGTTGCCCTCCTTGGTAAACCCAATCCCCTCGGCCTACGCGGCGACCGCGGCGTAATGTGGCCGTTGAGGATCACCTGCGCCCCGAACGGCGGATGCCCGGACATCGTGATGGCCAGGTGCCCGAACGCCGGGTCCATGATGTGGAAGGTGTAATGGTAGACATGCTCCCGTGCCTTCGCCGCCAGGACCAGGAACACACCGGGCGCCACCGAGTTCTCCTCCAGGTACCGCTCCGCGATCAGGTGCTTACGCTCCCCGGCCTTGCAGACGATCACCGGCGCGCCGTTCGCGGCCGCACAGGCCTTGACCCGGCGGGCGAACCGGCCCGCCATCCGCATCATGTGCGTGTCATCCAGCTGATCGTCGCTGCCGTGCAACCGCCGCCACCACCAGCACCGGAACCCGCCCGGATTATGGCCCATCGGGAAGAAGGCGTTCAGCACCACCCGGTCCACGTAGTCGTAGCTGCCTATTAACAGGTCCCCTTAACAGGTCCCCGTACCGTTCGGCGAAGTCATCGGCCACCCGCCGACGGTGCACGGCGACGGAGAAAACGAGTTCATGAAGGCCATCGCCGGAATCGCCCGCGACAATGACGTCTCTGGCCTTCCTCGCGCTCGACATCCCGGCATCCAGCAGGCTCACCCGCGACTGGCCGACTGGCAGCCCATCCGGCCGGGCTAGTCAAAGACCTCGCGCACGTGCTGGCGGGGTGGCCGGTGGTTTCGCCCCGGCGGGGTTGTCGCGCCGGGGGTTACTGGGACCGGCTCACCAGTTCGGGTGCTGGCTGCCGGGCGGGCTGGGCTGCGGCGGGAGCGGGCTCGGTGCGCTGCTTGGAGTAGTGGAAGCGCTCGACGAGAATCGTGCGGAGAACCCGCCAGCCGTCACTGGCCGCGTTCAGGTTGCTGACGCCGTGGATCCGCGGATGCTCGTAGCTCGGGACCTCCGCGACCGTCAGCCCGGCCTGGGCGACGCGGATGTTGATCAGGGTCTCGACCTCGAATCCGTCGCCCCACAGCCGGGTGCCGTCGGCCGCGGCGGGCGCATCGGCGTCAAGGCCGAACACCGGGACGTGGCGGCGCCAGAAGACGTTGTACCCGTAGCACAGGTCCGAGTACCGGGTGCCGCACAGCAGGTTGACCAGGCCGCTGAGCACCCGGTTACCGGCGCTGCGCAGGCGGGTGATGTCGCTGCTGCCGCCGCCGGCGGCGAACCTGCTGCCCTTGGCGTAGTCCGCGCCGCCCAGCAGCGCCTCGACGAACGCCCGGATCTCGCCCGGGTCAGCCGAGCCGTCGGCGTCGACCATGGCGATGATGTCCCCGGTGGCCGCGGCGAACCCGCAGGCCAGGGCGTTGCCCTTACCGGAGCGGGTCTGCGTGACGATCCGCACGCCGGGACGCAGCCGGCGGGCGGTGGCCACCGTGTCATCGGTGGAGCGGCCGTCGACGATGATGACCTCGTGCAGCGCGGGCGGAAGCTTAGAGAAAACATAGGGCAAGTTACGCGCCTCGTTCAGCGTGGGGATGACCACGCTGACCTTCGGCCAAGGCATCTCAGCAAAGGAGCGGGGCGCCGCCACCCCGTCTCCCGGCTCCCGCAAACCGAACCCGGGACCCGTCAACCACGAATCGTCAACCGATGAGCACTGTCCGGAAAATTGGGTAGCCGCAGCTCTCCCACCAACCATTATTGCCCTCCCGAATGCCTTGCCGAAGCTGGCCGCCACTCCCCAACGGCGGCTCGCGGCAAGAATGGCCTACATGTCAGGTCGACCCATTACGTACTAATGACGTGTGAGTGAACAAAACGGTTTACCGTGTAACCAGCCGATCACGGCCTGTACGCGATCCCCCGGAAACCGCAGCTCGCGGCGCCGACACCCGCACCAGCGAGCAGCCAGCAGCCCCGGACACACGGCGAACCCCTCGCCCGGATCACCTCACCGCCGCCCGCCGTGCGCAGGCCAGATGCCCCCCGGACCCCCCGTTCCGAGCGATCATCACAACACGGCAACTATCACCGCACAAACGCCCGGACAAGCGGCCGCAGTGGTGGACGGCCCGGAGGGTGGTTCCTCTGGGCTACCTGACCCCCGGCCACCCGACCTAAGGGCCGGATCAGCCGCGTTTCGCTCCCGTCCTCAGCCGTCGCCGGTCACACATCTTTGAAGCCGATTATTTTCTTGACCAGACCGCGTGAGCTGGTCCGGACGGCTTCGATGGGCAGCCGCTCGGCGCGCAGGGAGTGGACGGGGCGCGGGACAGCGCCCAGCTTCTCCTTAAATGCTGCCAGCGGCGAAGCGGGCCGGGTCATGCCCATATCGTAGAAGCCGTACCCATTCTGGCAAGCTTCCTCGATGGCCAGCCGGTGCAGCAGGTCGTTGGCCCGCGTGGGCCCGGCAAGCTGCTTGTTCATCGCGCCCCTCCAGTATTTTGCGTACGCTCCGGAGGACAACACGACGATGGCCGCCACAGGTTCGCCCTTGGACCGCGCCATCCAGACGGCGCAGCCACTCCCGAAGTGTTTGGCCACCGCGGCCAGCATCGCGGGCGGAGCGAACCGGATTGTACGCCAGCGGGTCATCCAGAGCGGCTCGTGCTGCATGCCCGCCCAGCGCTCAATAGAGGAATCCAGAAGGCTGAAGAATTCGGGCAGCAGGCGGCCGGACCTGTCGACCTCGACCTCGAGGCCGCTGCGCTCCGCCTTGCGGATGGCTGTGCGTACGGTACCGCGGAATCTGTCCTGCCAGACGGTGGCGAAGCCGCCGGCAAGGTCTAGTACATGGCACTGCATGCCATGCTCAACGGCGGCGAACTGGCTGCTCGCGCTCAGCCAGTCGCCGGCCGTGCCGGGCCGGAGCTTGATCTCGGTAACCATCGTCCGGCGGCGGGCCACGTCCGCGAGCACAGCGGCCGCCTCGGCGGGGGCGATGCGGCCGCCCTCACTGATGGGCCCGCCCATGCCCCATTCTCCGGGCCATGACCCCGTGGTCGTGGACCAGGCCGGCGCGCGGCGTGGACGGGCAAGAGGGAGGACCACCTGACGGCCGGAGGCAAACTGATAAAGGACGCTGATGTCCCGATACCGCCCTGCCTCCAGGACGGCATCGTGCCAGGCCAGCGACTGCGTCACCAGCGCCTCCCGGTCGGAGCGGAGCAGCGAGGCCCACACCTCCCGCGGTACCGGACTGGTCATCAGCGGTCGGCAGTCGCCGGCGCTCATTGCGGCCTCGCCGCCTGGAGTCCGGCGAGGCTCAGTCTACGCAGGATGAGCCGGCCGGCGGCGTGGCTGGCTTGCGCCGAAACCAGCGGAATCACGGTGAGCGTTCTGGGAGCAATCGCCCAAGCATGATCGCAGCCAGGCGCCGTAAATGCTGGAACGCCTGCTAGCCGGGAACGATCATACATGCCTAGAGCTGCAGCAAATGTGCTGCTCAGGCTACTCGGTGTTGACCTCCCCGCTGCCTGGCCAGTCGGTGTCACGAAGCCGGGCGGATGGACGGTACCCACGTTTCTTGCACACTCCGAGTAACAAGTTATCTGATTGGGTTTCAATTGGTTGCGTTACAGGGGTTTCGGATAGGGATGTCGGGGATTGGCTGGGTCCTGGGTGCTGCTACTGCCGTTGTGGTGGCTGGGCGGTGCTGGCGGGCCGCGGGGCGGGTGCGGTCGGGGAGGAGTACCCGGGACCGGCCGGGCGTTCGCGAGTCCAGGATGCAATACGACAATGACGAAAACATGAAGCAAAGTGCCGGATCCGCCATGTATTCGCAGGCGGATTCTCTCCTCGTGTGATGACCGGGCTGGCTTCGGATCGACCATATTGACGTCGCGCTGATCGAACTGCTGGCCGCCGAGCCCGGGATCGGCGTGCCGGAGGCCTCTCTCGGCGCCTCGGCACGTGCAGGCGCGCCTGGAGCGGAAGCAGGAGCGCGGCGTGATCAGCGGGTACGAGCGCTGAAGGACAGACCTGGGTCGTCGCACCGTCGGTCGACGGCGACCTCGCAGCGCACTGTAGCCGCACCGTGCCAGAATCGTCGGCTCGTTGCCCCCAGTCTGATCCTTTCGCCTGCCCTGGCCGGACGTTGCTGGGCCCGCTCGGCCGCCGTCCCCCCGAGCCACCGAGTCACCATCTCGAGAGAGTGAGGTTAGTCTGACGAGGGAACAGCCTGGCTGACCTAGCGGGGATACCATGCCATGTAGCCACAGACGCTAGGCTGATTCAGTCCCGTGACCTTGGATGATGGGTACTCCTTCATGTCTGTTTGGATCTCGTATCAGAGATGCGCTAACCCTGGACGCGCTGTCGCAGACGTCCAGATGCTTCGGGCTGGGGCGTTCTGCCCGGTGATCTCATGACCAGTCTCATCCGACCGGAGCCGGGCAAATCCACAGCAATGCCCCTTAACGTTTCGTACCGTGTGGGCCGCATCGCTGATGTGGTCAAAGGCCGCTGGCTCGACCTGGGGTGTGCAGACGGGGGGTACACCGCCGAGCTGCTGCGGCAGGGCGCAGCCGAGGTGATCGGGGTGGACGCCGAGGAGGACCGGATCGCCCAGGCGGCCGCCAGGAATCTGCCGCATGCCTCGTTCCAGGTCGCCCAGAGTGAAAATCTCCCGTTTCCGGACGCGTACTTCGACGGCGTCTTCATGAACGAAGTGTTCGAGCACGTGACCGATGAAAAGGTCACCATGCGTGAGGTCGCGCGTATTCTGGCACCTGGTGGCCGGCTCGTCCTGATAAGCCCGAATCGCTGGTTTCCCTTTGAAGGTCACGGTATGCGAACATCCCTTTTCAAGACCGGGAACCCCGTACCGCTGCTGCCTTGGCTACCTCAGTCGCTGGCGAGCCGGTGGATGACCGCGCGCAATTACTGGCCACGACAGCTGGCGGATCACGTCCAGGCAGCAGGCCTGACCGTGGAGAGCCGCGAATTCATCTGGCCAGTCCTCGAGATGTATCCCTGGCTTCCCAAGTCCCTGCGTGACGCATACCAGGACCACATTCGTTTCTTCGACCAAACGCCCGGTCTTCGCCGGTTCGGAGTGTCAACGCTGGTGATAGCCTGTCGTAACGGGCAGCCCCAGGAAGCGGGATCGTCGAGTGGCTAACCGAAGCGCAGAGATCCGGCAATCTGCGGCCTGGCAAGCCGACATGCTCGATGTGACTGCGATTGTGCTGTCGGTCTCGCTGGTCGCATTGGTCTTCGTCGGCTGGTCTGGGCCGCTGCGGGTTCTGCTGACGGTAGCCTTCGCGTTTTTTGTCCCCGGGCGAGCCATCGTCGGCAACTGGCCGCGGATGGGACAATGGTCCGAAGCGGCCACGTCGATGGTACTCAGCCTCGCGGTACTGGTTCTCCTGACGACAGTCATGTTGTGGGTTCATGCCTGGCATCCGCTGGGTCTGTTCCAGGTTGTGGCTGGGCTGAGTCTCGTCGGGTTGATCATCGGGCTGGCTCGTCGGCGTCGGCGTACACCTGGGGCCTGAACGGTGAACGTCGTGCAGAACCAGGGCGATCGCACGGGTTTCCTGTCCTCGGGTAATTCCGTGTATAAGCAGTGGCACATCTCAGATGTCCTCCTGCCGATCAGCCTCGTCATGTGGGCGGTGGCAGTAGCTCGTACCGATACCAAAGTACTCGGGCCATACGGGCTGCTGTCGGTCCTGCCGCTTGTCTTCTATGCGGCAATCGCTCTTCTCATCGTGTCGGTCGCGACTGAGCTGACCCGCCAGCGGCTTTCTCGCTGGCGGATGTCTGCGCATGCTACAGCACTTGTAGTCATGCTCTACGGAACCGCTCCTATTGTATATTCACAAGGGCGGTACTCATGGCTCTATAAGACTGTCGGTGTTGTTCAGTACATGGGCGCGCACGGCAGGATCAATCAACAGATCGATATTTATCAAAACTGGCCAGGATTCTTCGCATTCGCGGCCTGGTTCGACAAAGTAGCTGGCGTGACGAGCCCTCTCGCTTATGCCAAATGGGCTCAGCTGGTAGTAGAACTTGCAGTCTTGCCGCTGCTGTACCTAATCTATGAAGCGCTGTCATTGCCGGTTCGTCAGCGTTGGGCTGCGCTACTGCTTTATTCGGCAGCTAACTGGGTGGGCCAGGATTACTTTTCGCCGCAGTCTCTAGGGACGATCCTCAGCCTGGGCTGCATGGCGATTGTAATGAGATGGATGTACGCAGGCAACTCGTGGGGGCGGTATGTGTCCGGCAGACAGCATGCCGAAGATAAGTTCAGAGCGTATACAGAAAAGCAGCCCGCCGAGCAAGTAAGTCACCTTACTCTTGTCTTTATCGCGCTCATCATCGTTTACTCGGCACTGACCTACACGCACGAGATATCGCCGTACATAGTGGTGACCCAGCTGGGGGCTCTCGCGATAGTCGGTCTCTTCAGGCCCCGGTGGCTGCCAATTGCGTTGGGCGCCGTGGCGATTATCTACTTTATTCCGCGCTTTTCATATGTGAATAGCCACTGGGGCGTACTTGCTGCTATAGGCTCATTCTTCAGCAACGCCGCTCCGCCATCGCTGGCAGATAGCTCGGCTTCTATTTCCTCCAGCCAGGTGATTGTCCAGCACTGCGCGGACGTGCTTTCAGTACTGATATGGGTTCTTTCCCTTGTTGGGGCCTGGCTGCGGCGACGATCCCGGCGAACTGTTGCAGCCTTGGTCATCCTGGCGTATTCACCACTGATCGTGCTGCTGGCAGGGGCCTACGGCGATGAGGGTATCCTCCGCGTCTATCTCTTCTCGCTGCCATGGAGTGCGGCTCTCGCGGCCGCGGTACTGACGCCCACTCCCCGTCTGCCCGTCAAACCCCGCCGAGGCGGCGAGGACGGCGAATCCCGGCGGATCCGCCGGTTCCGGGCCGAAGCGTTGCGCGCGCCAGTTGTCCTCGCCGTGGTCGTTGCCCTATTTCTGGTCGCCTTCTTCGGTAGCGATCAGTGGAACACCATGTCTGACTCCGAGGTTGCGTCGGTTACATCATTTGAGCAGACGGCGCCTGGGGGGCCTGTACTCGCCGCTAACGGCAATGCTCCACTAAACGATACCGCCAGGTACAATTTGTTCCCGGTCGCGGAAATTTTTGGATCCGGCGCCGTTTTCGGCACCAAGAAGCCGCCATCTGACATTGCCCTTGAACTGGCAGACCAGGCTGCTCGCTCTACATCAGGCGATCAGCCAGCCTATGTGATGGTTACGTCGTCTATGATTGCCTACGGCCAGAATTACGGGACACCTACTAGCTATTTCACGATTCTACTGAACTCGCTGGCCCGCTCCAAGTACTGGAAACTGGTCACCCGTAGTCCTGGCGCCGTAATATACGAACTGCCACCGAAGACATTCCCCAAGGGATTCAGCGAGAACGGCCCCACGCCGTATTTCGTGGTTCCATGACGCCATGCGTGACGACCCGGGACCAGCTACCTGTGATGCTGATGGTGCTCATCGGCCAGCCGCCGTCCGGGCATCGGTCGGCTAGGGCCGGGGGCCCATCTGGTGGACACGGCGGTACTGGCGCCAGCCGAATGCGAGCACGCGGCGGCCTGTAATGACCCGGGCCCCGGAGGCGGTCATCCACGCTGCCACCGTGGAGGCGTCCGTCCCGGACTTGACCATGAGACGGGAAAGCGCCAGCGGATGATCCCGTACCGAGCTGTGCGACTCGCCGACGGCGCACGCCGAGTCGAAGCCAGCCTCGCCCACTAGCCGCCGGACCGTCCTCCTCCAGTAGCCGTGGGGATATGCGAAGCTGCGGATGCGATGTCCCAAGGCCTCCGCCAGGATCGCGCTGCTGCGTGTCAGCTCAGCCGCCACTGCCCGCTCGGGCAGCAGGTCGAGCTGGCGGTGCGTGTGTGAGTGCGCGCCGATCTCCACGCCCGCGGCCTCCAGCCCGGCGAGGTCGGCGTAGCGAAGCATGGCGGCGGCCGGGAGGACGGTTTCCTTCTTCCGGTCGTCGAGCGCGCCCGTGGCCACGTACAGCGTGCTGGGCATCTCCCGCTCCGCCAAAGCCGGAAGCGCATAATCGGCGAAGTCGGCGAATCCGTCATCCACGGTAATCAGGACAGGGCGCGGCGGAAGGACGGCACGCCCGCGCACGGCATCAACGTATTCAGACGCGGTGAGTGCATGGCGGCCGCTCGCCTTTATCGCGTCCAGATGAGTCGCGAAGACGGCAGGGCTTACCGTGAACGGGGCGATCCAGTCGGGGGGACTCTCGCAGACGGAATGGTAAACCAGGATCGGGACCGGACCCGCCGCGGCGTCTTCATCCTGTGTTGGTCGGCCGGGACGAGGCTGAGTAGCCGATGGCATGGATTCTCCGGAAGGGTTGCTCAGCGTGCGGAGGCAGGATCGTAGGCGTCACGCCAGGACTAGTGCCCGCGGCAGAACACGCTGGGCAGGTTGCTAGAGGATCCTAGCACCACCTGACCCTCATGCCGTCCGCCAGCCACCATGCCCGCTTACGGGTGCTGCCAGACCCGCATATAGTCCACCCTCATGGTGGCTGGAGCCTGGTAAGGATCTCCGGACGCATAGCTCAGGATCAGGAACATCGGCGCGGAGGTAATCCCCGAAGTCACGCTCCCGATGTCGGCACCGTCGTAGTAATAGGTCACGATCCCCGGCTCCCAGTCCGCGCCAAAGACATGCCAGCCGCCCGCGTAGGTCCCGTCGGGGCAGCCGGTCTGACTCGGGCCTCCGGCCCCTACCCCGACCGGATTATCCGGGCCATGGAAGTGCGCACACACCGCGCCGGTGAGGCCTTCGGCGATGTCGATTTCGCCATCCTCAGGCCAGCTCTGGCCGTCGGCCCACACGTCCGGCCAGTTCGCGGTCTCGCTCGGGTTCCCGGGCACCGCAGGCAGCCACACCCGCGCTTCGATGAACCCGTACGTGAAGTTGAACTTGCCCCGGGTGGTCACCACGCCGGTGGTATAGACCTGATCGCTTACGCCGCAGTCCTCGCTCTTCTGGATCAAAGTCAGGCCAAGCGTCCCGCCGCCCTGGCTGACCTGGGCGGGATCGTAGCAGTCCTTTTCCGCGGAATCGATCGGGGGGGTGATGCCCGAGCCGTACCAGCCGGTCGACCACTTGGCCGTGTCCAGGCTGGTGCCGTTGAACTCATCGTCGAACGTCAGCTTCCAGTCGCCGCGGACACCGGTCGGCATCAGTGTCTGCCGTGTCGGCGGTGTCTGTTTCCGCGGGAGTGGTCGGTGCGTAGGCGTTGGCTTCGGGGTGGGGGCCGGTATGATCGGCCACCGTGCAAGCCCGTACGTCGAGGGCGGGGGCGGGCTCGTTAGGGACGGGCTCTTAACACGGACGGCAGCCCGTCCAGACCCGCTGGCAGACGCCAGGTGGGAGACCTCGATTGCTGTTGCCGTTCCGAGCAGCATGACGCCGACGAGAAAGAGGCCTGTAATGGCAGCGGCGGCAGAGGGTGAGCGTCGGCTGCTGTGCTTACGCCGCTGATGCTGGCCCCGTGGAGGGCTTGGCGCAGCCATGCGTGCCATAACACCCCCTCTGGTCCATGCTGATCCAGGAACGCCGAGAGTGCTTAGCCCCACCACACGGGCAAATCAAGCGTTGCTGGTGTCAAGGTTGTACATGTTACCGGATACATGCGTGGTGCAGGTTGCGAATTGAGGTAGCGGTCACCGGTAACTGCGCGGCGGGACATTACCAGCCGTGATCGTCCGGTCTCTGGCGAGAACAGGCGTCGGCGAGATGTAGGAAGTTGCTAACCTGCTGGCTTATGGCCGGTCTACGCTACTCGCTTCCCCTGAAAACGGACGATGCTATCCGGATGCGAAAGAAACGGACAGCATAGCCGCTATCGTGCTGGAGTGGCCTATTCCGGATGAACGTCTGTAATCTTTATGCTTACCCTTTCATCGGCCGAACTTTCCGGAGAGCGTAGGTCAGATATTCGAATCCTATGATCGCAACCCGTGAATCCTCCATATTGTCTACCGCAGGTCGAGCTGGCGGTGAGTGCGCGAGTGTGCGCCGACCTCCACGCTCGCGGCTTCCAGCCCGACAGGGGCGATGTAGCGAAGCATGGCGGCGACCCGGACGTTCACTTAGCAGGCGGTCGGGTACGGGTCGGGGGCAGTGTCGGCCGTGACGCTGCTCGGCACGGTCGGCATGTTCGGCCTCGGCATCTTGCTCATCGGCGAGCCTCCCGCCCCGAAATGATAGGCATCGCGGCGACCAGCTCGGGGTTCGATCAAGCCTGCTGATGCACCCGTAACTAGAGCGGCGTGTGTGCACCAGAACATGGACATACGTGACCGAACCCACGAAAAATGCCAGTAACGGACACGAAATTCACGCAGAAGGGTAAACCGCACCTGTCGCCCCAGCGTCGTCTGAGTGTCAGAGTGTTACGCCACCCGTTCCAAGGGACCCAGAGACCGATGTGGCTGCGCCAGACCTTTGTCCCGGCCCATAACCGCGATCACGAACTATCCTGCTTCGATGGGAGAGCGGGGGGAGGTGACTTGTGACGGACGTATTGCCCGGGCGTAGCGCTCACGCGCCTACCGGGCAGGGCCGACGATCGGCAGCACCGCCGCGGTCCCCGCGGACGGTTGCCATTGATACGTGGCGGCGGCACAGCGACCTGCTCGCTAACGCGGGCAGCCTAGCGGCGACTACCGGGGTGACGTCGCTGCTGGGGTTCGGTTACTGGACAGTGGCGGCCCGGACGTTCACCCAGCAGGCGATCGGGTACGGGTCGGCGGCAGTGTCGGCCATGACACTGCTTGGCACGGTCGGCATGTTCGGCCTCGGCACCTTGCTCATCGGCGAGCTTCCCCGGCGCCGGTCGCGCGGCGGCCTTGTCGCGGCTGCCCTTGCCGCTTGCGGCCTGGGCTCACTGGCCCTCGGGGTGGGTTTCGCTCTCGTGGCTCCGCATCTCAGCGTCCGCTTCGCGGACATGCTCGGGTCACCCGAGCGGGCAGCATTGTTCGCGGTGGGGGTCGCCGTGACCGGCGTGGCCCTGGTGTTCGACCTGGCGACCATCGGCCTTCTGCGCGGTGGGCTGCAACTGTCGCGCAACATAGCCTTCGGAGCCATCAAGCTGGTGATCTTGGTAGCTGCCGCGATGGTGCTGCACGATCAATTCGGCGCCGGCATCACCGTGTCCTGGGCGGTAGGGATGGCGCTGTCGTTCGTGCCGGTCGCGATCTGGCTGAGACTCCACCGGACCCGGATACTGCCCCGCCCCGAATGGAGAGTCCTGCGCGGCCTTGGCAAGACCGCGATGGCCCACAACTGGCTGAACCTCGCCGTCGCGGTGCCACCTTCGCTGCTCCCGGTGCTGGTGACGGTCATCGTGTCACCGTCTGCGAACGCGGCGTTCTACGTCGCCGAGATGCTGATCACCTTCTTGTTCGTCGTGCCACAACACTTGTCGACCGTTCTCTTCGCGGTGGCGGCGGCCGATCCTCAGGTGATCGCCCGGAAGCTGCGCTTCGCTTTGCGGCTGTCATACTCGATCGGCCTGCCAGCCGTGGCTGTCGTCTGCCTGTGTGCCCACTGGGTGCTTAGCCTGTACGGGCGTGGCTACGCACTTATAGCGACCCTCCCCATGATCCTGCTTACTCTCGCTTACCTGCCTTATGTTCCTAGGGCGCTTTACCTCGCGGTATGCCGAGCGACCGGCAAGATAACACGAGCGGCCGTCGTCTTGACGACGTTCTCAACCCTGCAGATAATCGCTGCGATCGTAGGCGCCAAGGCAGGCGGACTACTGGGGATGTCGGTGGCGCTCCTCGTTGAGGCCTTCGCCGAGACGTTGGTAACCGTCCCCGCTGTTACCCGCAGCGCCATTGGCAGCGGCCGCCACCGGCAGAGCAGGCGACCGACTGCCGCCCCGGCTCAGGACCGGAGCCAGCACGGTCCTGCCAGGGATCAGTGGGTTCGGAATCAGCCTCAGTCCCGGCCCGGCTTCCCCCCTGATGCGCGCCCGGCCGAGCAGAAGCAAGACGCTCCTGCGGGACCGGGGCAGCGGCGTAATGGCGAGATGACCCGCCAGGTCAGCGCGGCAGACGCACGTGACCAGCGAGCGATGGGTGGTGCTGCCCCGCCCGGGAAGATGCCGCCGAACGGTTACCCCCGCCCTGCCGCCCCGGCTCAGGACCGGAGCCAGCGCGATCAGCCTGGGGGGGAGGAGAGGCGGGAGGATCCGGCTGGGACGCGTCGTCCACCCGCCGCGTTATCCTCAGACGTCCCGATGGCCACGCCAGGCCTCGGCTTTAATCGCAGGTGGTGGCCCGCCAGCGTCGTAGGCCAATGGTCGTCGTAGGCCGGATCCGCAAGGGCAGGACGGGACGCCGATTTTCAAGCACCGCTTAGCTCATGTTCCCGTCGTCTATCCTCCATGGGAGGGGACGTTGGCTCGCCCTGTGGACTTGGACACGAGCAGCCGGGCGACCAAGCAAGGGGCTAGGGCTGAACAACGCGAGCGGTGGACTGCCCTGCCAGACCAGCCGGTACGTCGAAAAGGGAGAGATGGCCGTGAAGGCCAGTTCAGTATCTGCGGTAATGCGACTGATCGAAGTGCGTCTCGCCCTTTATGCCCGGCGCATCCCGGGCCTGAAGCCCCGACTGGTCGAGCTTTTTGCGGCGGACCTACGCGATCTGCACGATGTCTTGGAGCGCACCGGCCTCAGAGGTCATTACTGGGTCTGGAGCGGACTCTTGCTGGGCTGGGCTCGCGAAGGCGCCATCTTGCCACATGACAGCCTCGACGCCGATTTCGCAGTAACTGATGATGATTTTCACCGCCTTGCAGCGGCAGTGCCGGAAATCGCGAAGGCCGGCTTCCGGTGTGATCGACGATTCGTGAACAATGCGGGACGTGTCACCGAGGTTTGCTTCATGCGCCACGGTGCCCGCTTCGAGTTCTTCCGGATGTTCCCTGAAGGCGGCCGACTCCGCTATTTCATGTTTGACTCCATGGCAGGCGAAAATATCGAGCTTGAAGCGTCCCTGCCTGAGCAGGCGAAAGTTCCGTTCTCCTTCCTGGGCCGTACCTGGCTCAAACATGAAGATCATGAGCTGGAGCTCCGGTCGATGTACGGTACCTGGGAGATTCCAGATCCTTCGTGGTCCTACTGGGAAGCGCCCGATATCTATGCACGCCGCACCTGGCACTTCCCTGATTACGACTGGCGCGGCGGGGCAGCTGCCCTGACCGATGACCTCTCCCCGCCGACGCGGCCCGGCGGCGCCACGGCGGGAGATCGCTGAGGCGGGGAAGCGCCGGTAACCGAGGACATGATCGCCGGAGTACTCGCCTTCCACGCCCGGCAGCGCGACCGCGACCCAGCGGGCCGCCGGCGGCAGGGTACCGGGCGGAGAGCCTGCAGGTCCTGTTCGGTGAGGGCGGATCGGACCGTCAGCAACATCCTGCCGGTGACGGGGGCAGCTGGCAGCAACGATGGCAGGCCAGCGGCGCGGAAGATCAGGCCGACTAGCGGGTTGCGATCACCGCCGCGTGTGCTGGCCGTTCCCGGACGAGAACGGCCGGCGAGGAAGGTCAGTCCTTGAAGCGGATGAGCTTCTTGACCCCGCTGCGCACCGCATGATCGACGGCAGTGACCGGGAGACGCTCCAGGCAGTACTCCTCGTAGTCATACGCCGTTCCGCCGACTCGCCGCTTGAAGTCGGCAATGCCCTTCGACGTCCCGGATTCGCCCTGGTGAAAATAGCGGCATCCGGCCTTGCAGGCGTCCTCGATCGCGCACTTCATCATCAGGTCGGGGGCACCGCTGCGACCGACCCGCTCCCGGTCCAGGACGACCCGAGCGGCGTTCGCGTTGTGGTAACTGAGGACGAGGCATGCCGCTGCTGGCTGCCTGTCGACGTAGGCGACGTAGATCCGGCAGGCGTCCCGCATGATTCGCGCGATGGCGACGAACTTCCGTTCCGGGTCCCGTCGGTGTCCGCGTAGCCGGGCCAGCAGCAGCGGCTCGTGCTGCTGGGAGGCCCACCGCTGGGTCGCCCGGCGGAACAGGTCGTAGTACACAGGAACCAGCCGTCCCTGGTCATCACACTCGACGACGACGCCCGCCTGCTCCGCCTTGGTCACGTACTTACGGGTGGAGGCCGAGAACCGGCCATGCCAAACCGCATCGAACCCGCCATCCAGGTCGATGGCGTGCGCCATCCGAGCGACCCTGTGGGCCCCGGCAGGCATCGCCGCCCTCCAGACGTCAGCAGCCCGGGGATTCGGGCGGATGTTCAACCGCACGTACGGCGCGTGGGTGGTCAGGTCGTCGACGACCGCACGGACGTGCTCTGCTTTCACCGGGGACGTACTCACCAGGCCGCCGATGCCCCAGCCCCATGGCATCGACCCCGGCAGGTCCACGGCGCCGGGAACCCAGCGGTACCCGACCAGGGGCAGCACGATCTGCACGCCGTCGTCGAAGGTGTACAGCCTGCTGCGGTCCCGGCGATGAGTACTGCGGCACAGCGCATCTGTCCACTGCGGCGACTGGTACGGGACCGCCTCGGCATCCCGGTCGAAGACCGCCTGCCAGATTCCGCGCGGCGCCGGACTCACCACATTCCGGAGAGCAGCGACCTCGGTCACCACTGATCCCCCTTCTAATGCGAGAACATTGCAGCCATATCATGACGGGCCGCTAGCCCGATCGATGACGATCCAACGCCTTTACCAGCCATTTACCATATAGCTTGACCGTCATCACAGGTGATCATCTTCTGCCCTAATAGCAGGTGATCATCCGGAATCACACGTAACCTACCTGAAACCCGCAGCTGACATCAACCGGCTTGGACATAGCCGGGCTTGGATGGCCGGCAGGGGCGTCCCCGACAACCCCCGGCTCGGGACTGGGCCAGCCGCCGACGCAAGCAGGAGCCACCGCCAGCGGGCCAGCACGCCGTTCGGCCCGGCGCGCTTCTTGTCGATGAGCATGGCCGGCAAGGGCTTGATTCGTATACGCGAACCGGGCCGAGGTCTGCGACCCGACCGGTAGCTGTCCGGGCCCCGCGTAACTGATCGCGGCGTTCCCGGACACGGCAGATGACCTGCCGGGTGGCCGCCGTGGACTGCGGGACGAACTCGCTGCGGCTGCTGCTGGCGGACCTCGATCCCGGCTGTGCCAGGCTGGCCGACGTGGTCCGGCGGATGGAGATCGTCCGGCTCGGGCAGGGGGTGGACCAGACCGGGTGGCTCGCGCCCGAGGCGCTCGCCCGGACCATAGCATTGCTGCGTGATTACGCGGGCGTCGTCGCCGACTCGGGCGCGCAGGCGGCGCGGATGGTGGCGACCAGCGCCACCAGGGACGTCGGCATGCAGACCCGGCGGGACACCGCGGAGCTGACGCTCGCCTTGCCCGGCCGCGGCGTCCGCTCGTCCGTGCTGCGGCTCCCCGGCGCCACCGATCCGCTTAGCTCACCAGTTCGGGTGCTGGCTGCCGGGCGGGCTGGGCTGCGGCGGGAGCGGG
>Ga0207664_10000633_pt1 | contig 24410 bp, 22 predicted proteins | sample LARL83metaG_FD_184349 | JGI IMG/M metagenome (GOLD analysis project Ga0207664, IMG submission 184349) | Corn, switchgrass and miscanthus rhizosphere microbial communities from Kellogg Biological Station, Michigan, USA - LAR L8-3 metaG... | ecosystem: Host-associated > Plants > Roots >... | reverse complement strand
TCTGGGCGAGGAACAGGCGGCGCAGAAGCTGCTCGACGCCGCCCGCATTCTGGCGCCGGTCCCGCAGGCGATGCAGCTTCGGTATCTGGCCGCGCTGTTCGACATCGCCGGCGAGCGGACGTCGACAATCGTGTTTCCGTTCCCGATCGATCTGATGCAGGCGTTGGCGGGGCGTCCGCCGGCGGCGGGGGGCGAGAGCGCCTAGCCCGGCCCGGTCCTGAGCCTAGCCCTGCTCCCCGGTCGCAGCGCGTTCGTAGAACTCGACGAAGAAGCGCACGGCGCCAAGAGGCGCGACCTCGTGCAACTGCGCGGGCTGCACCACGCCCGGATTGTCCGGATCGAGGATGCTTTCCGAAGCCGGATCGAGAATCCGGTAAAGGAGGCGCCCTTCGAGAACCCGGATGAGTCCCCAGACGCCTGCCTTCGTGCTGTGACGGCTGCGCAGGCCCGCCGGCAGCGAATCCTGATCGAAGACCGCCGTCCGCTTGTAAGGCGTCAGGCCTTCGGGCAACCCGCTTCTGCCCTCGTTCGTCATCGCAGCCTCCCGCGCGTCGACATTCATTCGTGCGCGCCCGGCGGCGCCTGCTGAGGCATGGAGACTGCGCCCGGGAGAGGCGCATCGGCGACCGCCGGAAGCTCACGGTTCGCCGCCATGAAAAGCGCCCCATAGACGACGGCGAAAATCATCCACATCACCCCGAGAGAACGGATCATCTGGAGGATGCCCGGATCGGCCGCGACGGAGGGCGCCTTGGAATCGTTCTGCGACGGCAGAAGCTTGACCAGGCGAGCGGCAATCGCCTGCGAATCCGGCAGCGACCATCGCCGGCTCGGCAGCTTCCCGATCATGGCGGCCAGACTCTGTGCCGCCAGATCCCTCGGCAGTCGAGCCAGTCGCGCCGCTTCCTCCCAGGGGTCGATGCCGAGCCTCGCCAATGCCGACAGCACGGTGAGCAACATCGCATTCCGTTCCTCGCCGACCGGCGCGAAAAGGAAATCGTCGAACTCTGAATTGGGAAGAGAATAACCAGTCATCTCATTGCCCTCCTTCAAAGCTTTTCTAAAAGAAATATATTGTATATATCTTATGCGGTCAAGCGATCCGCCCCACTAGCGTCGAGAACGGGCACGAAAAAGAAGGGTCCGAAAAGAGATCGTGACGAAGCTGCGGCGGTCGGCGCCTCGGCGTCGCAAGGGTCCGCGCGTTGCCTTAACCGCCAATACAACATATAAAGTATGTATTGAATATAAAACTGCAAAAACTATAGTGTAATTTGTGAACATGCCCCCTGTGGGTCGCGGAGATGTCCAATGAAATGCTGCGAAAAGACGTCGACCGAGACGGACACGGCGATCGCCATGGATCGCCGCACGGCGATCAAGGGGCTGGCCGGCCTTGCCATCGGCATCGCGGCAAGCACGAGCGAGCGCGCGTACGGTCAGGCCACGAAGATCCGTCTCGCCTTCTGCGGTCAGCTCCTCTGCGTGGTGCCTTACGAAGTCACGCGGGATCGCGGGCATTTCAAGGCCGAGGGCCTCGACCTCGAGTTGGTCTACACCCGCGGCGGCAATCAGGCGATGCAGGCGCTGGTCGGTGGCGCGGTCGACTATGCCGGAACCTCGCTCGACGTGGCGCTCGAAGCCTTCTCCCATGGCGCGAAGATCCGCCGCATCGCCTCGACCGGACGGCTGCCGCTGTTCGCGCTGGCGACCGGCCCGAAGGCCAAGGCCGGGATTCGGGCCCTCAAGGACCTCGAAGGCAAGACCGTCGGCATTTCGGGACTCGGCAACGCCGATCATATCCTCGTGCTGTACCTGATGGAGCAGGCAAAGGCCGATCCCTCCAAGGTGCGCTTCGCGGCGCTCGGCACCAATCTTTACGACGCGCTGCGGCTCGGCCAGGTCGATGCCGGCATGGTCCAGGAACCGGCGCTGTCGCTGATCCTGGCGGCGGGCGGCGGCGTGCTGGTCAACACCATGGACATCACCGACGCCGACAAGTATCTCGGCGGCGCCTACGAGTTCATGGGCGTCGCCGTGCGCGCCGAAGAACGCGACCGGCGCCGCGACGAGATGCGCCGTCTGGCCAACGCGCTGGCCAAGGGGCTGCACGACACCCGCACGATTCCGGTGGTGGAAATCGTCGCCGCGCTGCCGAAGGCGCTGGTCGCCGGCGGCGACCGCCCGCAACTGGTGGCGATCCTCGAAAAGTACCGGCGGTCGCTCTATCCCGACACCGTCCGGATCGACCCCGCGGCGGCAGCCCGCGTCGCCGAGGCGCACCGGGTCGCCGGCGTCGCCAAACAACCGGCCGATCTCAAGACGCTGCTCGATCTCTCGGTCGTTACAGAAAAATCCTAAGTGCTCAAGGTCACGGACGTCAGCCTCGCCTATGGCGCGGAGCCGGTTCTCGAAAAGGTCAGCCTGGAGATCGCCGCCGGCGCATTCGTGAGTCTCGTCGGGCCGTCGGGCTCGGGCAAGACCAGCATCCTGCGCGCCATCACCGGCCTGCAAAAGCCGCTCGCCGGCACGGTAACGCTCGCGGTCGACGGGAACGACGTGGGTTTCCTGTTCCAGGACGATGCGCTGCTGCCGTGGCGGACGGCGCGTCAGAACGTGGCGCTCGGCCTGCGCATCCGGAACGTCGCCAAGGATGCGGCGCTCGCCGAGGCCGATGCCTGGCTCTCCCGGCTCGGGCTGGCCGGCCTCGAGGAGCGCTACCCGCGCGAGCTGTCGGGCGGACAGCGCAAACGGGTCGCCATCGCGCAGGTGCTCGCGCTCAAGCCGAAGCTCCTGCTGATGGACGAGCCGTTCGCGTCGCTCGACGCCATCGTGCGGGCGCGCATCACCCAGGAACTGGTCGACTGGGTCGAACGCGAGCGCATGACCGTCCTGCTCGTCACCCACGATCTGGAGGAAGCCCTGTCCGCGTCGGATTCCGTCTATCTGCTGTCCCAAGGGCCGAGGGCGCACATCCGGTCGCGTTACGAGGTGCCGATTCCGCGTCCGCGGACGCTGATCGAAACCCGCAAGAATCCCGTCTTCGGCACCCTGCTCGATCGGCTGTGGCGCGATCTCGCGGACGAGGTCAATCCGCGCAGCATGCAGGCCGCGCAATGAAGGCGATCCTGAACAGAAGGTGGATCCGCCGCACCGTCGCGCTCGCCTTCCTGGCTGCGCTTTGGGAGCTCGCGGCGCGAATGGGGCTGCTCAATCCGCTGTTCTTCCCGGCGCCGTCGCAGATCGCCCGTGTGCTCGTCGAGCTGGCGGTCGACGGCGCCATCTGGAACCATCTCGAGGCGACCTTTACCGCTGCGCTGGGGGGCCTGGTGATCGGACTCGCGCTCGGCATTGCGCTCGGATTCCTCGCTGCGCTCGTGCCATTGCTGGCCGAACTTCTCGAACCGGTGATGATGCTTCTGAATGCCATCCCGCGCGTGATCCTGGCACCCCTGTTCGTGATCTGGCTCGGCATCGACCTCGGGTCCAAGGTAGCGCTCGCCGTCGTCCTGGTTGCGGTGCTGATCTTCTTTGCCGTCTACAACGGCATCAAGGACGTGGACCGGCGCCTGGTCGAGCGGGTGCTCACGCTCGGCGGCGGGCGCTGGGTGCTGCTGCGCGAAGTCTACGTGCCGTCGGTCACGGCGCAGGTGATGGGCAGCCTGAAGGTATCGGTCGGCTTCGCCTTCACCGGCGCGGTGGTCGGCGAATTCGTCGCCTCCACCCGCGGCCTCGGCTATCTCCTGCAATTCGCCCAGAGCACCTACAACGCGGCGCTCAGCTTCGCCCTCATCCTGCTCATCATGGCTTTCGTGCTGATCCTGTTCTCGTTGTCGGAGATGCTGGAGCGCCGGCTTCTCCGCTGGCGCTACCGCTGACCCGCGCACGCCGGCCCGGTCCCGCAGAGGAGGTTGCCTTGTCCGCTTACCAGCAGCTCGCCGCGAATCTCACTACCCGACTGAATCTCGATATTCCGCCGGTGGCACTGGCCTTCGCCGCCGCGCCGCCGCCAGGCGTCGTCCGATCGAGCGACGCCGTGCCCTCGGCCTGCGCCTTCTGGCGCGCGGCCGAAAAGGGTGTGTTCTTCGCCGACGCCGCGAGCCATTACAACTGCCCGGTCGGCTCGATGGTGATGGGCTTCAACCTGCCCGATGCGGTATCGCAGGAGCTGATGGGGCTGGTCGGAAAGATGACCGCCTGCGGCTACATCTCGGGCGACGAGCCGGCCCGGATACCGGTCAACGGCAAGCCCGCCGAGGGCATCGTCTACGGGCCGCTGGCAGAGTTCCCCATGCCACCCGACGTCGTGCTGCTGTGGCTCAAGCCGGCCCAGGCGATGATCTGGAGCGAGGCGAGCGGCGGCGCCGACTGGTCGTGCGGCACACCGACGGCGGTGTTCGGCCGGCCAGCGTGCGCCGCGATCCCGGCCGCCATGGGCGGAGCCCAGCCGACGATGTCTCTGGGCTGCGTCGGCATGCGGACGTTCACCGGCATCGGCGACGACCGCATGCTGGCGGTCCTTCCCGGCGACCGGCTCGACGCCTTCGTCGCGGCCGTCGCGACGAGCCGCAGCGTCAACGATGCCATGGGCGAATTTTACGAGGGCCGAAAGCGGGTGACCGGATCGGTTTAAGCCGGCTCTGCGGCGATCAGCCGGGCGCAGACCGCCACGTGCGGAATCAGGGTCCTCCGTTCGGGGAACAGATAATCCGGATCGCGCCCGTCGCGACGGCAGCGCAGGGTTTCTTCGATCAGATCGAGCGCAAGATCCGCCGTCGCACTCTCCCGCAGGAAGGCGACGGCGTCGTCGTTGGACGCGATGGTTCCGGTCGACCAGCTATAGATGAAGCGGGCGGGGTAAAGGAGCGCGCGGAGATAGGGCTTTCGCTCATCCGCATCGAGCGTCGCGGCCGCGCTGAATTGACGCGCCTTGTCCGCCCAGCGCTCGAAGGGCGCACCTCGGAGATAGGCCCGGATTTCGCCAAGCGATGGACGATCAGGACGCACCGCCTCGCGCTCGATCAGGCGCACCGCATGATCGAGATAATCCAGGCGATCCAGCGGCGGGAAGCGACCTACCGTGAACCCATGATCGGTCCAGAACAGGGACAGCTTGTTCGCATGCTCCGCCGAGACCGCGGCGGCGTCTTCGTGCATCCCCTTGAGGTCGGAGGGAACGAGCGGATCTTTCGCCACGACCGCCATGTCGATGTCGCTGTATCGGACGCCGAAGCCGCCGTGAGCGAGACTGCCGATCAGATGGACGCCCAGCAGCCGCACGCCCAGACGGCTGTCCCAGGCGTCGGCCACGCTGCGTGCGAACACGACAGCCGATTGGCGCGCGGATTCCGCCGAGGCTTGCTGCATGAAGTCTCCCAGAGACGGACGTGAAATAGTACCGCTATCGCACTATGCCACGCGCGCGGCGACCTGCCGAGCCTACCGTCAGCCGAGAAGCCTTTCGGCGGAACGCCAGTCGACCAGCTTCTCCAGCCACCCCGCGATATAGTCCGGGCGACGATTCTGGACGTCGAGATAGTAGGCGTGCTCCCATACGTCGAGAGTCAGAAGCGGTTTCTGGCGGTGCGCCAGCGGCGTGTCGGCGTCGTCGGTGGCGACGATCTTCAATGTGCCGTTCGTCTCCTCGACCAACCACACCCAGCCGCTGCCGAACTTGCCGGTGGCCGCCTTGGCGAAGCCTTCGCGAAAATCCCCAAAGGTTCCGAAATCGCGCTCGATCGCGCTCTTGAGCCGACCCGTTGGCTCGCCGCCGCCGCCGGCACGCATGCCCTGCCAATAGAACTCATGATTCCAGGCCTGAGCCGCGCTGTTGAAAATGGGGCGGACCGCGGGCTTCCCGGATGCCTGAACGACGATCTGCTCAAGCGACATGCCGGCGAACGCCGTTCCATCGACGAGCTTGTTCAGAGTGTTCACGTACCCGGCATGGTGCTTCCCGTAGTGAAAGGAGATCGTGCGGGCGGAGATCACCGGCTCGAGCGAGCCCGCGTCGTATGGCAGCTTCGGAAGAGTGAAGGCGGCTTTGGCCTCGATCTGCGGCATGGATTGACCTCTTGGTTGAGGCAGCCCGATCCCTGGATCGAACGGCCGCGGGCGGGCCGACGGAGACGGGGAACCTGGCGGCAGTTCCCCGCCTCCTCCTTGGCCCGACAAACGAACGCAATAAGGCCAAGTGCGGCGTACGGGAGGCGAGCCGGTGGGCTTTGGGGGCTTTGCCCGCCTCCGCCTTGTGTCCGCATGGAGGGCCGCGGAGCCAAGGTTCGCTATCACCTTACGGCGCCGATTGCCCAATAAGCAAGATATATTATACTTGTTATGAGACAGCCGCCGGCACGGTCCGGCGCGCCGCCCCGGCTGGCGCTTTATTGCAATAGCGAAAATGAATGTTAATGTCGCACGAGGGCGGGGCTTCGAGAAAAAGGATCGCAGGATGCGCCTAACCACCTTTACCGATTACTGCCTGCGCGTTCTCATGTTCGTCGGCGCGAAGGAAGGCGAGACATCGACCATCGAGGAAATCGCCGGAAGCTACGGCATTTCCCGAAACCATCTCATGAAGGTGGTGTTTCGTCTCGGCCAGCTCGGGTACTTGACGAACGTGCGCGGCAAGGGCGGCGGCATCTATCTTGCCGCGAAACCCGAGCGGATCAACATCGGGGCGCTCGTTCGCCAGACCGAGGAGGATTTGGCGATTGTCGAATGCTTCGAGCAATCCGCAACCGACTGTCGGATCGAGTCGGCTTGCATCTTGCGCCAGGCGCTCGGCAAAGCTCTCAATGCCTTCCTGGCTGTGCTCGACTCCTATACCCTGGCCGATCTTCTGGCGCCCCGACGCAAGCTTTCGCAGATCCTGAACATACCGGCCCCGCGCAGGCTCGGTAAAAAGGCGTCGTAACGGCACGGATCCAGCCGCGCGCGCCGCCCCTCTGCCGACCACCCCGATTCCATCGGCGCCGATTGCGCTCTAAGATGGCGGCGCGCGTCCGTGCAGCGAGACAAGTGCCATTTCGACGATAGCCCAATCTCTCGAAGAGCGATCTGAGCTCGCCGCCGGCGTCGACCATCACCGCGCGGGACGCCTGGACGCCGCGCGAGCCTGCTACGAGCGGGCACTGGCGATCAATCCCGACAACGCTCAGACGCTCGACCTCCTCGGCGTGGTGCATGCGTTCCAGGGGCGCGGCGACGACAGCATCGCCGTGCTCCGGCGCGCGCTCGACGTCGCTCCCGATTTCGCGCCCGCGCTCAATCATCTCGCCCTGGTGCTCAAGGGCCGTCGCCGCGTCGACGAAGCGGCCGATCTCTTTCGCCGCGCCATCGCCGCGGCGCCGGCGCTCGCCGAGGCGCACATCAACCTCGGCAACCTTCTCCTCGATCAGGGTCGATCCGACGACGCCCTCGCCTGTCTGCGGGAGGCAGTCCGGGTGGCGCCGTCGTCGGCGCTCGCCCACAACAGCCTCGGCGTCGCCCTGCTCGCCGGCGATGCGGTCGAGGACGCGCTCAAGTCCTTCCGCCGAGCCATCGCCGCCGAGCCGAACTACGCGGAGGCGCAAGGCAACCTGGGGCGGGCCCTCGTCACGCTCGACCGCGCCGTCGAGGCGGAGGACGTCTATCGCCGCGCCATCGCGATCAACCCGCGCTACGCCGAGGGGCACAGGAGGCTCGGCGAAATGCTGCTGAGCGCCGGTCGGCACGACGAATCGGCGGTGCATTTCCGCCGCGCGCTGGCGCTCGATCCTGACAATGCCGGTACCGAGCACAAGCTCGGCATGGCGTTGGCGCAGGCAATCGATGCCGCTGCCCGCGCCGAAGCGCCGGCGCATTTCACCAGGGCGGAAGCCCTCGCCCGGGCGGTAATTGCGGCAACGCAGGAGCGCCCAGCCGCCTGGGAGACGCTGGGTAATGCCCTCATCCGTCTCGGCCGTGCCGAGGAGGGCTTCAACGCCCGCCTTCGCGCCACGTCGATCGTCCGCAACCCGCATTCGCATGCGTTCGATCATCTGCCGACGTTCCGGCGCACCTCGCAGGGCAAGCTCGATCACGACATCGAGCAGATTCGCCATCTCGTCGAGCGGGGCTTTCTGGAACGCGATGCCGGGGCGGCGCTGCTCACCGCCTACGAAACGGTGCGCGACCGCCTGCCCGCTCCCGTCGCCGGCGCACGGCTGGTCGAGCTCGGCGCCGACGACCGCCGCCTGATCGGCGCGACCTACAAGCGGCTGTGGCACGTGGCGCCAGCACCGGAAATTCCCGGCGGCGCGGTCAACCCCTCGCTCGACCGAGCGGCGATCGAGACCGACTATGTCGGACGCGCCCCCGGCATCACCTGGCTCGACCAGCTGCTCACGCCCGCGGCGCTGGCGTCATTGCGACGATTCTGTCTCGAATCGACGATCTGGTTCACCGATACCTACGCAAGCGGCTACATCGGCAGCCTCGGCGACGACGGATTCGTCTGCCCGCTGCTGCTCCAGATCGGCCGCGAGCTGCCCGAGCGGCTTCCCGGCATCTTCGGCCGTCATCCGCTCCTGATGATGTGGGCGTACAAATACGGCCAGCAGCCCGCCGGCATTCCGATCCATGCCGATTATGCCGCCATCAACGTCAATTTCTGGATCACGCCGGACGATGCCAATCTCGATCCGGATTCGGGTGGCCTCATCGTCTGGGACAAGGAAGCTCCGGCGGATTGGGGCTTCCGGATCCACGACATCGACCGGGAGGCGCTGACGCGCTTCGTCGCCGAAACGGGCGCCGTCGCGCACCGCGTCCCCTATCGCCAGAACCGGGCGGTGATCTTCAACTCCGACCTGATCCATCGCACCGACGACATCCGCTTCCGCTCCGGTTACGAGAACCGGCGCATCAACGTGACGTTCCTGTACGGCGAACGGACGGAGCGAAGTTAAAACCGGCCGGCAGCGATCGGACATGGTCCAGGAGGCCGCTTCGATGATCGAACCCGGGTCGATCCCTTCAAGGGAGAAAGATAACGGCAGGCCTTTCCCGCCGGCTGTCGTGCCGCCGGCGCGGCCGTTGTCGATCGTGCAGACCATCCGAGCCGCCCGGAGCAACGTTCTGGCGATCATTCCAGCGCTGTCCTACCGCCAGCCCATCGTCTCGGGCCGCTTCGGCGCGCGCTGGCACATGGTGCAGGACCCGGGCGCGCTCCGTCGCATCTTTCTCGACAACGTGGATAACTACCCGAAATCCGAGATCATGCTGCGCATGCTGCGGCCGGCGGTGGGCAACAGCCTCTTTACGTCCGACGGCGACTCCTGGCGCTGGCAACGCCGCGCGGTGGCCCCCGTGTTCGCTCAGCGGAATGTGACGGCGCTCGCGCCGGTCATGACGGCCACGGCCGAGCGCGCGGCGCAACGCCTCTCACATTGCGGAGGGAACGCCGAGATGACAACGGAAATGCTCTCGGCCACCTTCGACGTCATCTGCGAGGTGGCCTTGTCGGGGCGCGAGCATTTCGATGCCGCGGTCTACGGCGAGGCGATCACCCGGTACTTCGAGACGGTGGGAAAAGCCTCGATTCTCGATTTCCTGCGGGTGCCGGACTGGATGCCGCGACCCGGCGCGGTCCTTGGCCGGAGCGCGGTTCGAACCATGCATGCGATGGTATCGGCCGCCATAGACGCGCGCCGCCGCGAGGCGAACGGCGGCGCCGACGATCTACTGGATCATATGCTCAAGGCCGAGGACCCCGAAACGGGCCGGCGCATGACGGCCACCGACCTGCTGCACAACATGCAGTTTTTCATCGTCGCCGGCCACGAGACGACGGCGCTGGCGCTGTCGTGGTCCTTGCTGCTGCTCGCTTGGTATCCGGACATGCAGGAGCGTGCCCGCGATGAGGCCCGCGCCGTACTGGGCGATGCACCCGCCGGTGCCGAGCATCTCGCGGGGATGCCCTATGTCCGACAGGTCATCGAGGAAGCGATGCGCCTGTATCCGCCGGTCGGCCTTCTCGCGCGTAACGTGCGACGGCACGACGTCTTGTGCGGCCGCGAGATCCTTCCGAACGACGTGCTTTTCCTGCCGATTTATGCGCTTCACCGGAATACGATGTGGTGGATCCGCCCGAACGAGTTTGCCCCCGAAAATTTCTCCCCCGAGGCCGTGGAGGGCCGTGACCGTTTTCTTTATCTGCCGTTCGGAGCGGGCCCGCGGGCCTGTGTCGGCGCGAGCTTCGCCATGATGCAGGCCCATATCATCCTGGCGACGCTGCTCGCGCGCTTTCGGTTCGAGCCGGGCCCTTATCCCCTGCCTGCTCCTGTCATGGCGATGACGGTGCGGCCGGACACCGGCGTCAGGCTTCTGGTCAAGAAGCTGGCGCGGTGACCGTTCCGTTGTCCACCGAAAGGACGCCCGGAGCCGGGGCGCTAAAAGCTCTCTCGAGAGGTCGCGGTATTTTCTTCCGAGGCTCACGATTGGATAACTTCGGGGTCGTGGAAGTAGACGCTGCGATTTTGAAGGATTTCTGTGTGCGCCAATTCTAGCCTGTCGCGTTTTCGGCATCTCGCGCGGATGCAGCAAGCGCCATTGCTGGGCTTCGGGCACCTCGTATGGTGTCTATCAGAGTTAGCGGGTTGCTTGGCGGGTCATCGCCGCGCCAGGCCACATGACCATCAGGGCGCACCAGAACCAATCGCCGTTCATAGAGTTCTTCTATCTGCCGGTCCCGGATATCGAGAACTGTAACGGGTACGCTACGAGCGACCGCGGCAGCTTCAAGCGTCTTTGTTTCCGGAGGTTCCTTGCCCAAGCGAACCAGAACGAACCCTCGTCCAAAATGGTCGAGAAGAGGGTCGCCCTCTTTAATCCATGCGTCCGGCGCTCGCGCGCCCGGACGTGTGGTCGGTTTGTAAATGTTTGATGCCGTCCAAGCCGTTTCTTTTCCTGACAAGCAAATTGGCGAATCCTCGTAACAGTAACCAATTTGCAGACCCTCCGTGGACTCGCTAACCGCGCTCTGCAGCAATTGCACGCCGAGTTGCGCACGTGCGCGCTCACCCTCGGTCGTATCCTCGAGTATCACAGGCCCCGGAGGGACCTTCACCTGGGTGGAATGAAAGAGCCGGGTTGAAGCTTTGGCGTTGTAGTCGGCAATTGGTCGCCGCTCGCTTTCATAGGTGTCGAGCAGAGAGTCCCCTCCCCATCCCGCGAGCACGGCTGCGAGCTTCCAAGACAGATTGGTTGCGTCCGCCACGCCCGTGTTCATTCCAAGTGTTCCGGATGGCGGCATCTGGTGAATGGCGTCACCGGCCAGAAAAATACGGCCCTTCTGATAATGGTCGGCCAATAGCTGGCGTCGGGTCCACGGCATGACGTTAAGAAGTTCAAACTCGAAGTCGCGGCCGACGAACTGACGGATAATCGTCGCGACCTCATCCGGCGAGGACGTCGGCTTTTCGTTTCCAAGCCCCCGGATTTGAGCTTGCCAAAGGTCGGTTCCATTGATCGCAAAGATATAACCCCGATAACCGTCCGGCTGGATAACGCCGTATATAAGGCCCTCTCCTTTATCGTGAATGCTCAGGAACTGAGACGATCGGAAATAGGCATTGGTGGAATTGTTTACTTCCCAGTTTCCTTCCAATCGCACTCCCAGAGCCTTGCGAATCAAACTGCCTGCGCCTTCACAAGAAACGAGATATTTAGCCCGGACGGTTTCCGTAGCACCCGAGTCGACGTCCGCTAAGGTTGCCGTTACCCCATCGGCATCCTGTTCGACCGCCGTGCAACGAGTATGGTAGAGCGCGGTGATGCTAGGACAGCTCAGAATGAAATCGCGTAGAATCGGATCGAATTCCGTTTGGTGTATCCTCATAAAAGTTTCAATAGCGCCAAGCGGTGCAATGTCATCGGCGAGCGATGGGCCTTTCTTCCGGGCAATCTCGTAACCGGTCAAGCTCGTTACCCAGATGCGATCCCGTTGGAAATCCTTCGCCAATCCTTTGCTGCGGATTTTTTCCTTGAGCCCCCAGCGCCGGCAAAACTCCATTGTGCGCATATTGACGCCGCTCGTTTTCGGCTGAGGGATTCCACCAGCGCCCTGGTCGACGATCAGCGTCCGAACGCCCATCCAACCCAAGTCAGCGGCGAGCGCGAGCCCCACGGGACCTGCTCCCACAATGATGATCGGAGCATCAAGACCGGCCCCTTTTTCACCTATTCTTCTCATGGACGCTTCCTCGCTTTCGCCTTTCCCACGATTGACCGCCCCCACTCCGCGATCCGACCGAAGGCTTGGAGTTACTCAGTGGCGGATCTCAATCATTTGGGATTTTCGAACAATGCAGCTGCGGCCGCACCTTGGTTGTACGCGGACGAGAGAGTTGACGATCGAAGCATTTCAATTTAGTGGCGGGCAGCCGACAAGGAAGTATGCGGGGCGGTAAAGTGCATCCACCACGCTCCTTCGGTAATCGAATAAATAGGCTGATAATGGTAGATAAGGGTTGAGGGTTGAACACGGGCGGTTTGATTATCGAGAATGTAGGCTTTACCCCCGATGTATACAGCTAGGACAGCGTGCTGAACCTTCAAATCGAGGTCATTCAATATGACCACACGCATATCAGAGGGTAAAAATCCGAGCCGACGCAGCGTGATATATTTTGCTATTGCATAGTCTTCGCAGTCGCCGCCATTGGTAACGTGTTCCTGGGGGGTTGCCCAATAATCGTCCACTCCATAATTCGCGATATCGAGAACGTAGGGGTATTTATTGATAAAGTGATTAACAGCGTCGAGAACTGCCATTTTTTTTCCGCCGCGAAGCGTTTCTGTGAATGTCGTCCAAGCCTGTATTTCACAAAAGTTGAGGTGCAGCACCCGACGGCAGGGAACGACAGATAAGGCGTTAAAACGAATTAAGCGTTTGAGCATATCGCTCCACTTGGGAAATAGGCCTGTATCGGGAAACATCTTCTCCGTACTGCCAAACAATGCAGGATAGATTCTGGAACGCTCCTTGCCCCAGACAGGGCTGCTCAAGCACGACACCGTGATTATGACCGTTAGCGTGAAACGCAAACCCGTTCGCAGATAGCGATTGCACGCCCAATAGGAGACTGGCATGTCGCGTTTCCTGAAAACTGGCATCAATGCCATGTCGCGAGGCCTACGTTCGCGTTCCTAAATGGTCGGTCCCGGTTCTCCGCTCCGCCTGCTTTGAAGAAAGGCGGAAAGAGCCTCTCCCGGCATTGGTTTGCCAATTAGATAACCTTGCGCGCTCTGGCACCCTACCTTGCGCACCAGTGCGAGTGCGGTCTCCGATTCAACGCCTTCTGCGCAGAGACTTAGTTCCAAATTCTCGGCAAGACTCGCGATCGAATGAATGATCTTGACCGCCCCGGCATTACCGTCACTTTCCATGACAAAGGACTTGTCGATCTTCATTTCGTTGAACGGCATTCTGTGAAGTTGAACCAGGGATGAATACCCCGTCCCAAAATCGTCGAGCGCGAGTCCAAAACCTTTCAACCTGAACCTCGTCAGGATATCCATCGTCATGGCGACATCGCTCATGGCGCCACTTTCCGTGATCTCCAAGGTGATCCGGCCAGCGTCAATCTGGCTCGATCGGCACAGCTCGCAATAAACGTCGGGGAGATCCACATCCTTCAACAGCAGAGGCGAGATATTGATCGAAGCCGAAAGAGTCAGTCCCTGTGTCTGCCAGGATACAAGTTGCTTGAGCGTCTCATTGAACACCAGGTCCGTCAGAGGCCCGATCAGTCTTGTCCTTTCTGCCAAGGGAATGAATTTATCCGGCGCAAGAATTCCGCGTTCGGGGTGGTCCCAACGTACGAGAGCCTCGCTGGCGTAGATGCCGTCTACACTATCTGCCGTGAAATCCATTTTCGGTTGATAGTGGACGACGATGTGCTTCTCCTTAATCGCCTGACGCAAATCCGATTTGTGAAGGGGCCCTGAAGATAATCCTATTCTGAGCATTTCTTGAATATCGCGAACCCTGATCGGCTTTTGTAGCGTGCCAAGCATGCGAAGGCCGCGATCGCTTCCAAGGCGCAGGGCCGTGTGCAAAATGCGCTGGTCAGTGCCACTCATCACCACAATCTGAGCTTCTGTCTTGCGTTCCGCGAGCTTCCGCAGCAACTCCACACCATCGACGTTAGGCATTTTGAGATCGATAAAAATGACAACGGGCTTGATAACGTCGAGCTGGCACCAGAACGCATCAGGATGATCAACCGCGATTGCTTCGCACCCAATCTTTTCCGCGATGTCGCGAAGGAACTCTCCAATGTCCGGATCATCGTCAATGATAAGAATTTGCTTCGCTGTCACCACACTTCCTCCAAGGCTTTAGATACTTCTTGTAAGTGATTGCGTAATCTTGCGGGCCAGCTCCGCCGCTCGATAGGGTTTATTGACAAATACGATGTCTCTACCGAGGCCTCGCGTATTAGCGACCGCCCTGTCGGTGAACCCCGAGCAGTACGCGACCTTCAAGTGTGGCCAGCGTTTTCCCGCTTCCGCAGCCAGTTCGACGCCATTCATCTCTCCCGACATAACCACATCGGTAAATAACAAATCGATATCGTCATGTCGCCCCAAGAGCTCCAAGGCTTGTTTGGCGTTGTCGGCCGCAAGCACTCGGTACCCTAGCGCTTCCAACATCGAAATGCCGATCTGACGAACGTCAGAGTTATCGTCCACCATGAGAACGGTCACGGCGCCTTGTGAAAGCGGCGTACCAACGTTCGTGGGTTCGTTCCGCCGCTCATCTTCGGATTCTTCGACCACCGGCAGATAAATACGTATCGTCGTGCCATGGCCCTGTTCACTGTAGATGTTCAAATGACCACCGGATTGCTTGATGAATCCGTGAACCATGCTGAGGCCCAGTCCAGTGCCCTTGCCTTTCTCCTTGGTCGTGAAGAAGGGTTCGAACACGCGCTCCAGAATGTTCTTGGGAATTCCCGTTCCGGTATCCGAGACGGACACCATGACGTAATCTCCCGGCGTGAGGTCCGCGTGACGAACGGTGTAATCCATATCGAGATGTTTCCGATCAATTTCGATGGTGAGCTTGCCGCCCTTTGGCATGGCGTCCCGCGAGTTGATCGCTAAGTTGAGAAGGGCGTTTTCGAATTCTCCGATATCTATGCGCGTCGCCGGCAAGTCGTTTGAGATCACGACGTCGATCTCGATATTTTCCCCGAGCGTGCGACGCAGCATTTCGTCCATCCCATTGATCAAAGCGCCGACGTTGCATATTTCCTGTTCCAGCACTTGCTGACGCGAGAACGCCAGCAGCCGATGCGTGAGCTTGGCTCCGCTTTCGGCTGCCTTTACGGCCGTCCGAATATGCACAGGCAACTTTTCACCAGCGTAATCATCCATCTCGATGAGTTCGAGATTGCCGAGGATTACGGTCAACAAATTATTGAAGTCGTGCGCTATCCCACCAGCAAGCTGACCCACGGCCTCCATTTTCTGAGATTGACGAAGCCGCTGCTCAGCGGCTTTTTTCGATGTGAGGTCTCGAATCACACCGATGGATGCACGACGATCAGAAAGATGCATCGCGCTTACGCTCAAGTGCAGCGGAAACATCGTGCCGTCCTTGCGGCGCCCTTCGGTCTCTCGCTGCTCATTCACACTGTCGTCCTCGGTTTCAGCTTTCTGAGCGCCATTTGACTCAGGCATCAGAACGATGATGTTCTGCCCAATGACCTCATCCGCTTGATAGCCGAAGATGTGCTCTCCGGCTGGATTGATCGAAACGATAATGCCGCTTTCGTCAGTCGTGATGATTCCATCCGTCACGCTCTCCACGATCGCGCGATGCTTCTCTTCCGAGCTATGAACCCGATTCTCTAGAAGACGAGCGTACTCTTCGATTTTAACGTTTGCGGCCGTCAACTCGCTTTTGCTTTTTTCGAGATCCAAGTTCGTTTGCACAATGTCTTCGAAGGTGGAAATCAGCAAATCCAGGATTTGCTCCTTCTCCGATCCGACAATGAACGTCTTTCCGAGAATTCAATTTCGATTCCAACTTTTAATTTTCCTCGCGAGCGCAGCGTCTTGTTGTGCAGAATTGTGCGAATGCGATCGATCAGCCGTTGAGGATCGTAAGGCTTGGTATAGAAATTATCGGCCCCACTCTCCAGGCCCCGGAAAATGTCCATAGGGTCTCTGCGCGTGGTCAGCAAAATAACGGGGATATCCCTCCACGCAGGCTCAGCTTTGATTTTCTGGCAGAGCTCGTATCCCGACAATCGAGGCATGACGATGTCGGATACCACAAGGTCGAAGGGCGCTTTTGCGAGCCGCGCAAGGGCCGTCTCGGCATCCCCGGCAACTTCAGCCTCAAATCCTTCGTCCTCCAGAACCAATCTCAGTCGTTCTGCCTGGGTCGGACTATCTTCGACGATGAGAATGCGGCTCATGAGCGACCCCTCCCTTTCCCCACTTCTACTTTGACTGAGCCCAATTCGAGAGACGCGGGCCGATCGATGACAGAGGCAAAACGGAATCGACCAGTCCCTGCGTGATCGCCGCGCCAGGCATACCGAAAACAATGGAACTCGACTCGTCTTGTGCCAGCACGCGCCCACCGGCAAGTTTGATAGTGCGAAGACCTTCTATGCCGTCCTGACCCATGCCCGTCAGAATTACTCCCAGCGCAGAGGCACCGAAAAGCTTTCCCACTGAATCGAACAAATAAGTGGCCGAAGGACGAAAGCCGTCGATGGGCCCTGCACGATCAAGCTTGATCCGGGAATTGGATCCCACCCCCATATGGGCGCCGTCGCCAGCCAGATAGATGGTCGAGGGTGACAACGCATCGCCATCTTTTGCTACCGCCACCTTCAGAGAACAGACGGCATTCAGCCATGACGCAAGGCCGCCGATAAATCCATCGGCGATGTGTTGCACGATCAGAATTGGAACTGGAAATTGAGCCGGCAGGTCTGAAAGGACGCGCGCCAGCGCGGCGGGTCCGCCGGTCGAAGCGGCGATGGCAACAATCCGGACTTGTGTCGATGGTTCAGCGTTGGTCGTACGCAGCGGCGTATGAACTGCACTCGTTGGCCAATGCCGTACGACTTTGACTTTGGCCATCGCCTTAACGGTTGATGTCAGATGCGCAACAGCGGCGTCGAAGTCGGGCGAATCCATTCCCGGAGGCTTCTCGAGCAAGGCGAGAGCTCCCAAGCGGAGCGCATTCATTGAAATGGTGACATCACGGACTTCGACGCTTGCGGAAATAATCACAATGGGCGTCGGCGCTTCGATCATGATCTGCTTGGTCGCCTCGAACCCCCCAAGCTCCGGCATATTGACGTCCATGGTGACGACGTCAGGACGCAAGCGTTTGGTCATCTCGACCGCTTCGCGGCCGTTCTTTGCCGTGCCAGCGATCTCGATCTCCGGATCCGCACTGAGAACGGCCACCAGAAGCTCTCTGACAGTGACCGAGTCTTCGGCTATGAGCACGCGGATCATTTCAGCTCACACAAGCTGTTCAATGGCCTGGATCAGGCTTGTTTGATCGAATCCACTCTTTGGGAGATAAGCGTTGGCCCCAGCGTCCAATCCGCGCATTCTGTCGGGCTCGGTCTCCAGTGCAGTGACTAGGATCACTGGAATCTTCTGAAGCCGCTTGGAATTCCGGATCGCCTCCGTCAACGCGAAGCCATCCATGCGCGGCATCTCTACGTCGCTTACCACCACGTCCGCGCCTTTATCCTGCAAGAATTGCCAGGCCTCCATTCCGTCGGCGGCATCGAATACCTCGTAACCAGAAGACTCGAGAATGCTCTTCACGAGCGTACGTGTGGTAACGGAATCGTCGACGACAAGGATGCGTGTTTTTGCTTCCGATGGGCTTTCAGCGAGCGCCTCGGAAAGTGCACGGCTGACGGCATACCCCACGGTGCCTTGCACCAGATCGGCGACATTGAGGATGAGTGCGACTCGCCCGGTGGGCAAGATGGTGGCGCCGCTTACGTTTTTGATCCGCTGCGATCGCGGGCCGATATCTTTCACCACCACTTCCTGTTCGGTCAGCAGCTCGTCTACGGCGAAAGCGACGCGCGCGGCTCCTTCCTGCACAACAACCACAGGTGTCTTCCCGCTCACGCCTCGCGTGTCACGCTCCTGACCAAGAACGTCCAGCAGGCGAAACACGGGTACGGGGGAGCCGTCGATCATCAGGACATCCCGACCCTCCACCCCCCGAAGATCGTCCGCCCCAATACGCCGAAGCGCGTAAACCGCAGCGCTATCGAACGCGTATGTTTGTCCCCCAACCTGCGCGAGCAGCACCGGCAGCTTAGTTAAGGTCAACGGCACCGAAAGAACGATTCGACTGCCGCGGCCGACCTCGAAGGTCACATCGTAGCTCCCCCGCTGCGCCTCGACCGCGGTTTTCACCACGTCCAATCCAATCCCCCGTCCGGAGACCTCGGTCAGATTCGCCGACGTCGACAGGGCCGGTGCGAAAGCCATGCGAACGAGTGCACGCTCGTCCTCTGGAACCTCCATGCCTCGCTTGCGCACCTGTGCACGAATAGCATCGACATCGAAGCCGCGTCCGTCATCGGCAATGACGATTTCCACTCGCCCTTGCCGAAGCGCGGCCGTTAAGGCGATGCGGCCGCACGTCGCCTTCCCGACCGCCAAGCGCCCGGCGGGCAACTCAATGCCGTGATCGACCGCATTCCGTACCAAATGCAGAAGAGCATCTTTGATTCCAGCCACTACCGACCGGTCGATCTCGATATCGCCGCCTTCGATCGTAAGACTAACTTCCTTTCCGGATTCTCGTGCAAGATCGCGTGCAGTGCGGTCGAGTCCCTCGCATGCGTCGCTGAATGGCACCATTCGCGCCTTTATCACCTCATCTTCAAGCGCGGTCGCGACTTGATTGAGGACTTTGCGATCGGCGATCAAACCACCGGCAAGCTGGCCAAGCTGTTGGGTGAGTCGTCGCAAATTTTCTTGGCCAAGTTCGAAAATTCGCTTCGCTGGATTGGAGTCCTGGCCACCCTTTGCTGAAAGCACTTCTTCATCGTGACGAGACCGATACAGTCTGCGCAGGGATTGTTCGGCCGCAGACCAGTCTGCTTGCCATTGCTTCGACAGATTGAGAAGACGATCCAGATCCGCATCGCGGAATGCCGCTCGCCCGCGTGCAACCCGTAACTCCCCGCTGTACGCTATCAGTCGATCGAGTCTGGCCGAGGAAACGCGCACGAATGCGTCTCTTTGAGAAGAGGATGACTCTCTGGCAACAGACACTTCCGTCGAAGTTCGCGGAAACACGCCTTCCTCGATTGGGAGCTTAAACGACGCTTCGGATGAAGGCGCTACGGGCGCCGTGCCGACACAAGCATCTTTCAATCGGGGGAGAAGCATCGCAAGCGGGCCTCCCGAAACATCCTCTCCTGCTTCAAGTCGGCGGCCGGTATCCCTGATGGCATCCGCCGTGGTGAACAAGATATCGAACAAGGACGCATCGAGACTGACGACGCCGCCTTGAGCTGCGGCAAAGATCGATTCCAGAAGGTGTCCAACGGACTCAAGCACGTCCACATTCACCGATCGTGCTGCGCCCTTCAAACTGTGACCGGTACGGAAGAGATTCCCAAAGACTTCGGCCCGAACTTCGGCCGTCGCATTGCGCTCAAGAGTTAGAAGGTCCCGCTCGAGCGCCTGCACATGCTCATCCAGCTCGATCAGGAACGTCTTCATGAGCCGACGAATGAGCGCATCTTTGTCCATCGGAACGCGCTCCTAGCTGGCGAGTAATTCCTTCAACTCGACACCGAGCGCATTCAAATCCTGCGCCGCCTGCGCGGCTTGTTTGGTCGAGGCAAGACTCTGATTGGTTGCCTCGTTGATATCACGCATCGCCTGATGGACCTGACTCATCCCTGTCGCCTGCTGCGCGGCGGAAGCGGTGATCTGGTTGGCGGCGATGGCCGCCTCGTCGACAGTGGTTGTCAGTGTGCGAATGGTTTCGCCGGCACGATTCACCGCCTTGATGGTTGCGTTGACGCTTTTACTTCCCTCTTCGGTCACCATCACGGCACTGTTCGTCGCTTTTTGAATTTCACCCAGAATCTGGCGCACCTGCGCTGTCGCCTTCTTTGCCTGTTCAGCGAGATCCTTAATCTCGCGGGCAACCACGGTGAAGCCTGCCCCATGCTCGCCAGCGCGGGATGCCTCTATGCCGGCGTTTAGAGCCAGGAGGTTCGTCTGCTCGGCAACGTCGTTGACCGAGGCGATGATCTCGCCGATGGCCTGCGCCTTTTCGGCGAGAGCGAGAATGTTTATCGCAATTGCTTCCGTCTGCTCCTTGACGTTGGCCATTGCATCTACGGATTCGTCGACTGCCTGACGACCGATTTTGCCGATCTCCGCGGCGCGTTGCGCTGATTCCGCCACAGCCTTTGCTCGCTGTGCGGCCTGTTCGGTCGTCTGTTTGACCTCGTCCACGGTGGTTACCGTTTGGGCCACCGCAGCCGCTTGTTCCTGAGCGCTCGCGGATTGCTGCGTCGTTCCCGCGAGAAGTTCGGAGGAGGCGGATGCAAGATTGTTCGCCGTTTCTCCGATGGTTTTCAACAGTTGCTCAATGCGCGCCCGCGCAACGCGTTCAGCCTCCATTCTTTCGCGCAGATTAGCAGTCATGGTATTGAACGTGCGTGCAAGCAACGCGATTTCGTCGTTGCCTTCGACCGGGGCCTCCTGTGAAAAATTGTTGCTGCCGATCTGCCGAGCGACGACGATCAGCGCACGCACGCGCCGCGCTATGCCTCGCGCGAGCCACAAAAGGCCGCCGAGGACGCTGATAACGATGGCGACGAACACATATTGGACGCTCTCGAATTGGCTTACTTTTTCCTCTGAAATGCCCTGATAGGACGAAACAGAATCGTCCAGTTCCTTGGCGAACTTAGGAACTTGCTGTTCAATGAGAGCGAGGGTGTTGCGTGCGTCCGCTTCAGAGGGTGCATCGATAATCTGCTGAAGCAAGGGTTTCAAATCCGTACGCCATACCTGGTCACGATCACGGAGTTGAGATAAAACGCGATCGTCCGAAACCGGAAGAACGCCCGTGGTCGGATCGCCTTGGATAAAGACTTGAGTGCGATGATCGGTAAGGTCGATGACCTCGCGCAGCCTCGTGATTGCCGAGGTTTTTTGTTCACCGGCGACGCTTGCTATTTGGTAAGAGAGTAACAGCATCTCGCTGGCTCTCACCCGACCTTGGCCGAGCTGATTGATTGCGGCCGAATCACCCTTGATTCGCGAAAGGAAGTGCTGATTGGTCCACGCCACAGCCACCGAGATCCCGACCAGCAGCAAAAATACGGCGCTCAATTTGGTTGCGATTGTCTTAGTCCAAGGAATTTCGGAGTTCATCGGTCTTCCTTTAGGCGGGGGGTGAGCGATTCGCGTTTTCGTTTATGGCCAAGCCGCGGCCTGCCAGAAGCGCTGACCCATCCAGGATGATCAGCGCCTCTCGGGTGAGGCCGCGAAGGTAGACTCGGCTGATTCTGGACATGCCACCTGAATCCGGCAAAATGTCCGCAGTGGAAATCTCAGTTCGACCTCGTGCTTCGTCGGCAAGAATACCGAATTCGATTCGCTTCTCTCCCAGGACAATGAGGCGCGACAGATCTGTCAGGCCCTGTCGAGGAATGTTGAATAACCGACAGAGATCGACGACGGGAAGCACAGTGCCGCGAAAATTGGTGACACCGATGATTGACTCGGTTGCCTCGGGAACCGGCGTGTAGTCGACAAAGCGAATGACCTCGTGAACGAAACACGTCTCGATGGCATAGCGCTCTCTTCCCAGGCAAAACTCGACCACATCGATGCGAACTCCCGGAGGTTGGGCAGGTACCGGTACCTGCGCCAAGGCGCGGGCACGCGCATCCATTATGGCTTTCGCACGGAGAGGCGAAGGATTCAGAGCTTCGGACAGAGCCGCTTCTGCCCGTTCCATCCGAGCATGGATTGCCGCCCAGTCGATCACATTGCCGGGCCGTCGGGGGCTAACGCTCATTGCGTTGCCTCTGCCAGCGTCTGCAGCATTGCCACTTGAGCCGTGGCCGCTTTGGCCAATCGTCCGGCGGTCTCGCCGTCGGAAAGCGGCATGATGTCTTCCGGAGAACATCCGGCGGCAAGGTCCCGGGCGTTACGATAGGCGCGCACTGCTCCTTTGAAATCTCCAAGGCGATGCAGGGTAGCACCAAGAGTAAATTGGGCGACGACCAGCGAGTGGTCCAGATAGAGAATACGCCGGAGACAGCGGTCGGCTTCGTTATGACGATCGAGTTTCATGAGGAGAACGGCCAACAGGAAGCTGATCTCCAGCGAAGTGGGGTGCTTTGCGGCCGCAGAGGCCGCTGTTTGGGCGGCAGCTTCGACGTCACCGAGATTGGCGAGAGCCCGCGCGCAAAGGGAAGCCGCCGCTACGTCCGTTGTTAGATGGCTGGTTAGCTCTATGACCCGGACGTTTTCCCCCCGTGCGAGAGCTTCGTGCGCTTCTACGATCGAGTCGGTCGGTTCAGGAAGGTCCGCCTCGATCGAGGAGAACACCATGCTAGGCGGGCGCTCGCACGGGGTATGGGCGAGAGAAAGCAGATCAGCCTCACTTGAGGAATGACGTTGTCGTGGCGCCTGAGGATCAGGCGCTCTTTGATTCGTGCGCGCATTTTTTCGATAAACAGGCCCGCCGGGGGCTGTGATGGTTTCGTAGGGCGCGTATTCGGCCAGTGGGGGATCGGATGGCCCGATGATCAGGAATCCGCCGTCAGCCAAAGAATCATAAAGGCGGCGCGCGACAGCAGAAACCGTTTCAGCGTCGAGATAGATGAGCACGTTGCGGCAGAGCACCAGGTCCATAGCGCCGGTATGCGTCGCCGATGGATAGGAATCGTTCGCCAGATTGAGATAGGCGAAGTTCACTCGGTTCCGGAAACGCGTGGCGAGTTCGTATCGGCCATTTGTCCGATGAAGATAGCGGTCGACGAGACGCATTCCATCGCCTCGCAAGGACCAAGTGCCGTAGGTCGCTTCCCGAGCCGTCGCCAGGGCTGTTCGGGAAATATCCGTGGCGAAGATTGGCAGACTTCGGGCAAGTCCCTCTTCCTCAAGCAGGATAGCAAGGGAATAAGGCTCTTCACCGGTCGCGCATCCTGCGCTCCAAATGCGGAGCCCATGCCCTGGCCCACGTAGTTGCCGCACTTCGGGAATGACGACGTCGCGGATAAAAACGAAATGATCCGGGTTACGAAAAAAATGAGTTTCCCCAATCGTTACCTCGGAAATGAGCTCATCGAGCAACGCCTGATCCGTATGAAGTTCTCTCAAGCATTGCATCGGGTCGACGAACCCGGCCTTTGTCGTGATCTTGCAAATTGCAACCTCAATGTCGCCGCGTCGCGCCGGCGGAATGGCAAGCCCGGTTCGAGCGCGCAACAAGTCGACTATCCCGTTTAAAACGAGGTCCATCCCGGCCGGTGACATCATGATGCCGTCACCGATGAATCGCTGAGCGCCGCGTCGATATCTCGAGCTTCGGCTTCCGCGAGGAAGCTGTGCAGATCGTGGATAAGCACCAAGCCATCGGGGAGTTTCGCGACCCCGGTCAGGTACTCCACGCCCGGAGCAATGGTGATTGCGTCTTCAATATCTCGTGGATCAACGTGCTGAATTCCGAGAACTGCATCGACGCGTAAACCGATCAGCCGTGAACCAACTTCCGCCACGATAAGGTAATCGGTGGGGTATGGAGCCTTTTCAGGTAGGCGGAACCGCCGACGGATGTCTAGTACAGGTATCGCTCTGCCACGGATATTAACGATGCCTTCGACAATCCAGGGAGCCTTCGGAAGCGGCGTAATGCTTGGAAGGCGAAGAAACTCGCGAGTAACGGCCAATTGAATGCCGTAACGATACCCCGCAAGTTCGAAGACATTGATGCTGGTGGCCATCTGCCGTCCCCGCCATCACGTGGGGGACTCAGTACGCCATCCACAGCGAACGGACAGAACTATGGGTGTTCCGTCCATCCGTTGAGCGCTGACAGCCATTCCCCCCTTATTCTGCCTATTTTTTAGCAGCAATCGGTGTTTATAACAATGGTGCCGCTTCGCTCGCCAAGCCGCCTTGGACGCGCTAGGTGTTCCTCAGCTTCAACGCGGTGCCGCTGCCCGCCGACTCGCACCCGTCATGCGAGCGCTCGGCTGGTCACCCATCCGCGCTCGCCGCCTAACGCGCGGTGGGTTCAGAAACATGGTGCGCGGATATGCACGAGAGGCGGTCGCGAATCGCCGCGCGCCCGGGGGGTTTTTAGGTCCTACATATTTGCGGGACTCCTCCCA
>Ga0207664_10000632_pt1 | contig 24424 bp, 24 predicted proteins | sample LARL83metaG_FD_184349 | JGI IMG/M metagenome (GOLD analysis project Ga0207664, IMG submission 184349) | Corn, switchgrass and miscanthus rhizosphere microbial communities from Kellogg Biological Station, Michigan, USA - LAR L8-3 metaG... | ecosystem: Host-associated > Plants > Roots >... | reverse complement strand
CGGCGCGTTGACCACCATCACGCCGCGCTCCGTCGCCGCCGGTACGTCCACGTTGTCCAGACCAACGCCGGCCCGCGCGACGACCTTCAGCCGAGTCCCCGCCGCGAGTGCCTCCGCGTCGACCTGAGTGGCGGAGCGTACGAGCAACGCGTCCGCGTCGGCGAGTGCGGCGAGCAGGGCCGGGCGATCGGTTCCGTCCACCTGCCGGATGTCGACGCCACTGCCCAACATGTCGTGCACGGACGGGGCGAGCTTTTCGGCAAGCAGGACGACGGGACGACGAGGACTGGTCACGACGGCTCCGGGGGACGCAGTTGCGGGTCTCGTCACCGGCGGGAACGGCTCGTTCAGACGGCGAGCCGGGCCGGTGCGGTGCGCGGCCACGACATTGTGTCCGGACCGATGCAGTCTATCTGTCCAGGAGCTACCTATGTCCGATGGCTATGGATTGATAGCACCGGTGCGGGTGCCGTCCCGCAATTCGGGAGATGACGTTGAAACAACAGAAGGCGACGCGGCAAGGGCGGCGCCGATCGCGAGTGCCGCGTTTGTGAGTTCGGACACCAACGGCATGAGCCGTCGCTGCGGCGGCGCGACGACCGCGAGCACACCGACGACCTTTCCGCCGCCCGCGCGCACCGGCACGGCCGCGCAGCACACGCCCGGCACGACGTTCTCCATCTCGTACGCCACGCCCTCGGTGCGGATCCGGTACGCCGCGGCCGACCACGTGTCGGCGGTGAAGCCGTCCGGGACGCCGATCAGCGGGTCGTACGCGGCGATCACCTGGCCGGCGGCCGTGTCCAACGACACCGTGACGCCCGGCCGCATAAGGGGACCGTGGTCGGCGCGCACCACGCTGCTGGCCACGATCAGGAGCTTGCCCTCGCGCGGCATCATCAGGCCGACGGTCTCCCTGATCCGCATGGTCAGCCCGCGCAGCGTGCGCAGGGCGTGGTCGCGCAGATCGCTCTGCCAGCCCTGGCCCAATCGAAACACGCGAGAGCCGATGCGGTAGCCACCGGACGAGCGTTCCACCGCACCGAGCTCACCGAGCTGATCCAGCAGCCGGTGCACGGTCGTCTTGGGCAGGCCGCTGTTCTTGGCGAGTTCGGACAGGCCGACGTCGTCGCCAATCGAGCCGAGCACGTCCAACAGTGCGAAGGCACCTTCGAGCACGCCGCGACCGCGAACGCGCTCGTTGATTTCCCGATCCGTGGCGTTGTCCAGCAAGGGTCCGTCTCCCCCCGGGTGACGACAAGGCAACCTGAAGCAACCTGAAGCAACCTGAACCCAGAATGACACACGGATCGGTCGTGCAGCTCGTTTCGGACGACATGGCACTTATGGGAGGTCCAACCGGCTGCCCTACTGTTGGTGACCGAGAACCAGCTACTGACTACTGAGAATTACCAAGGTTCGTCGAATTCGCCGTCCTTGGCTCCCGCGACAAACGCGTCCCACTCGGACTCCGTGAACACCAACACCGTGTCCTCCGGACCGGTGAACTTCGAGTTGCGCATGGCGATGTAGATCTTGCCGTCGGTGTGTGGCACGAAGGCGACCTCGACGTACTCCCCCTCGTCATCGTCCGGGTCACCGGCACGTTGCCACTGGGCGTCGGTCAGATCGAGCTGGCCGCGAACGTGCGCCTTGTCGTCGTAGATGGGCGCGCTGGTCACGGTCTGCTCGGTCCGCTGCTCATCGCTCATGGGTGGAGCCCCTCTGCCGGGAGTGGAACTGTTGGCCTGACGACGATACGGCGCGCCGGATGCTCCGGCGCGCCGTATGCGTGCGATATTCCCTGCTTGGGCTAACGCGATTTCACGCGGTGTCGGTCAACGGGCGGTCCACCCAGGACATCAGGCCACGCAGCTTCCGGCCGACCTCTTCGATCGAGTGCTGTTCACCCTGTTGCTGCAACTTCGTGAACGTCGGCCGTCCCGCCTCGTCCTCGGACACCCATTCCTTGGCGAAGCTGCCATCCTGGATCTCGTCCAGAATGCGCCGCATTTCGGCCTTCACGCCGGGGCTGATCACGCGCGGGCCACGGGTGAGGTCGCCGTACTCCGCGGTGTCCGACACCGAGTACCGCATCCGCGCGATACCGCCCTCATAGATGAGGTCGACGATGAGTTTCAGCTCGTGCAACACCTCGAAGTACGCGATCTCCGGCTGGTAACCGGCCTCGACGAGCGTCTCGAAACCGGCCTGGATCAGCGCGGTCGTGCCGCCGCACAGTACGGTCTGCTCGCCGAACAGATCGGTCTCGGTCTCCTCGGTGAACGTCGTCTTGATCACGCCGGCCCGCGTGCCGCCGATGCCCTTCGCGTACGACAGGCCCAGTTCCAGCGCGTGACCGGACGCGTCCTGCTCGACCGCGACCAGGTCCGGCACACCCTTGCCGTCCACGAACTGCCGGCGCACCAGGTGCCCCGGGCCCTTCGGCGCCACCAGCACCACGTCCACATCGGCCGGGGGCTGGATCAGGCCGAAGCGGATGTTGAACCCGTGCCCGAAGAACAGCGCGTCGCCGGGCTTGAGGTTTGGCCGGATGTCGGCCTCGTAGATGGCCCGCTGCTTGGTGTCCGGGGCCAGGATCATGATCACGTCCGCCTCGGCCGACGCCTCGGCCGGGGTGAGCACCCGCAACCCCTGCTCGGCCGCCTTGGCCCGGGACTTCGAGCCTTCCGGCAGCCCGACGCGCACGTCCACGCCGGAGTCACGCAGGCTCAGCGCGTGCGCGTGGCCCTGGCTGCCGTAGCCGATCACGGCTACCTTGCGGCCCTGGATGACGGCCAGGTCGGCGTCGTCGTCGTAAAAGATCTCGGCGCTCACGCGGACTCCTCGCTGAGGCTCGTCGCCGCCCTCGCGGGGCCCTGTGTCATTGGCTCGCTCGCAAGCTCGCTCACGGTCTATTCCCTTTCACGTCTTTCGTTACGTTCAGCGCACGGTGGTCGCGGTGATGGATCGGGGTCCCCGCCCTACCGCGACCATGCCGGACTGCACCATTTCGCGCACCCCGAACGGTTCCAGCATGCGCAACAGTGCGTCGAGCTTGTCCGCCGTGCCGGTGGCCTCGATGGTCAACGCCTCCGGCGACACGTCCACCACCTTGGCGCGGAACAGTTGCACGGTCTCCAGTACCTGGCTGCGCACGGTACTGTCCGCGCGCACTTTGACCAACAACAGTTCCCGCTGAACGGCCGTCGACGGTTCCAGCTCGACGATCTTGATCACGTTCACGAGCTTGTTGAGCTGTTTCGTGACCTGTTCCAGGGGCAGTTCGTCGACCGAGACCACGATGGTCATCCGGGACACGTCCGGGTGCTCCGTCGGTCCGACCGCGAGAGATTCGATGTTGAAACCGCGGCGGGAGAACAGGCCGGCGACACGTGCGAGCACGCCGGGCTTGTTCTCGGTCAACACGCTGAGGGTGTGCCTGGTCATCGTTGGAACCTCCTCAGACGTCGTCTTCGTCGAACAGCGGGCGGATACCGCGCGCGGCCTCGATCTGGTCGTTGCCCTTGCCGGCCGCCACCATCGGCCACACCTGGGCGTCCTTGCCCACCACGAAATCGATGACGACGGGACGGTCGTTGATCTCCATGGCCGCCGTGATCGTCTTGTCGACGTCCTCCTTGGACTCACACCGCAGCCCGACGCAGCCCAGCGCCTCGGCCAACAGCTTGAAGTCCGGGATGCGGTGCTTGTGCGTGCCGAGGTCCGTGTGCGAGTAACGGCCGTCGTAGAACAGGTTCTGCCACTGGCGGACCATGCCCAGGTTGCCGTTGTTCATGACGGCCACCTTGATCGGCGCGCCCTCGATGGCACAGGTGGCAAGCTCCTGATTGGTCATCTGGAAACAGCCGTCGCCGTCGATCGCCCAGACCTGCTTGTCCGGCACGCCGAACTTGGCGCCCATCGCGGCCGGCACGGCGAAACCCATCGTGCCGAGGCCGCCGGAGTTGATCCACGTGCGCGGGTGCTCGTAGGACACGAACTGCGCCGCCCACATCTGGTGCTGCCCGACACCGGCCGTGTACACCGCGTCCGGCCCGACGAGCGAGCCGATCCGCTCGATCACGTACTGCGGCGAGAGCGTGCCGTCGGCGGGCCACTCGTAGCCCAGCGGGAACGTGCCGCGCCACTCGTCCAGTTGCCGCCACCACGCCGTGAGGTCGGCCGGTCGTTCGGCCTCCCGTTCGGCGGTCACGGCGGCGATCAGCTCGATGAGGATCTCCTTGCAGTCGCCCACGATCGGCACGTCCGCGTGCCGGTTCTTGGAGATCTCGGCCGGATCGATGTCGGCGTGCACGATCTTCGCGTCCGGCGCGAAAGTGGACAGTTGCCCGGTGACGCGGTCGTCGAAGCGGGAACCCAACGCCACCAGCAGGTCCGCGCGCTGCATCGCGGCAACGGCGGACACCTGGCCGTGCATGCCGGGCATGCCGAGGTGCAACCGGTGCGAGTCGGGGAATGCGCCGCGTGCCATCAGCGTGGTGACGACGGGAATGTTCGTGAGTTCGGCCAACTGCAGCAGTTGTTCGGACGCGTCTGCCTTCAGCACGCCGCCGCCGACGTAGAGCACCGGCCGGCGGGCCGTGCAGATGAGCTTCGCGGCCTCACGTACCTGCTTGCCGTGCGGGCGCGTGGTCGGGCGGTAGCCCGGCAGGCGCAGCTCCGGCGGCCACACGAACGGCGCGGTGTCCTGCAGCACGTCCTTCGGGATGTCGACCAGCACCGGACCGGGCCGGCCGGTGGACGCGAGGTGGAACGCCTCCGCGATCGTCCTCGGGATCTCGGCCGGGTCGGTGACCAGGAAGTTGTGCTTGGTGATCGGCATCGTGATGCCGCAGATGTCCGCTTCCTGGAACCCGTCCGTGCCGATGAGGGGCTGCGACACCTGGCCGGTGATCGCGACGATCGGGACCGAGTCCATGTAGGCGTCGGCCAGCGGCGTGACCAGATTGGTCGCACCGGGGCCGGACGTCGCGACACACACACCGACCCGGCCGGTGGCCTGCGCGTAGCCGGTCGCCGCGTGGCCGGCGCCCTGCTCGTGCCGGACCAGGACGTGTCGGACCTTCGTCGAGTCGAGGAGGGCGTCGTACGCGGGCATGATCGCGCCGCCGGGAATCCCGAACGCGACCTCGCAGCCCACTGCCTCGAGCGACCGGACCAGCGATTGGGCGCCGGTCAGTCGTACCGGCGCGCCGGCCGGTGGCGTGGGTTTGGGTCGGGACGCGACAGGCGGATGCGGCACCCCGGGTGGGGTGGGCCGTGGCGTAGCGGTGGTCATCGGTTCGCCTCGCGGGTATCGGTCGAACGGGTTTGAAGTTGTAGATCCGTACTCGGGCAACAAAAAACCCTCGCCGACCACGGTGGGTCGTACGAGGGTAGCGCGCCGACGTTGGTTACCTCTCAGGCGTCGACGCGCCTGGGAAGTACAAGAATGCTGGTGACGGACACATCATGAACGCTAGTGCGCGAGCGGGGCGGGCGTCAACTGTGCGGGACACCACTCCCGCATTGTGGACCCTTCGGGTGACGGCCGACCCGGCTCTTCGGTGTCGTGCACGGGGAGGGACCATCTTCAGCGTGTCCGAAGCCGAATCCACCACGCCCGCCGCATCGGTCCGCGATCCGGCCAGCGGGATCACGCTGCCGAGCCGCCTGGTGTTCCGGATTCCGGCATCGTCGCTGGTCGGCGTCGTCTTCCTGGCGATGTGCGCGTCGTTCGTGGCGGCGGCGTCGCCGTGGCTGACCACGGTGTACATCGCCCCGTTCGCGATCGCCGTGTGGGTGATCCGCACACGGACCGTGGTGGACGCCGAGAAGGTGGTGGTCCGGCGGGTGCTGACACAGACCGAACTGCCGTGGTCGGCGATCAAGGCGCTGCGCGTGGCCGACCGGAAGTGGGTGCGGGCGGTGCGCACCGACGGCGGCGAGGTGGTGCTGCCGACGGTGCGCACCCGTCATCTGCCCGCGCTGTCCCTGATCAGCGGCGGCCGGATACCGGATCCGACCGCGTGATCGTCCAGGGTCAGTTCGTGCCGGTGTAGCGGACCGAGAACGAGTTGCCGCCGCTGGGCGCGGACGGCGTGGAGAAGGTCGTGCCGTTCTGCACGAGCAGGATCTCGTCGTTCGTGACCAGGTTCGGGTTGGCACCGTTGCGGGTCAGGCCCGTGAAGCTGAATGTGGAGAACTTCGCCGGCGGGCCGATCTGGCCGTTGACGGACGTCGCCTCCTCGATCCACTAGGCCGACGTGCCGGCACCGCGGTACGTCTTGTTCGAGCTGAACGACTGGCCGGTGGAGTTGTTCCTGATGCTGATGTGCCACGTGGTGCCGCTGACCTTCGACACGCTCGCCGTGAACGAGTCACCGGGGTGCACGGTGATGCCCGGGATCACGGTCTCGGCCGCCGGCAGGATCTCCCACCACGCGAGGTAGTGCGCGCTGCCGTTGGTGAAGTCGGCCTCGGTGCCCGTCTGGATCAGGTTCGAGTTGTTGAACCCGTCGATGCCGACCCACTGCGACGAGAAGCGGTTGGGCGTGTTGGTGGTGCGCGACACCGTCGGCACGGTCCAGTTGCCGACCGCGGAGGTGAACGTGCCTGTCTCGGCGTAGCCGGACCAGTTGGACGACTGGAACGCGTTGCGGGTGTGGCCCATCACATGGTTGGTGGCATTGGCCACCGTGCCGGTCGCGACGGCAGGGAGAAAGGCCATCGCCGTTCCGGCGACCAATCCGGCTAATGCGAGAGAACGCAGGGATTTGATACCCATCGGGTATCCTTTCTGTCTGTCGCGCGTATTCGCCCTCGCCAACGCGCGAGAATCCGGTGTCGATGTGTTATTGGGGGCCTGCGACGCCGGTGATCGACTTCCGGTGCCGCTCACCTCGATTTTCGACGTCTGACCTGGTAACAGCAAGGACGTCCGCCGAATGAGACATTCACAGGCCCTAGGGGTTGTGAAGAATTGAGTCGATCCACAGAGATATCAACCGAGTCGGTGCGCCGATTGGCGCATGTGACGTCCGGCGGATGGTCCGCGACGGTCGGAGTAACCTGGGCACCCAGGCAAGGTTGAGATCGTTATTGGAGGGGTCGTGCCGCAACTGCGCTCCCGTACCACCACCCACGGCCGCAACGCGGCCGGCGCCCGCGCGCTGTGGCGTGCCACCGGCATGACCGACAGTGACTTCGGCAAGCCGATCGTGGCCATCGCCAACTCGTACACCCAGTTCGTGCCCGGCCACGTGCACCTGCGGGACCTGGGCGAACTGGTGGCCGGCGCGGTCGCGGCGGCGGGTGGCGTGGCCAGGGAGTTCCACACCATCGCGGTCGACGACGGAATCGCGATGGGCCACGGCGGCATGCTCTACTCGCTGCCCTCCCGCGAGATCATCGCCGACTCGGTGGAGTACATGGTGAACGCGCACCAGGCGGACGCGCTGGTGTGCATCTCCAACTGCGACAAGATCACGCCCGGCATGCTCAACGCCGCGCTGCGCCTGAACATCCCGACGGTCTTCGTGTCCGGCGGGCCGATGGAGGCCGGCAAGGCGGTCGTCGTGGACGGCGTCGCGCACACGCCGACCGACCTGATCACCGCGATCTCCGCGTCGGCGAGCCCGTCCGTCGACGACGACGGCTTGGCCATCGTCGAACGGTCCGCGTGCCCGACGTGCGGCTCGTGTTCGGGCATGTTCACCGCGAACTCGATGAACTGTCTTACCGAGGCGTTGGGCCTCGCGTTGCCCGGCAACGGTTCCACGCTCGCGACGCATGCCGCGCGACGCGACCTGTTCCTCCGCGCCGGCACGACCGTGGTCGAGTTGGCGCGCCGCTGGTACGAGCAGGACGACGAGTCGGCGCTGCCACGCTCGATCGCGACGACGGCCGCGTTCCGCAACGCGATGGCACTGGACATGGCGATGGGCGGCTCGACGAACACCGTGCTGCACATCCTGGCGGCCGCGCACGAGGGCGAGGTCGACTTCGACCTGGCCGAGATCGACGCGATCAGCCGCAACGTCCCGTGCGTGTGCAAGGTGTCGCCGAACTCCGACTACCACATGGAGGACGTGCACCGGGCCGGCGGCATTCCCGCCATTCTGGGCGAACTGGACCGGGCCGGTTTGTTGGAGCGTGAGGTGCACTCCGTGCACAGCCCGTCGCTGACGCAGTGGCTGGGCGAATGGGACATCCGGGCCGAGTCGCCGTCTGCCGCCGCCGTCGAACTGTTCCACGCGGCGCCCGGCGGAGTCCGCACCACGAAGGCGTTCTCCACCGAGAACCGCTGGTCCAGCCTGGACACGGACGCGTCGGGCGGTTGTATCCGGGACTTCGACCACGCGTACACCCGCGAGGGCGGCCTGATGGTGCTGCGCGGAAATCTTGCGGAAGACGGCGCGATCATCAAGGCGGCCGGCGTCGACCCGGCACTGTGGCAGTTCACCGGCCCGGCGCGGGTGGTGGAGAGCCAGGAGCAGGCCGTGTCGGCGATCCTGGGCAAAGAGGTGCAGCCCGGTGAGGTCGTGGTCGTGCGGTACGAGGGCCCGGCGGGTGGGCCAGGCATGCAGGAGATGCTGCACCCGACGGCGTTCCTCAAAGGTGCCGGCCTAGGCACGAAATGCGCACTGATCACCGACGGCCGCTTCTCCGGCGGCACGAGCGGCCTGGCGGTCGGCCACATCTCGCCGGAAGCGGCCGAAGGCGGCACGATCGCCCTGATCGAGGACGGCGACCAGATCCTGATCGACGTGGCGGAGCGGAAGCTGGAACTGCTGGTCGAGCCGGCAGTGCTGGCCGAACGCCGAGCGAAGATGGAGACCAGCGAACGGCCGTGGCAACCGCGCGACCGCCAACGCCCGGTGACGGCGGCCCTACGCGCCTACGCCCGCATGGCCACATCAGCCGCCACCGGCGCCGTCCGAGACGTGGACCGCTGAGCGATAGGTGGTCGACTCCGAGCGAGGACTGGGCGCCTGGTCCACGGATTGACACCGATAGTCCCAGGGCCGCCCAAAACGGCCAAGATCATCCGTCCGTGATCCGGCCCCAGGGCATGCCCCCGCCCATCCCAGGGGGAACGGCCCTATTCAAGGCTATCCTGTCAAGCCCCAATTGGGGGTGTGGCGGGATTCCCTGTGGATAGAGCCCAATCCTGTGGATGGTCGGCTTGACAGCCGCGAACAAATTGGACGGCGCGCGGGGGGCCAGCCAGTGTGCTTACCGGTGCCGTAGCACCATCAGAACGACCACGGCGGCGGCTGCCGCGATGATCAGGAACATGAAGCCGTTGAGGACCGGGCGGCGGTACCACGGGGTTGGCCGGTCCAGCGACACCCGGCCAGGCCCGGCGAACAACAGCGTGAACGCGCCCGCGGCCAGGACCAGCGGGAACTCGTAGCCGCCCGCGCCGAAGAACCCGATCGGCCACGCCAGCCGGATCATGTTGGCCAGCAGGCCGAGCATGCCGGCCGCGGCCAGCGGCGTGAACAGGCCGAGGATCGCGAGCGCGCCGGCCGCGAGTTCGGTGCCGCCGGCCAGCCACACGAGGATGCCCACGTGCTCGTACCCGGCCGTGGTGAGCAGGTGCTCGAACCCGGTCCGGCCGATGCCGTGGAACAGGCCGAACAGGTGTTGCAGCCCGTTCGCGACGAACGTGCCGCCGAGCACCAGCCGGAGCACCAGCAGGCCGAAGTCGGCGCCGCCGTGCCAGCGGTACGGGTCACGAGTGTCGCCGCCGAGGCCGGACGGCATCCCGGTCCCGCCGAAATCCCCCGCCGGGGCCATCACCGACGTGGCACCACCACCGCTGAGGTCGGAGAATCCGCCCGCGTCGAACCCGGGTTCGGCCTCGATCTCGCCGGCCGGTTCGTGGCCTGCCGCGTTGTAGGTCGAGCTGCCGCTCGCTGAACTGGGGTAGAACAGCTCGTCGTCCGAGCGGGACCGGCGGGCCGAGCGATCGTCGTAGGTGCTCACGCGCGGCAGGGTACGTGATGGGCGTCACCAAAGCGACACGATCGGGTGAAAGAGTGACTCAGACCAAACTGCCTAGTACTCGCCGTGCACCAGGTTCCTCGGCTGCTCACCCCGGGCATAACGGGCGATTTCGTCGGCCGCGATCCGCCACGAACGCTCGTCCAGCCCGTCGCACGAGCCGCCGACGTGCGGAAATAGGATCAGACCATTCATCTTCCACAGTGGATGATCGGCCGGCAGCGGCTCCGGCTCCGTCACGTCCAGGATGGCCCGCAGCCGGCCGGTCCGCAGTTCCGCAACAAGCGCGTCCGTGTCGACCACGGCGCCGCGCGCGACGTTCACGAGGATCGCGTTGTCGGCCATTCTTGCCAGAAAAGCCGCGTCGACCATGCCGTAAGTTTCACTGGTCTGCGGGACCATCAGGATCACGGCGTCGTACGAGCCGAGCAGCGTCGGCAGTTCGTCCACACCGTGCACACCGTCCCGCGCGGTCCGGCCGACGAGCGTCACCGAACAATCCCAACCGGTGAGACGGCGGGACATCTGCGCCCCGAGATCACCCGCGCCGACCACCAGCAACCGCTTGCCCTGCAACGTATCCGTGCGGTGGTAGTCCCACTCGCCACGGTCCTGTGCGCGCACGAACCGCGGGAAGTCCCGGTACATCGCGACGAGGCCGCCGATCGCCTGCTCGGCCGTGCTACCACCGTGCGCGCCCCGGCACGTGGACAGCAGTACGCCGTCGGGCACCTGGCCGATCCACCGTTCGGCGCCGGCCGAGAGCAATTGCACGTACTCCAGGGCGGGCAATTCCGCGAGCATCGCGGCGACCCCGTCCAACGTCAGGAACTTCGGCACCAATACCTGCGCCCGCGCCGCTTCGGCCGGCCAGGCCTCGCCGACCTGGTAGCGGACCGTTCGCACACCGTCCACAGCGGACAGCGCCGCCATCCCGTACTCGTCCGGAACCAACACCGTGATCGTCACGACACCACCGTAGGCACAATGGCCGATGGGCATACCGGGAGGTGGTGCGGGACACTCTCCAGATGCGCGAATACGACATCCGGGCCGCCGACGGCACTCGCATCCGGGTGTGGCGCACCGGCGAGACCGGCCGGGACGTGTTGCTGTGTCCTGGTCTTGGCACGATGCCGGAGGCCTGGCCGTACCTGACCCGTCCGGACGCGGCCGACTGGCTGCGCGTCCACGGCTGGTACCACCGGGGCACCCTGGGTTCGGCCCGGCCCCGCGACACGCGCCGGATTCGCATGGCGGACCACGTGTCCGACGCGCTGGCCGTCTTGGACAGTGCCGAGATCGACCGTGCCGTGGTGATGGGCTGGTCGGTCGGCGTGACGGTGGCGGCGGAACTGGCGAGTAGGTATCCGGATCGCGTGGCCGGTTTGCTGTTGGTCGCCGGCATGCCCGGCGATCCGTTCGGCGGGATTCTCGGCATCCTCGGCGTGCCACCGGCCGTGCGGCGGCGGCTGGCGTCCGGCGCGGCCCGGTTCGTCCGCGACGCCGGCCCGCTGCTCAACGCGGTCGCGCGCCGGGTGCCGGTGAACGCGGCGACGGTGTCGATGGTCCGGCACAGCGGGATGATGCGGCCGGCGAGCGCGGTGCCGGACGTCGTCGCGGCCGGTCGCCGGTTCCTCACGCACGACTGGAGCTGGTACGGCCAGCTCGCGATGGCGCTGGCCGAGACCGGGAAGCCGGACCTGGCCCGGGTGTGCTGCCCGGTCACGGTCCTGGCCGGCCGTTACGACCTGCTGGCCGACCCGCGCGCGGTGGCCAGGACCGTCGGGCCGATGCCGCAGGCACGGGTTCGCGTGCTCCCGACCAGCCATTTCCTCCCGCTGGAAGCCCCGGACGAGCTGGCCGACGAACTGGGTCTGCTGATCGAACGGGCCGACGCCGTCATCGGCGCCGCCCGCTGGTTCGACCGGTCGGTGCCGATCCCCCGCCAGGCCTCCGAAAGCCAGAGCCGCTCCCCCGTGGCGACGCGGTACTGACTACCGGGACTGCCGTGCTCGGTCGACGTACGCGACCAGCGCGGTCATCTGCTCGGCCGGCCACGGCAGGGTGGCGGACAGGTCGGCGCTGTTCTCCCGCCACATCCGCCGCGCCGTCGCGGCCGCTCCCGGTGGTGTCATGCGGTCGCCGATCGCGTCCCACCGCCGGATCAGGTCGGCGACGGCCGGATCGTCGACCGGCGTGTTCGCGGCGACGTGCGGCAACAGGTCCACGACGATGCCCGCCCACTCGGTGCGTGCCGCTTCGACGGCCTCCGGACCCAGTTCGGTCCGTCGCCGCATCAGCCGATCGCGCTGTTCCGGCGTGAAGTAGTTCTCGTACATGGACATCAGCTCCAGGGTCGTCATCAACTGGTCCGGCTCGGGCGACTGGCGGGCGTCGATCCGGCGCAGGATGTCGCCGATACGGTCGCGGATCGCGGCCAGTTGGGCGATCTGGTCGCGGACACCGTCCAGCTGGGTCACGAGTACGTCCCGCAGGTCCTCGGCGGGCTCGGCGACCGTCTCGGCGATCTCCTCCAGGGACAGGCCGAGCGCCCGCAGGGCCCGGATCCGGTACAGCCGCCGCAGGTCACGCTCGGTGTAGCGGCGGTGTCCGGACGCCGTGCGGGCCTCCGGCGTCAGCAGGCCGATCCGGTCGTAGTGGTGCAGGGTGCGCACGGTGACGCCGCACGCCCGCGCCAGCGCGCCGATGCTCCAGCGCCGGTCCTCCGTCCCGATCACGTCTCCACGCTAGAACCTGACGCAACGTCATATTCCAGGGCGTTCACCGAACGCTCACGGTTCTCGGCTTAGGCTGGATGTCGTGCCCAGAACGATCCAGCCATCGCGACGCCGTGGCCTGGCCGCGCTCGCGGTCGGCGGGGCGCTGATGATGGTGACCGGGTGTGCCGACTTCACCGGCGAGGCCGCGCCGAGCAACTGGTCGCCCGCGCCGGCCCTGACACCGGAACAGCCGCCGGCTCCCGGGCCGCCGGGCCAGGCCGGTGGGCCGTCGGGCAACGGCGATCCGAACCAGCATGCCGGGACGAACCAGACGATTCCCCCACCCCAGGGCTGCCAGGACTTCAGTCCGGCCGTGATCGCGACCTGCCTGGACTGGGTGGCGGCCGTGGTCGCACTGCCGGGGACTGCGAGCAGCCCGGTCGGGCTGGCCGCCGAGCGGACGTCCGGCCGGATCATGCGGGTCCACAAGGGCGACCCGCCGGTGCTGCAGACCACGCTGCCGGTCGACACGTCGACCGCGGACGGCGGCCTGACCGGCTTGACGCTGTCGCCGACGTACACGCAGGACCAGCTGATGTTCGCTTACGTCACGACGGCCACGGACAACCGCGTGCTGCTGATCGCCCCCGGTGACACGCCCAAGCCGATCCTGACCGGCATACCGCGCGGCACGACGGGCAACCGTGGCGTGCTGGCCGTCGACCATCGCGGCGAACTGCTCGTGGCCACGGGTGACGCCGGCAACCCGGCGCTGGCCGGCGATCCGAACTCATTGGCCGGCAAGGTGCTGCGGATCGACGTCGACGGCCAGCCCGCGGCGGACAACCCGAACCCGCAGTCGGCGATCGTGGCGTCCGGGCTCTACGAGCCCGGTGGCGTGTGCAGTTCGCTGGACGGCACCCAGGCGTGGGTGACCGACCGGATGCCGACCGAGGACGTGGTGTACCGGCTGCAACTGGGCCACCCGCTCGGCGCACCGGCGTGGACGTGGCCGGACAAGCCGGGTGTGGCCGGCTGCGCCGCGTTCGACACGGCACTGATGGTCGCGACGGCCGGGGCCGGCAACGTGCAGAACCTGGCGCTGAACAAGGACGGCTCGTTCACCGGCGCCCCGCAGGTAACGCTTCAGGGCCCGAGCGGCTTCGGCCGGCTGTGCGGCATGGACATCATCAACCAGCGGGAAGCGTTGGCCAGCACCGTCAATCGCGATGCCGGCGGCAAGCCGGTGTCGAGCGACGATCGCGTCGTCGTCATCGTCCGGCTGCAAGGGGGCGGCGGCGCCGACTGACTAACGCGGTTTCGGGCGGGGAAATGTGACCGCGAAGCGTTCGGCGGCGGCCATGTTGCCGGTCAGCCGGAGGTCGCCGGACTCGATGACGGTGGCCAGCGAGCGGCCGCCGAAGACGACGGACCGCAGCGTGGCGGCGTCGGTGTCCAGTACCGCGTCCGGGTCGGTGGCCGTGCCACGCGCGATGTGGCAGCGGCCCTCGGCGATCTCGACGTGGAAGACGTCGTCGGTGAACCGCAGTTCGTAGTTCGCGCGCAGCGGGCCGGCGATGGTCGCGTCGAAGGTCGTCTTCAGGGCCAGCATCAGGGCGTCGACGCTCAGCTCGACCGTCGGGTCGACCGCCTCGCGGCTGCCCCACATCGCCAGCGCGCACAGCACCGGCTCCAGATCGCGGCCGCGTTCGGTCAGCTCGTACACCTTGATGCTGGCCGGCGGGCCGAGCTTGCGCCGCTGCACGATGCCGGACTGTTCCAGCTCGCGCAGCCGCTGGGACAGCACGTTCGGGCTCATGCCGGGCATGCCCCGGCTGATGTCCGCGTAACGCTTCGGACCGAACAGGAGTTCGCGCACGACCAGCAGCGCCCACCGCTCGCCCACGGCGTCCAGCGCACGGGCCACCCCGCACGCGTCACCGTACGTTCGCCGCTCTGTCACAACTCGAAGTGTATCTGACACTTGCGCTCTCGTTGTATTAACTCCTAAAGTAGGAGTATGACTTCAGCGACACTCCCACAGGGGGACACGCGACTGCTGGACACCGAGGCCGCCCAGCAGCTGTTGAACTCCACCGAACTGGCCCGGTTCGCCTACGTGGCGAACGACGGCACACCGCGTGTCCTCCCGATCGGCTTCCACTGGAACGGTGCCGAACTGGTCTTCGCGACCTTCGAGGGTGCGGCGAAGGTGGCCGCGCTGCGCGCCCGGCCCGCCGTGGCCGTCACGATCGACACGACGAACGTGCCGCCGGCCGCGCTGCTGGTCCGTGGTGACGTGACCATGACCGATGTGGACGGTGTCGTACCCGAGTACGCCTTGATGCAACATCGGTACTACGGGCCGGAGATGGCCGCGCAGTCCGTCGCGGACATCGAGCAGGCCGGTCGGCGGATGGTCCGAATCGCCTTGCGGCCCACGTGGGTCGGTGTGTTTGACTTCCAGACCAGGTTCCCCGGCGGCGGGTCCGCCGAGGACTTCGCGCGACGGGGGCAGTGACATGGCGACGTTCGTGCTCGTGCCGGGAGCCGGCGGTGGTACGTGGTTCTGGCATCGGCTGCTGCCGGAACTGGAAACCCGGGGCCACGTGGGGATTCCCGTGGACCTGCCGACCGCCGACGAATCGGCCGGCCAGGCCGAGTACGCGGATGTCATCGTCGCGGCCGCGCGGGACCGTGGGCCGATCGTGCTCGTCGCGCAGTCGATGGGGGCGTACTCCGCGCCGCTGGCGTGCGATCGGTTGGACGTGACGGCGCTGGTGCTGCTCAACCCGATGGTGCCGGCGCCGGGCGAGTCACCGGGCGAGTATTGGGGCAACACCGGACAACAGCAGGCGGCCGCGGAGAACGCCGCGAGCCTGGGGATACCGCCCGAGTTCGACGTCATCCGGACGTTCTTCCACGACGTGCCCGAGGACGTGACGGCATACGCGATGTCGCAGGGCGAACCGCAGCAGGCGGACAAGCCGTTCGAGCAGCCGTGGCCGATGCAGGAGTGGCCGAGCGTGCCGATCCACGTCCTGGCGGGCCGGGACGACCGGCTGTTCCCGCTCGCGTTCCAGCAGCGGGTCGTCAAGGAACGGCTGGGCGTCACGGCCGACGACATGCCCGGCGGCCACCTGAGCGCCCTGAGCCAGCCGGTCGTGCTGGCCGACCGGCTGGTGGCCTACCTACACTGACACGCGTTCGATCACGAGCTCCTGGACCCGCTTGGGATCGGCCTGGCCCCTGGTCGCCTTCATGACAGCGCCGACGATGGCACCGGCAGCGTTCGTCTTGCCGTTGCGGATCTTCTCGGCGATGTCGGGTTGGGCGGCCAGGGCCGTGTCGACGGCGGCGATCAGCGCCGAGTCGTCCGACACCACCTTGAGGCCACGCGCGGCCACGACCTCGTCCGGTTCGCCTTCGCCGGCGAGCACGCCATCCACCACCTGGCGGGCCAGCGTCGTCGTCAGTTCCTTGCCGGCCACCAGTTCGATCACGCGGGCCACCTGGGCCGGCGTGATCGGCAGGTCGGTGAGCTCGTCGCCACGCGTGTTGGCCTGCTGCACCAGGTAGGACGTCCACCACGACCGCGCGTCCGACGAGCCGGCGCCGGCGTCCACAGTGGACGCGATGAGATCGATGGCGCCGATGTTCACCAGGTCCCGCAGTTCCGCGTCGGACAGGCCCCACTCGGTCTGCACGCGCTTGCGGCGCTGCCACGGCAGTTCCGGCAGCGTCGCGCGCAGTTCCGCCACCCACGCCCGTTCCGGCGCGACCGGAACCAGGTCGGGCTCCGGGAAGTACCGGTAGTCCTCGGCGGTCTCCTTGGTGCGGCCGGCCGACGTGGACTGCGACGACTCGTCGTAGTGCCGCGTCTCCTGCGTTATGGTGCCGCCGGCCGCGAGCAGCGCGCCCTGCCGGCACATCTCGTACCGCACGGCGCGTTCCACGCTGCGCAGCGAGTTCACGTTCTTCGTCTCGGTACGCGTGCCGAACTTGTCCGAGCCGATCGGCATGAGCGACACGTTGGCGTCACACCGCAGCGACCCCTGGTCCATGCGCACGTCGGAAACATCCAACGCGCGCAACAGATCCCGCAGCGCCGTCACGTACGCACGCGCGATCTCCGGCGCCCGCTCGCCCGCGCCGACGATCGGCTTCGTCACGATCTCGATCAGCGGCACGCCGGCCCGGTTGTAGTCCAGCAGCGAGTACTCGGCGCCGTGAATGCGGCCCGTCGCACCGCCGACGTGCTCGGACTTACCGGTGTCCTCCTCCATGTGCGCGCGTTCGATCAGCACGCGGAAGACCTCGCCGTCGGCCAGTTCCACGTCCAGATGGCCGTTGTACGCGATCGGCTCGTCGTACTGGGACGTCTGGAAGTTCTTCGGCATGTCCGGGTAGAAGTAGTTCTTCCGGGCGAACCGGCACCACTCGGCGATCTCGCAGTTCAGCGCGAGGCCGATGCGGATGGCCGACTCGATCGCGACCGCGTTCACCACCGGCAGCGCGCCGGGCAGGCCCAGGCATGTCGGGCACACCTGCGTGTTCGGCTCGCCGCCGAACGCCGTCGAGCAGCCGCAGAACATCTTGGTGCGCGTGGAGAGCTCGGTGTGGACCTCGAGGCCGAGCACCGGCTCGAACCGGGACAGGACGTCCGCGTAGTCCATCAGGTCGGTGACCGAGGTCATTCGGTGTCACCCTCCTCGGCGCTCCGCAACCCGCGGATGGTCATCGCCGCACCGGTCACGACGGCGGCCACGTTGCACACCGCGGCCACCATGGCCAGCCGGTCCTGCTTGCCCTTGGCCTTCTTCAGCTCGCGGAACGCACCCACCGCGCCGAACACGAGCCCGATCAGGCCGACCACAGCGCGAACGTTCTTCATGACGCCTCCAGCTCGGGAATGCGGTCGATCTGCGGACCGCCCTCTGCGGCGTTGCGCGCGACCTCGTAGGCCGCGGCCACCTTGTACATCCGCTGGTCCTGCATGGCCGGCGCCATGATCTGCAAACCGACCGGCAGGTGGTCGTCGGACGCGAGGCCGCTCGGCACGCTCATCGCCGGAATGCCGGCCAGGCTGGCCGGGATCGTGCACAGGTCCGCCACGTACATGGCCATCGGGTTGTCCGTGCGCTCGCCGAGTTTGAACGCGGTGGTCGGCGTCGCGGGCGACACCAGGACGTCGCACGCGCCGAACGCCGCGTCGAAATCGCGCTTGATCAGTGTGCGGACCTTCTGCGCCTGGCCGTAGTACGCGTCGTAGTAACCCGACGACAGCGCGTACGTGCCGATCATGATGCGCCGCTTGACCTCCGGACCGAAACCGGCCTCCCGGGTCAGGGACATCACGTCTTCCGCGCTGTGGCCGTTCTCGTCGCCGACGCGCAGGCCGTAGCGCATCGCGTCGAAACGGGCCAGGTTCGACGAGCACTCGCTCGGCGCGATCAGGTAGTAGGCGGGCAGGCCGTAGTTGAAGTGCGGGCACGCGACCTCGACGACGTCCGCGCCCAACTCGCGCAGCGTTTCCACGGCCCGCTCGAACGAGTGCAGCACACCGGGCTGGTAGCCATCGCCGCCGGCCAGGTCCGTCACGACGCCGACGCGGACACCGCGCAGGTCACCGGTCGCGCCCTCGCGGGCCGCGGCCACCACCGCCGGGACCGGAGCGTCGATGGACGTCGAGTCCAGGGCGTCGTGACCGGCGATCACCTCGTGCAGCAGGGCCGCGTCGAGCACCGTGCGGGCGCACGGGCCGGCCTGGTCCAGCGACGACGAGAACGCCACGAGGCCGTAACGGGACACGCCGCCGTAGGTCGGTTTCACGCCGACCGTACCGGTGACCGCGCCCGGCTGGCGGATCGAGCCGCCGGTGTCGGTGCCGATCGCCAGCGGCGCCTCGAACGCGGCCAGCGCGGCCGACGAGCCACCGCCCGAACCACCCGGCACCCGATCGAGATCCCACGGGTTGTGGGTCGCGCCGTACGCGGAGTTCTCGGTCGACGAGCCCATCGCGAACTCGTCCATGTTGGTCTTGCCGAGGATCACGATGCCCGCTTCGAGCAACTTCCGCGTGATCGTCGCGTCGTAGGGCGGAATCCAGTTCTCGAGGATCTTCGAACCGACGGTCGTGCGCACGCCCTCGGTCACCACGACGTCCTTGAGCGCCAGCGGCACACCCGCCAGTGGCGATGCCGGTGGCCGGCCCGCCGCGACGTCCTCGTCCACGGCGCGCGCCGCGTTCAGCGCGCGGTCGGCCGCGACGTGCAGAAAGGCGTGCACGCGGTCGTCGACCGTCGCGATGCGGTCCAGGTGCGCCTGTGTGACCTCGACCGACGAGACCTCCTTGGCCTGGATGCGCGCGGCCAGATCGGCTGCGGTGAGCCGGATGAGATCGTCCATCATGCCTCCCCCAGGATGCGCGGCACCCGGAACTTGCCGTTCGCGGCGGCCGGTGCGCCGGCCAGTGCCTGCTGCTGCGTGAGCCCCGGCCGCGCCGCGTCGGGGCGATACACGTTGACCAGCGGCACGGCGTGCGACGTGGGCGGAATGTCGTCCGCGGCGACCTCGCCGACCTTCGCGACCGACTGGAGGATCACGTCCAGTTGGCCGGCGAACGTCGTGAGTTCGTCCTCCGTCACCGCGAGCCGGGCCAGCTTGGCCAGGTGCGCGACCTCGTCGCGGGAGATGTTGGGCACGGAGGAAGTCTATGGTTCGGCATGGTCTTGCCTCGACCGGGTTACTTCTCGGCTGAGTTAACTCTCGGCTGGCGGGACATCCGATGCTGAGATCCATCATCTCTGCCACAATCGACGCCCGGTAACGACGTTCGCGTCGGTAGATCGGAATTGCGGACAGCGAGACTCAAGCTGTCCCATGGAGCACGGACGACGAAGGCCGAGCTGTCCAATCGAGCGGGACAGCGAAGGCCGAGCTGTCCCACGAAGCACGGAGGCGTTCGCGTTGTCATTCCTGATCCGGGTTCAGCTCCCGGACCGCCCGGGCGCCCTGGGCGCGGTGGCGACCGCGCTGGGCGCGATCCAGGCCGACATCCTGAGCGTGGACGTGGTGGAACGCGGGGCCGGTGTGGCCGTGGACGACCTGGTCGTCGAGCTGCCGAGCGGTCGACTGCCGGACGTGTTGATCACGGCGGCGGAATCGGTGGCCGGCGTCGAGGTGGACGCGGTCCGCCCCTACGCCGGCGTGCTGGACACCCATCGGGAACTGGAACTCGTGGAGGACGTCGCCGAGGATCCGCGGCACGGCATCGAGGTGTTCACCGAGGGCGTACCGAAAATCATCCGGGCCGGGTGGGCGCTCACGTTGGCGTCGGACGGAAAAGGCGTTGTACGGTTAGCGGCCAGCGCGGCGGCGCCGGAGGCGAAGGACCTCGACATGCCGTGGCTGCCGTTGGCCCGCGCCACCATCCTGGACGGCGAGGACGACTGGGTGCCGGACACGTGGCGGGAACTGGGCACCGAACTCGCCGCGACACCGCTGGGCAAACCCGATCGGGCGCTGCTGGTCGCTCGTCCGGGTGGGCCGATGTTCCGTGCCGCCGAGGTTGCCCGATTGGCGCACCTGGCCGGAATCGTCGCTGTCGTGCTCGATGGCTAGAAAGCCAACTCGAATACCCAGAGGGTGACGCGTTCGTTGGGGCGCCAGTCGCGGTGCGGGGCGCGGCGGAAGCCGATGCGTTCGTACAGGTGGTGCGCGGCACGCATCGATTCCATCGTCGACAACGCGACTCCACGGAAGCCCTCGACACGGGCCCGGTCCAGCACACTGTCCACGAGCGCCCGGCCGATACCGCGCCCGCGCCCGTCCGGGTGCACGGCGAGCATCCGGAACTCGATCTCGTCCGGCCCGGCGACCTGCGCCCACGGCGTGCCGGGCCGGGCGACGGTCACCGTGCCGAGCAGGCGTCCGGTGTGGTCGGCGGCGACGAGTAGCTCCGCCTCCCGGTGCCGGCTCACCGCGTCGGTGAGGCGGTCGGCGTACTGATTGCCCTCCGGCGCGAGGCCTTCGGCCCGGTACGCGATCAGGCTGAGCTCACCGACCTCGGTCAGCTCGTCGGCGCGGGCCGTCCGGATCGACATCCGATCACTCATCGGCCGCTCCGTCGTCGCCGGACGGCGAAGGCTGAGCTGTCCCATCGGACACCGTGGCGACCTCGCGGGCCGCGTCCGGGCCGTCGGCGAGCAGCACGCGGAAACCCTCCTCGTCCAGGACCGGCACCTTCAGTTGCAGCGCCTTGTCCGCCTTGCTGCCCGGCGCGTCGCCGACCACCACGAACGACGTCTTCTTCGACACCGCCGACGCGGCCTTGCCGCCGCGATCGGTGATCGCCTCCTTGGCCTCGTCCCGCGAGAACGTCTCCAGCGATCCCGTGACCACGATGCTCATGCCCTCCAGGGTGCGCGGCACGGACTCGTCGCGTTCCTCGGCCAGTCTCACGCCGGCCGCGCGCCATTTCGCCACGACGTCGCGATGCCAGTCGACCTCGAACCACTCCCGCAGCGCAACGCCGATCGTCGGGCCGACACCGTCCACATCGGCCAGTACCTGTTCGTCCGCTGCCTCGATGGCGTCCAGCGAGCCGAGCGCGCGGGCCAGCGCCTGGGCCGCTGTCGGGCCGACGTGCCGGATCGACAGCGCGACCAGCGCACGCCATAGTGGACGGTCCTTGGCCGCGTCGAGGTTGGCCAGGAGCTTGGCGCCGTTCGCGGACAGCTCGCCCGCCTTGGTGCGGAACAGCTCCGTTTCCAGCAGTTTTTCCGCGGTGAGATCGAACACGTCACCCTCGTCGGCCAATGCACCCGCCGCGAGCAACGCGGTCGCGGCCTCGTAACCGAGACCCTCGATGTCGAACGCGCCGCGACCGGCGAGGTGGAACAGGCGTTCGCGCAACTGGGCCGGGCAGGAACGGGCGTTCGGGCACCGGATGTCGACGTCGCCTTCCTTCTCGTGACGCAACACCGTGCCGCACTCCGGGCACACCTGCGGCATAACGAACTCGCGGACCACACGGCCGTCCGACCGCGCCTCGACGACCGGCCCGAGCACCTCCGGGATCACGTCGCCCGCCTTGCGGATCACCACGCGGTCGCCGATCAGCACGCCCTTGCGCCGCACCTCGTCCGCGTTGTGCAGCGTGGCCAACGAGACGGTGGTGTTCGCGACCTGCACCGGCTCCATCACCGCGAACGGCGTGACACGACCGGTCCGGCCGACGTTGACCTGGATGTCCAGCAGTGTCGTGATCACTTCCTCCGGCGGGTACTTGAACGCGATCGCCCAGCGCGGGGCGCGGGACGTCGTGCCGAGCCTGCGCTGTTCGGCCACCTCGTCGACCTTGATCACGATGCCGTCGATCTCGTGCAACGCGTCGTGCCGGTGTTCGCCCCAGTACGCGATGTGCTCTTTGACCTGCTCGAACGTGTCGAGGATGGTGGTGTGCGGGGAAACCGGCAGGCCCCATGCGCGGAGCGCCTCGTAGGCGTGCGACTGGCGGTCGGGCTGGAAGCCGTCCCGTTTGCCCAGGCCGTGGCAGATCATCCGCAGCGGCCGGCTCGCGCTGACGCGGGGATCCTTCTGTCGCAACGAACCCGCGGCCGCGTTGCGCGGGTTCGCGAACGGCGGCTTGCCGGCCTCGACCAGTTTCGCGTTCAACTCGGTGAACTCGCCGACCTGGAAGAACACCTCGCCACGGACTTCGACCAGTGCCGGCACCGGATATTCGGCCGTCCCGGTCAGGGTTTCCGGGACGCTGGCCATCGTGCGCACGTTGAGCGTGACGTCCTCGCCGGTCCGGCCGTCGCCCCTGGTCAGCGCCCGGGTGAGCCGGCCGTGCTCGTACAGCAGGTTGATGGCGAGCCCGTCGATCTTGAGCTCGCAGAGGAAGTGCACCGGGCCGCCGATCGACTTCGCCACGCGGTCCCACCAGCCGTGCAGTTCCTCGAAGCCGAACACGTTGTCCAGGCTGAGCATCCGCTCCAGGTGGTCGTGCGCGGTGAACTCGGTCGAGAATGTGCCGCCGACGCGCTGGCTGGGCGAATCGGGCGTGACCAGCGACGGATGCGCCGCCTCGATCGCCTCGAGTTCGCGCAGCAGCGTGTCGAACTCGCCGTCGGAGATCGTGGGCGCGTCGAGGATGTAGTACCGGAACTGGTGGCCGCGCAGTTCTTCGGCCAATACGCCATACCGGGCGCGCACGTCGGACGGAACCTGGGCCGGCGCTTCGTCCATGACATCATCCTGGCTGGTCACAAGGCCAGACTAGTCAGTCACACCGACAGATTTCGACCCGGATCAGTCGTCGTGCCCGGCCAGCCGGAGGACGAGTTCGCGGAACTCGCGCAGCGTGATCGCGTTCTCCGGTTCCTGCGGCACGGTCACCACGCGGCGCAGCCGCTCCCCGGCCAGCCGTTCGCCCAGCGTGGCGTCCAGCGGCAGGAACGTCATGGCCGACCGGCCCGGTTCGTCCAGTTCGGACAGTGAGGGGTGGTACACGGTCACGTCCACCACACCGGCCGCCGTGTCGACCTCGGCGCCGAGCCGGAAGTCGGCCAGGCTGATGCGGTGACCGGCCAGGTTCACGGTCACGCCGTCCGGGTCCGGGACGGCGGGCACCGAGTCGTGGAACTCCCACAACACGTCGGCATCGGGTGCCGCGGCCTTCCACGCGTCGGTGTACGGGCGCAGCGCGGGGTCCTCCTGGCCGCTGACCACCAGCGCGTAGATCGCCCGTTGGCCGCGGTCGAGCGAGAAGTGCAGTTCGGGATGCATCGCGGCGACGGCCTCGCACAGGTCGTGCTCGACGCGGTTGGGTTCCCGATCGCCCAGTGCCGACGAGATCTCCGGCAGCAGCTCGTTCCACCGGGCCCAGAACCGCTGCGCCGCCACGACCGGATCGGTGGCGGCCGGGCGTTCCGGGGCTGACAGCGTCTCCTGGGACAGCTCAGCCTTCGCTGTCCGTGGTGCGGATGCGATCGCCTTGGGCCTACGACGGAACCACCTCATCGGGCCATTGTGCGCCCATCCACCCGTGTTACGCCGTCCAAGACTCCGGTGGTTCCACGAATGCACGACCGAGTTCCGCGGACAGCACGAGCGCGCGTCGCGCCCATGCGGCGCTCGCGCCGGCGAGGCCGCAGGTCGGCGTCGGGATGGCGCGGTCGGCCAAGATCGACCGCGGAAAGCCGAGCCGGTCGACCAGGCCGAGTGCGGGTTTGGCCACATCGGCGAGGGTGACGGGGCGCGCCGGATCGGTCGCCGGCACCAGGCCGAGCAGCATCGTCACACCGGCGTCCCACGTCTCGCCGAGTTCGTCGGACGCGGTGAGCAGCGTCGCGTCCACCGAGATCAGCTCCGCACCGGAGTCCCGGAACAACGCGATCGGCGGCCGCGGCGCGCAGCAGTGCACGGCCACCGGCATTCCGGTCGCGGACCGTGCCGCGTCGACCACCGTCGCCAGCACTTCCCGCGCGTCCGGTGCCGCGACCGACGGGACCGTGCCCAGACCGGACGGGGTCGGCAGCGCGCCGGCGAGGATGGCCGGCAGCGTCGGCTCGTCGAGCTGCACCAGCACGCGCGCCCCGGTCCGCGCGGCCAGCTCGCCGACGTGCCCCTTCAGGCCTTCCGCGAGGGACTCGGTGAACTCGCGCAACGCACCGGGATCG
>Ga0207664_10000631_pt1 | contig 24437 bp, 17 predicted proteins | sample LARL83metaG_FD_184349 | JGI IMG/M metagenome (GOLD analysis project Ga0207664, IMG submission 184349) | Corn, switchgrass and miscanthus rhizosphere microbial communities from Kellogg Biological Station, Michigan, USA - LAR L8-3 metaG... | ecosystem: Host-associated > Plants > Roots >... | reverse complement strand
CCTGAACTGGTGGACAACCCCTCCCAGCTCGACGTACAGGGCGCGGCCGGCTCAACGGTCCACACATCGGTCACGCTGTACAACGCCTCCTCCAGCACCGAGAAGGTCACCGGCACCTACCGGGCGCTGGGCAGCGAGACGAACTTCGGCCACCCGGTTACTGAGAAGGTCAGCGCCCCGCCGCCGAGTGCGCCGATTCCGGCGCAGGGGGCGACCGCGGCGGCACCGGTCCATTTCACCGTGCCGAAGGGTGTCAGCGTGCTCAATGCCGACATGCGCTGGCCGGACCCAGCCAACAACGACGCCAACATCCTGTCGTTCATCTTGACCGACCCGGCCGGGAGGCTGGCTCAGTCGTCGTACGACTACGGCGCCTCCAACTACAGCCCGGTCTGTGCTACCGAAGGCTGCAGCCCGGACATCCAGCACGCCATTGTCGAGCATCCGATGGCCGGGACCTGGACGGCCCAGATCCTGTGGGCCAACGGCCGCGGCCACGCGCAGAGTCCGCCGGATACCCCGGGGCCCTACCGCGGAACCGTGACCTTCCAGGCCAGTGGCCAGAACTTCACGACCAGCCCGGCGTCGGCGCCCGTCACCATCGCGGCTCGCAGCTGGGCGACCGTGCCCCTCCGCATCGCCCTCCCCCGGGCTCCCGGCGATGCCCCTGAGTCGGTGCAGTTCACCGGGCCGAACGGGCTCGTGAGCTCGGTGCCGATCGCCCGGCGGGCTCTCATCCCGTCAGGCGGTGGCTCATTCGGCGCCACGCTGACCAGCACAGTGTCTCGTGGGTGGGGCCAGATCAAGACGTTCTACGTGAACGTGCCCCCGGGCAGGAGGGACCTTGACGTGTCGTTCAACGCCCCGGACCACGCCGCCGACGACCCGGTGTACTACTACCTGTTCTCGCCGGCCGACCTCACGAACCCTGGCGTCATATCAGGGAACGTCTCGGTCACAGCTGTCGACGCCACGCCGACGTCCGGCAACCCGACCGGAAAGGCCTCGCTTATCGCCCCCGATCCCCAGCCAGGCCTGTGGGAGATCGACGTAATGCAGGGCGCTACCACCGACGGGACGCGGTTCTCCCAGACCGTCTCCGGGGACCTGGCGTACAACCAGCTCAAACCCGTCACCGAGACCGGTCTCCCGACGTCGAAGTCGACGATCGTCGACTCCGGCTCCAGCGTCCCGATCACCGTGAAGGTCACGAACACGACGAACCACGCCGGGTTCTTCGCACTGCAACCGTCGGGTAAGGACATCACCGGCGGCAATACCGTCACGCCGAAAAAACTGGCGCCCGGAACCACCGGGACGCTGAAGGCGACGCTGTCGCCCACGGCGGCTGCTGGTACCGCGGTGCGCGGCACCCTCAGCGTCATCGACTCGACGGACTTCGCAGCCTCTGAGCCCGCTATCGGGTTCCCGTTGTTCTCCGACTTCCACGACTTCGCCTACGCCTACAAGGTCGGGAGCTAGCTCGAGCGGCTAGCACCGGCAACAACGGCACGGCCCGGGCCTCATCGCAGGCCCGGGCCGTCGTCGACCAGCCTGCCGCGCGGACCCAGGCGTCGATGTCCCATGGCGCCCGAATGCATGCATATGCGCGACCGGGCATGTCCTATAGGTCTTCAGTACGCCTGGCGTCAGCGGGCTCCCAGCCTTGCTTCATCGGCGCACCGTGGCCGCGAACAGATCCAGTTTCCCCGTGCGGGTGTCGTTCCACACGAGATGGAAAGCCCCGGCGCCGCTGGCGATACCCTGCCAGTCGCCGACCCACCAGATGCCGTACTTCCCGCGGGAGGCCGTCGTCGGGTCGAGGGGATTAAAGGGAGCGCTCGTCACCTGCAGCGGCGGCCCGAAGCGGAACTCTCCGGCTGTTGAGACAACCAGGACTACGTTCATGCGGCCGTTTGCCAGGGCAAAGGCGGAGATCGCGACCCGGCCCGCCGCGTCGAGCGTGACGTTCGGCTGGAAGTAGATCACGCCGTCGTCGGGGGTCGCGGTCACCGGCTTGGACCAGGTCCGGCCTCGGTCGCGCGATGCGGTAACCACTATGGTCGAGTGCGCAGATCCCGGCTTGTGCGTGGGAAACGCGACGTAGAGGGCATCGCCCCGGGGAGAGACAGCGACGGTTGGGCCGCTGTTGGGCCTCGCGCCGCCGGGCAGCGCGATGGCTGCTGCTTCGGTCCCCAGGTGCACGGGGGAGGCAAAGCTGTCTCCCGCATCGGTTGAGCATACGGCGACGACCTGGCCGATCATGTCCCCGGATGAATCCTGCTGGGTTGTCCAGTCGCAGACCGCACACACCAGGCCGTCCGGTCCGGTGGCCAACTGCGGGCCTGCGCTCACCAGCGAGGGAATCCTGGCCTCCCCCCAGGATTCTGCGCGGTGTCTCGAAGCTCTGTCCGCCATTAGTGGAACGGGTGAAGTCGAGAGCCGTGTGCGAGGCGCCAGCGCCCCAGGCTACGTAGACGTTGTGCCCTGAAGGCGCCTGGCCTTGGTCGGCGGCCACCCAAGGGTGATCGCTGTATGTGCCCTCGACCAGGGTGACCGGTGCAGAGAAGCTACGCCCGCCGTCGTCGGTCCGCCACACGTATACGGCGCGGTTAGCGTCGGGGTTCATGGGGGTGAGGCCGGAACCGTGACCAGAACGCGCGGCGCCGAGGGCCCGGCTGATCTGGTGGCGCCGACAGTCGTATGCGGCCTAGCGTGCTCTGGGCGCCCGAATGGCAGAGCCGCGTTGGTCTCTTTTAGGCGCATCCACCGCAGTGCAACACCGACGCCACCCTGCTGCGCCGACACTGTGCGTGCCCTCGGCCAGCCCACCTAGTGTGAGCGGAGATTCCAGTGGCGTGTGGTCTCGCAGCGCCAGTACGGCTGCTCGTCGCCGGGGAGCAGCACGAACCTGGTCACGGTCGGCTGGCCACCCTCGTGGTCGCTGTAGAGCAGGTCCACGGTGATGCGGCCTGAGGTACGGATCGCCTGTTCGGTTCGCTGGAAAGCTCCGAGCTGGGATCGCGCAGAGCCGCCTGCCAAAAGCCCCGGCTACCGGGGGGGACGTACAGGTCCCGCTGTTGCCGGGCGAACGCTGACGGGTCGGGAGCCAGGTCGCCCCGCTGATGGCGCGCCGGCCCGCGCGGATCGGCCGCCACCTGCTCGGCGGTCTGCGCTTCGGTCTGGTAGCCGCGGAGCACCGCGAACCCGGTCCCGAAGTTGCGCAGCGGGATGGCCAGGTAGATAACGCTGCCGTCATCAAGGACCAGCGCCCGGCCCGCGCGCGCCTCCAGCACGCGACCGTCGGCGAACTGCACAAGCTCGCCGGGGTCCTCGGGCCGGGATGGGGCCAGGAATGGACGCAGCCCCGCGAGCAGCGCACGCTCGGCGATCCGCGCCGAACGGTTAGACGAGCGCACCGCGACGAACGTGGCACCCGCCAACACGAGCGTGCCAATGGAGGTGCCCCAGGCAGCCCAGTCCGTCATCATCGCTGAGCGTAACGCACGCTATGGTCCTGGTTCCCTGCCTTGGCCCGCAGCGTGGGCCGCAAGGGTCTCGAACGCTCTGTATCAACCAGCCGGGGTCAGGCCAAAATCCCGCATAGAACGGCAATCGGTGACACGGAACCCGGCACCGGCGAGCTGCGTCCAAGCGCGTGAGATTTGACAGGAAGGCCAGATGCGCGGTCGTAGCGAGTCTGACCGCCGTGCCGCTGCGCCGCGGCTGACAGCAGCCTGGGCGGCCCTGCTCGCCGGGCCGATCGCGACCCTCGCCGTTGCCTGCACCAGTGCCGCGCACGTGTCCCCGGAAGATCCAGCTCTGCGCAAGTGTCCTCGGAAGGATCAGGTACCGGAACTTCAGCCGGATCATGCGCTGCCGCCACCTCATCGGAGTATTTCGCGGCGGCACGGGTGGTCTTCACCGGCACGATGCTGCCAGGCCCCACAGCGGACCTCGGCCGTCACCGCGTCCTGGTGTCCCCGGCTCGGGTCCTCGTTACCCGCTATCTCAAAGGTCACGGGCCGAAGATCGTGACGGTCGCGACGGCTGTGGCCCGCGCCGGGGACAGCGGCACCGTCGTCAGCGAAGATGGCATCCAGCCGCGGGCCGGACAGCATTGGACGATCTACTCATCCTCTCCGCGGGTGCCTTACGATACGTCGATTTGCGGCGGCAGCTCGCCGGGCGTTCCAACTACGGTCATGGCTAACTTCCCGACGGCGCGGCTGTCGTTTTATCATCCCCGGCGGTGGCACTCGTACCGGTACCGGGAGACGTCGTCGTTTACCTTTCTGCTCGCCTTCTTGAGCACCGACCGGTTGCGTGCGCCGTGCACGGTGAAAAGAAATGCGTCGGTGACGCGCGTCTCCTGCGGCTCGCCATTGTCGAGGCTGTCGCCCGGCGGCGTGCTGATCACCTGGGTGGCCGAGGGCATGCCGGGTCTGGTTTGCACGCCAGCCGCCGAAGCACTCATGAGTTACATGGCCCGCTGCGCCTGCACCATGCACAACCTGGACTGCCTGGGCGCAGTCTCTATGCGCAGATGCGCCCGCCGCGACGAGAGCTCTACTGGACGGTGAGCGTCGCCCGGGCCTTATGAACCAGAGAGCCGCTGATCCCGGTGATCCGCAGCGTGTAGGTCCTGCGTCGTGTCGACGACGACGTCTTCACCTTGAGTGTCGAACTGCCTGGCGATCCGACCGGATCGGGCGAGAAGACCGCCGTGGTTCCGGTTGGCAGGCCCGCCACGGCGAGCGAGACGTCCCCGACCGAGCCGCCGATCATCGGCACGCGGACGGTGTACTTGGCGGACTGCCCGCGGAAGATCGTGACCGACGAAGGTCTGACTGACAACGCGAAGTCACGCACGGTGACCGCCAGTGTCACCGCGAGGGTGTGCGCGACGCCGCCCGCGGTACCGGTGATCGTGAGCAGATAGGTCCCGCCGGGCGCGTTCGGCAAGGTCGTGACGGTGAGCTGCGAGCTCCCCGCGCCCGCGATGACCTGCGGGCTGAAGCTCGCCGTGCCCACGCTGACTGGCAGCCCGGTCAGCGACAGTGTGACGTCGCCGGCGAACCCGTTCAGCGCCGAGACCGAGACGGTATACGAGACGGCGCCGCCGGCCGCCGCGCTGGCCGAAGACGGGGAGACGCTCGGCGTGAAGTCCGGTGCGGCGGCCAGCCACTGGTAGGCGGCGAGCGCGTCGAGGCGGCCCTGCCCGTAGCTATCGTCCGGGCCGGCCGTCCCGAGGTCGACAGCGCCGTTTTCCAGCGCGGCCGCCTGCCGGTCGGCGGACATGCCGGGGAAGGCCTGCAGCAGGAGCGCCAGCGCGCCGGCGACGTGAGGTGCCGCGACCGACGTGCCGGTGGGATCGGCGTAGAGACCGTACAAGTCCGTGGTGTGGATGCCGACGCCCGGCGCGACCAGTTGCGGGTAGACCGGCTGGCCACACGGGGAGGGGCCGCGACTGCCGTACGTGTACAGGTCGTCGGCGTCATCGGTTGCGCCGACGGCGAAGGCATCCGGGTTGTTCGCCGGGCTGCGGGAGCTTCCTGGCTGAGGGCCGTAGTTTCCGGCCGCGAAGACGGGAAGGATGCCCGCGGCCCGCAGGCTGGCTAGGTCGGGCTGGAAGTCAAGCAGGCAGCCGGAGTCCGACATCGTCCATGAGTCGTTGACGACGTCAGGCGCGTCCGCGGTGGCCGGGTTGCCGTCGGGGTCAAGCAGCCACTGGAACCCCTGGTGGATTCCGGTTGAGGTGGCTGTCCCCTGATCGTTGAAGATCTTGACTGCGATCCACGTCGCGTCGGGAGCGATCCCCACGGAGCTCCCGCCGGCATCGCCGCCCACCATCACGCCCATGGTCCAGGTGCCGTGGCCGTTCACGTCGGTCGGCGTGATCGGATGCTCCCCATTCGGGTCGTACCAGCTGTCGGTGCCGCCGCGCCAGCGGCTGGCCAGGTCTGGATGGGCGACGTCGACGCCCGTGTCCATGTTCGCGACCACGATCCCCTCGCCGCGGTATCCGAGATCCCACAGCGCCGGGGCGTTGACCACGGCCACGTTTGTCTCAGCGGGCGCCGACGTGGCCGTGGCCGCGCTTCGCGGGGTCGGCACTGTGCGGTCGGGACGGATCTCGCGCACGTCCGGGCGGGCCGCGATCTCCCTGATAACCGCCGGCATAGCCGTGATGGCGATGGCATTGATGATCCACAGCGGCTGGACCTTCGAGACCAGGCCCTGTGCCCGGCGGGTCCGGAGCAGCGCCCGCAACGGACGCTGGGTGAGGTCGGCACGGGCGCGCAGGATCCGAGCCGCGGCTCCTGGCCGGTTCTTCCGGGCGACGCTGCGCACGCTGGCCAGGTCGGCCTGCGACTTGAGCACCACGATCGCCTTGACCATCTCGCCTTGACGGGCCCGGTACAGCTGCGGAACTGCCACAGCGGCTCGCAGGCCGGCCACCCCGGGAGACGCCGCCTGGCCCGCTGCCGCACCCGATGCGAGCACCGTGGTCAGCAACGTGAGGGCCAGAAGCAGGCCGACGCGTCTCACCGCAGGTCGTCCAGGATCATCTCAGCCGGCGCAGGCGAGTCCGTGCCGGGCCGTTCGCGGCGGCGCCGTCGCACGACGATGCGCAGCACGCCTGCGATCAGCGCCAGCACCAAGACGCACAGCGCGACCGCGTTCACGTAAGGCGCGAGGCGGTACTCGGGCCGGGCCACTGCGGGCGGAGCGGCCCGGGGCCAGACGCGCCACGGCATCGTGACGGTCAGGCGGTCCCCCGCCCGCCGCACGATCGCGGTGATCGTGATCGACCCGGCCGAGTCAAGTCGGCCCGAGCCGAAATAGCGTCCCGGTTCTATCTGCCGCAGCGGGAGTATCCCGGATTCTCCAGACCCGCCGAGCCTGAGCGTAACCCCGTCGATCGGGGCCGGCGGCGGCCGTCGCGAGCTCGCGGCGAGCACGGTGAACCCGTTGGCACCCGGCCGGTTGGGTGTCGCGGAGACCGACACCACCAGGTCGCCGACGGTGGTGTCGTACGCCTGCGGCTTGGCCACTGGTACCGCCGGGGCCGCGGTGCGCGGCGGCGCGGTCTCGGCGAGCAGGCCAGCCGCCGCCAGCAAGACGGCACCGACCAGAGCCTCGGCAATGATGAGCCGGCGGGACGGCGCGGCGCCGCCGGGAGCGCGAGCGAGTCGCCCTCGCCTGTCCAGGCGGCGGCCGTGCAGCAGCGCCGAGTTGGCCAGACCGAGCCCGCCCACCGCAGCCAGCAGCGCGATCTTCAGCAGCAGGGTGCGGCCGTAGGACGTGGTCAGCAGCTGGCCGGGCTCGGGGACCTGCCGGCCGGCGCCGTAAAGCCCGGTGACCACGAGAACGGTGACGCTGATCACGATGAGGGTGGAGAAGGGCCCACGGCAGGCTCGCACCACGTCGCGAGGCGAGAGCCCGGCCACGCGGGGCCAGAGGACCAGGATGAGTGCCGGAAGGGCGCCCAGCCAGAGCAGCGCCGTGAGGACATGCAGCGAATAGGCGACTACGGCAGCCGCACGGGCCGACCCTAGGGCGACGGAGTGGCTGCCGAGCCCTTCGACCCCGGCGACCACGAGCACGAGCGCCACCGCCGACACCGGCCGGACCGCGGAAAGGCGGGTGGGGGGCTTGCCGAGCCCGGACCGGATGCCGAGGATGACGGCGACCAGCAGGATGAGCGCTGCCTCCCGGGCGAGCCAGAGATGGCCCCACCGCGTCCCGGTGAGCAGATCGGACACTGCCTGGCTCAGCGTCCGGTCTGCACCGGCTCCTGCCGCACGCCGGCCTTCCTCGGCCAGGGTTATCACGCCCACCGCCGCGGCCGCGGCCGCGCAGCCTGCCGCCACCGCCAGCAGCCTGCGCCGCGCTAGCTGCGCTGCGGCGGCAACGGTACCCGACGCGGAGGCGGCTCGAGCTCGGCCGAGCACCGGGCCGGCCACCGCGAGGCATCCGACCAGCCCGGCGAGCGCGCACAGGCCAAGCCACCGGAGCAGGACGCCCATCGGCGTCGCGGCCGTGCCTGCCCCGCTCGCACTCGCGGTCCCCGGGAGGGTCCCCGCGCCGGCGGCCGCGCCGCCGACGGTGAACACGACCACGCCGCTGGTAGCATGCCCGTCGTCCTCGGCGAGCACTCGCCAGACGAGACCGTAGGTCCCCTTCCCCAGGCGCGGCAGTTCCACGGTGAGCTGCCGTGGATCGCCGCCGCCCGCGTGAGTACGGGAACCGGTCACGGTCGCTCCCGTGCGGTCCACGACGCGGGCCGAACTGAACTCCGGTGAGATCTCCTCGCTGAACCAGAGCCGGGCGACGCCCGGAGCGTGGGCCAGCACGCTACCGTCGGACGGGTCCGCCCGGACCAGGTCGGCGTGTGCGCTCGCGGGCTGGGCGAGCAACAGCGTGGCGGCCGCGGCGCCCAGGACGAGCGCAGCCCTCCGCAGCAGAATCCGCACCGCCGACCGCCCCCTCCCAGTCCGTGTGCTCCTCATTCCGCACCGCATGCCGATGTCACTTGACGACGACGTGCTCCAACTGGGCGTCACCGAGCAAGACGGTTACCTCGCTGCCGCGGCTCACCCAGTTGCCGGTGTTCTCGAAAATGAGGTAGTAGCTGACCGCCGGCTTCAGCGCCCCGTGGTGGGCGTGACCCATCAGCAGCCGGCTGAGGACGAGCCCGGTTCGCTCATCGATGATCGCCGGAGGAGTCTGGGCCTCGTGAACGGCCACGGCCTTACTGGGATCTACGACCTGATATCTCAGGTCGAGAAGCCCTCCGCCCCCGGTCACCGCGACCCGGACGAGCCGCACGCCGCTACGCTCGGCCAGGCCCGACGCAGACACCGATGGCCGCTGCCACTGGGGCGGCAGCGGATTGGCGCTCGAACCGCCGCTGGCTCGCTGCGGCAGCCACAGGGCTAGCCCTCCGATTCCGACCGCGATGAGCACGCCGACCAGGAACCCGGCGATCCGAACTCGTCCGGGCATCCGGAACCGGCCCCGGCTGGGGGGGGCGGGGCCGGTCCCAGGCTCGGTCCGCGTGCGCGGCGGGCTGCCGCTCATCACGGATGGATGAAGGTCAGCATCCCGCCCCCGGGCAGCGGCGAGGGATTCTGGCCCGTCTGGTCGCCGTTGGTGAGGTGCAGCTGGCGGTTGAACAGCGGGAAGCCGTTGCTGCTTGGCCCTCCCCCGGCCGGGACGGTAGCGATCGCGTCCTCGGTCGCCCCGGCGGGAATGGTGTCCGCGCTCGCGTCGTAAGCGCTGCCCAGCGGCCAGGCATCCTTGGCCACCACGTGCTCGTGCATGCCCAGGATCATCATCGACGTGTTGTCGTAACCGGCGTTGAGGTACCGCAACAGGACCCGCTGGCCGGCCGCGGCCGTGATGTCCGTGGTGTCCGGGTAGGCCTTGCCGTTGATCAGCCAGTAGGTCGCCCGGTAGGTGTACATGTTGAAGGCGTTCGGGTCATTGGCGTTGTTGAACGCAGGGTCGACGGCGCTCAGGACCAGCGGAGCCTCCACGTCGTAGCCGGTCGCGGGGGACTCGTACGCCTGGCCGGCAGTCGACGGACGGACGATCAGGGCACCGTAGAGGCCCATCGCCTGCTGGCGGCCACCGTCACCGCCGCTCCCGTAGAGGTAGGTCCCCGCCGCGTTGGCCGCCCCGGGTGACGACGGTGATGCCGGCGCGGTGAACGACCGGCTGAGAGTCCCGCCGGGGTCGACATCAGCCGGTCCCCCGTCGAAAGAGATCCCGGGGATCTCGAACGTGATGGAGTGCCCGGCCGGCAGCGCGTTGGTGATGTTGAACGTCACCGTCGTGGTCTCGGTGGCACTCAAGGTCACGTCGAGCAGCGGGCCGGGCAGGCGCGCGGTCGCGGTGGAGCAGTCACCCGGCGTCGTGGGCACGCCGAAGCCCCAGATCGGAACGGTTACCGCACCGGTTAGCGTGGCCGTTCCCGGCAGCGCGCACAGGTTGATCGTGGTGGTGGCCGCGGAAGCGTCCGGCCCGTCCCACGCGAGCCCGGCCGCGATCATGGCGAGCACGAGCAGGACCCTGCTCTTCGTGACTGCGAATGCACGCATCGCCGGTCTCCTTGTGTCCTCGCGGCTGGTCATGGCGCGTCGTAGACGATCTTCATGAGGTTGCCCCAGGTGGAGAAGGCCGCCGGCGACGGCGCCGTCCACCGCTGGGTATGCACGAGGACGCGGACCTCTCCCTTGTGCGCCCCGGTGCCGACGTAGGCGCGGCCCGGACCGGGCAACGTCCACGTCGAGCTGACATCATTCACGCCCACCGCCCGCGGCTGCGACGGTGGCGCCGGCAGGGTGACCCATCCGGCGGACGTGCCGCTCGAGCAGCCGGCCGCCCCCGCGATCGTCCAGTCGCAGATCCGGACCGTCTGCTGCGGGGCGTTGCCCGCAAGGCCCGCGCAGGAGGTGCCCGTCGTGGTCCCGCAGTTCTTGCCCTTGTAGGTCACCTTGAGGTTGGAGGCGCCGCCCGGGAGCTCGGTGAAGGTCGCGTACCAGTCGTTCGCCAGCGCGGTCACCGCCGCGCCGCTGGGATGTGACGCAGCCGACGTCCCGAGCTGTCCGCGTGTGACCGTCCAGCTGGTCGTACCCTGACCGCTGGTGACCTGCAACACCTCGCTGCCGATGCGGATGTAGTAGTTCCCGCTGGCCGGGAAGCCGGCGGCCGAGGCCACCGGGATCGTGGTCTGCGTGGCGTTGCGCTGCGCTGTGGTCGTGGTGGCCTTCGGGTTCACCTGGTAGTACGCCGCGTCGTCGGCGGTCAGCGCCGCGAGTGTCCCGCTCTTGAGGGTGCCGCCGACGATGGCTGTCGCGGCCGGTGCGCCGAAGCAGCCGCCCGCCGGGTCCACCCGCAGCAGGGTGGCCATGCCGCCGAAGCCCTCATCGAAGTTGGTGAACTCGTTGAGCGCGTGGCTGTGCCACGGGAAGTACCACTCGCCGCAGACGTTCTGCGAGACGGTGCCCGTGGGCAGCGTGCCCTTGTAGCCGAGATAGGGGCTGCCGCTGTAGAAGGTGTTGCCGTCTTTGAACGTCAGGTTCCGGTAGTTCGGCTGGGCCACCGGCAGCGGGTTGCTCGCCGGGTTCCACTGGTCCACGTCGTCCCAGCGGATCAGGTAGTCGAGGGTCTGCCCGGAGCCGATGGTCTCGCCGAAGTGCTCGGTCGGTGCCACCGTCCTGCCGTCCTGGGCGATCTCGGTGGTGTGGTTGCCGTGCGGGTGGAAGGGGTGGTTGAGCAGCCCGGCGTTGACCATCCGGATGAGGGCCGGCTGCGTGCTGGCTGCCGTGTTCGGCTGCAGCCGGACGAGCGCCCCGTACGGCTGGTTCGGCTGCAGCCCGGTGCCGTTGTCCTGGATGGTGTCCGGGAACCCGCGCCCGTTGACGGTGAAGTACCTGGGGCGCCGCGCGTTCAGGTCGTACGTCCCCCCGGTTTCGACCGCATGATGCAGGACGGGGTCGATCTCGGCGAGCAAGAGCAGGTACTCGCGGCCGGAGTCATACCTGGTGCTCGGCCCGTACGCGCAGTCGGTCCCGGCGACCACAGGGCAGGTGGTCGCGTTCGGGCGGACGACAAGCGCGCCGTAGAGTCCCATCTCGACCTGCTTCGCCGGGTCCGAGCCGCTCTGGTACAGGTACGTTCCCGGATGACCGGCGGTGAAGCTGTAGCTGACCGTCCCGCCGCTCGCGGCGGCCTCGGTCGTGAGCAGTCCCGCCGATCCCCCGGTCGCCGTCACGCTCGCCTGGCCGGGAAAGGTGATGGAGGCGGGATCGGGCAGGGTGTTCCTGAGGTTGACGACGACGGTCTCACCTTCGGTGACGCACAGCACGGGTCCCGGCGTCTGGAAGTGACCGTTGTCCGGTGCGTCGTCGTTGGCGTAGCTCCACATGAAGATGCTGTTGCCGTCGGGCGTATCGGCGTAGCCGGTGTTGGCGACCAGGTTGAACGTGTGGGTATTGCCGGACACGGATCCCGGGGTGCACACCATGCCGATCTTGGGGAAGCCCTGCGGCAGCGCGTCGGCGTGCCCTGGCATGAGTACCGCTGACCCGGCAGCGAGCGCAAACACGAGCCCGAGCTGTCGAATTCTCCGCGCCATCGTGGCCTTCCTTCCGCGGCGCACCATCTCCGCCTGCTCAGACATAGGTCTGGCTCACGTACTGCTGGGTGGACAGCGGGCTGCCCTGATAGACGCGGACCTCGGTCATCATTCCGCTCGGCGCCCCGCCGGGACCGGGAGATCCCAGGCTGGAGAGCCGGCGCCAGTCCCGGTTCTTGAAGTAGTAGACGTTGTACGCACCCACGCTGTCCGAGCCTGACGGGCGGGTCGCGTTGTAGGCGGGCGCGTCGAACAGCACGTCGCGGGCTTCGCCCGGCCCGAGGTACAGGGTGTTCGTCCAGTACGAGAGGTCGGTGGTGCCGTCGCGCAGCAGCGACGCGTCCTGCCCGACCACGTGCATCCGGATGCCGGGCAACTGCATGGAGTGCTGTTCGTAGCCGAGGTTGGCCAGCCGCAGCAGCACCCGTTCGCCCGGGTTGACCTGGATGAGTGACGAGTTGGGCTGACTCTTGTCGGGCGCGTTGTCGTAGTTGGGGTTCGGCGTGGTGATGCCCGACGACTCACCGTGGTGGTCGTTGGGGAGCGTGGTCTGCGGATAGCACCGGCCGTTGAGGGTGAACCACTGCGGTTCGTAGTCGGTGGGAATCGTCTCCTGGATGTCCCGGTCACCATCGTGGAACTTCGACCACACCTCGTTGAGCAGGATCGCGAAGTGGCGGTGGTAGCCGGTCGAACCGTCTGTGTCGTTGTAGGCGAACTTCGTGAACCCGCCGATCGAGGTGCCGTCCTGCCGCGGCCGGACGAATACGATGCCGGTCATCCCCATCTGCACGTGCTCGACGTCCTCGAAGTGGCAGTGCCACATGTACGTGCCTTCCCGGTGCGGCCGGTAGAAGTAGGTGAGCTGCCTCCCGATCGGCACCGCCACGGAGACCTCCGGCACCCCGTCGTTCAGGGGGGACGGGACGTCGAAGCCGTGCCAGTGAATGGTGTGTGAGTCGGTCAGGTCGGGACGCTGGACCAGCCCGAGGTTGGTCAGCGTGATCTTCATGTCGTCGTCCTGGACGAAGTCCATGGTCGGCGCGGACATCTGGGTGTGTCCCTTGTACTGCGCAATGAGGTGGGACACGGACTGGTCGGGATCGGACGTCACGTCGCGGAACCCGAAGATGTACAGCGGGTCGTTCTCCCGGCCCGGCATCGTGGCGTACCCGTCGGTGGCCACGAGCGAGAGTGTCCGGGTCGCCGCCGACGCGGGAGCCGCGCCGCGTCCCAGCCCGCCGACCACCCCGCCGGCGACCACGGTCCCTACCACGCCCACCCCGGCGGCCTTGAGAAAGTCCCGCCGGCTCGGGGCAGGCTGATCTGGCGCCTTGATGCCGCCACGGCGACGGTTCATCCTGACCTCCTCAGAGGCACTCGTCAGCGACTCGCGGTGTCTTATCGGATTGGAGGGGTCAGCGGCTGCTGCGTCCCGGGCAGCTCGTCGGCGCCGAGATCCCACGGGGTCCGGGGCCTGGGGGCTCGCTGCTGTGGCCGGTACTGGCCGTCGTAGTCGCCGCCACCGGTGGCGTTGGTCGCCGACGGCAACTCGGCCGGCGCACCGATGCCGCGGTTCGTCGTCGTGCACGGCGCCAGTGCGTTCGCCGGTGCCGGGAACGGCGTGCCGGAGCAGCGCACACCGCGGTCAACCGCGGGCGAGGTCGTCTGCAGGTGGTAGTCGCCGCCGAGCCCGACGGGCGGGTCCTGGCCGGTGATCGTGACCGCGGCCGCCTGCGGGTCGAGCCGGGATCCGGACACGGCCAGCTCGAGGACGAACGGCGTCAAGAACTGCGGGTCCTCTCCGACACGGTTGCCCTGACCGCCCGGGAGCGCCCGCTGTGTGCCGTCCGGCCCCAGGATCTGGCCGTTGGTCAGCGTCGAGTAGCGCGGGGTGAAGGTGTCCGCGTTGTTCGTCGTGCCGCGGACCTCGAAGTCGATGAACCCGGCGTCGACCAGCGTCGCTCCGGGGCCGAACTGGCTCAGGGTCATCGCGTCGTTGTTCCGGAAGATGTTGTTGAACAGCGCCGTCGGGTTGGAGAAGTCCGGCGACCCGGCGGGCAGGCTGGCCTGGAACAGCGGCTCGTTCGCCTCCGAGCCGAGGCCGGCCGCGTGCGGCACGCCGATGGCGGAGTTCTCCGACGAGGCGGTGCTGACGTTGTTGGCCACGGAGTTATTGATGATCCGCGCGTTGGCGGTGTCGTCGAGCGTGATGGCCCCGCCAAGGTCGGCGGCTCCGTTGTCGACGACCATGTTGTTGCGGATATTGACCGCCTGCGAGAACGCGTCGGACACGAAGATGCCGCCGCCGTCGTCACCGGAGAAGTTGCCCTGGATCAGGTTGCGGTCGATGTTCACGGCCCCGGAGCCGGCGCCGCGGCAGGTGGTGATCGTAGCGCCAGGGCTCGTGCAGTCGGGGTTGGCCGGCAGTTCCGTCTGGACCGCGATCCCGGCGCCCGAGTCCACCGAGTCGTTGTAGTAGATCCGGTTGTCGTGGATCGCGCCGCCGGGGCTCAAGCCCCAGTGCGAGATGCCGGCGCCGTACTCCACCCCGAAGTTCGAGCAGAAGATGCTGCCCGTAACGTCGTAGTTGTTGGAGCCGTAGAAGATCCCGATGCCACCGGAGCGGGTCAGGCCGCCGTTGCCCAGAACGCGGTCGTTCGCGACCCGGACGTTGTAGTTGTGGTTTGCGTGCGCGAACGGCTGGCCGAGGCCGATGCCGCCGGCGAAGATGCCGCCGTTGTTCTCGAGGATGTTGTTGGTGAGCTGCATGTTGTTGATGTTGGCCTGCAGCTGGACACCGCCGGCGCCATCGCCGCGCCCGGTCTGCAGGCCGAGGCCGTCGACGCGGGCGCCGTTGAACGCCGCGCTGTCCTGGCCGCTAGGCAGGTTGGCCACGTTATACGCGGACGTGGACTTGGCCGCGACGGTGATGTCCGCGCCACGCATGATCGTCGAGAAGGTGGGGTCGGTGGCGTACGGTGCGTGAGCGGACACGGTGGAGTCGTAGGCCGTCGCGTTCTGCGGGAAGAAGCGACCGTCGATCACCGAGCCGGGGACGTTGAAGCGCGGGTCCTCCGGAGCACGCGCGTTGAGCTCGTGGGTCCCGATGATGCCGCCCGGGCCGAGGCCCTGAATCTTCAGCGGCTTCCACAACAGGACGTTCTCGTTGTACGCGCCGGGCGACAGCACGACCAGGCTGCCGGGGGCGGCCGAGTCGATCGCGTCCTGCAGCGCGTGCGGGTTGGTTCCCGCCGGTGGCGGCGGCGGCACGTTCACGACCGGCGGGTTGTATGTGACCGCGTTCCCGCCCGTGCCGTTGGAGCCCAGCACGTGGACGGTGATGCCGTTGACACTGGACTCGCCGCCGTTGGAGTTTGCGCCCACGATCGTGAGCTGCTTCGGACCAGGCCGGAACGTGGTGGTGTTGAGTCCAGGAACCTGGATGACGATCGTGTCGGGCGTGCTGCCCGAGCCAGGCGTCCAGTTCACGATGCCGCCGTTTGCCCTGGTCAGCGTCGTCACCGCTCCGGTGCGGGCGTCGATCAGGTTGACGTGCCCACCGTTGATCCCGGCCGCGCCGGCCGGGCCGATGAAATCGCCGGTGATCGTGATCCGCCGCCCCGCCCCGGCGCTGCCGGCCGGGACGTACGGCCGCGAGACCTGAAGCAGCTCCGGCGTGTTCGAGGCGGTCCCGTCGGGTGCAACCGAGAAGTCGCAGCCGGTGCCGGAGATCGGGTCGACCGGCGTGTCGAGCTGGGTGGTCAAGCCCGGCCAGGCCTCGGTCGGCGTGGTGGCGGTCAGCAGGTTCGGGTCGAAGGTCGGGTTGGGGTTGGCCTTCGTCCCCGGGTCGTCGACCACCGCTAGGTACATGCCCGGGCAGGGTCCCTGCGGGATCGGGCAGTTGAACGTCTCGGTCGAGGGCACAATGGCCTCGTACGAGCCGTCCGCGCCGGTCTTGACCGTCTTCAGCAGCCGCCACTTGTTCGGGTCGTACGGCAGGTTGACATTCGGCGTGGGGCAATTCGTCCCGCCGCCCGAGCAGACGGTGTCGACCCGGGCATAGATCCCGACCGGGATGTTGGCGATCGGCCGCGGCTCGCCGTACCACGGGGATTGCTGGTTGCGCTCGAAGTAGATGTCGTTGAAGACCTGTCCGACGATCCGGCCGGGCTCGGCCACGTCACCGGTCCGGGTGTCGCCCGGGTCCGTCCCGTTCGGGTCGTTGCGGAAGTTCGTCATCAGGAAGAAGTCGGCGTTGGCGTTCTGGCCGTTCTGCAGCTCCACCAGCCGCTTGTCACAGAGCGGCTGCGATGGGCTGGTGGTCTGGTCGCCGGTGTAGAAGTTGCTCCTCGGCGTCAGCGTCGACTGGTCGATGACGTGCGTGTCGCCGGTGCACGGGGGTGGCGGGATCTGCGGGGCGATGTGGTTGCCGAGGTCGACGTTGACGTCCTCCTCGCGCACGATGTGGTACATGCAGCCCTGTCCCCCACCGGGCACGGCGCCGTGGGCATCGCTTACGTTCTTGAACCCGTCGGCGTTGGCGGCGTTGCAGTCACGTGTGTCGGTGGTGTCTTTCGGCATGACGACATGAGTGATGTACGTGCCCGCCTTCAGCGCGACCGGGTCGCTTCCGCCGGCGCAGGTCCCGTCGTCGGCGGCCAGGTCATAGCCGCCCGGGCAGTAGTCGGCGAAGGCATAGCCGCCGTCGAACGCGCCGTCCTTGGTCTGGTTGCCGGTTAGCGGCACCTCCAGGCAGTTGGGCCCGATCTTCGCGCTGAACTGGTTGGTGATGTCGGCCCCGTTGAAGTCCCTGATCGGGTTGCAGTTCTGGGTGAAGGAGTTCGCGCCGCCCTGGCCGTTGTCCTGGGGATCCTGGCTGGCATTCGGTTGCTGCCAGTGGTCGGTCGCGTACTTGTTCACGACCAGGTCATCGTCAGTGTTGGGTTTTCCGTCCGGGCCCGGGGTCTCCAGGTACACGGTCGCGTCGGGGATAGCCGGCTCGTAGTCCTCGTGCGCCTGGAATCGTGCATCGAACTCGTTGCGGGTGGTGGCGAAGTAGGTGATGCCGACGATCTGGCCCGGCGTGTTGGCGGGATAATCCCGTTTGCCCCAGTCGACGGTGGCACGGTGGCCTTCGAGGGTCATCTGGTTGGTTAGCAGGCCGCCGCCCTGGCTGGTGGAAACGCACGGATCGGCGGGGACGGCCGGCGGGTCGACCGCGCAGGACGCCGTCACGGCGTCGGTGTGCTCGTCGTGCGGCGACGGGCCCGGGTAGGCAGAGAAGCGGGAGAAGCCCTGCTCGTTCACGAACCAGCGGCCGAGCGCACCGCCTTCCGCGGTCGGGTATTGGTAGTAGCCGCTGGCGTCGGTGAACGTGGACTCCTTGATCGAGCCGTCGCGCCAGCGCTGGTCCATATCGGTGTTCGGGATCGGCGCATCCGTGCCGGGATCGTACTTACCGTTGTTGTTCAGGTCCTTGTAGACATGGCCGTCCAGCCACCCGAACCATCGCGAGACACCGACGCCGGACTCGCCGTTGTCCGCGACATCGTTGGCATCGACCGTCTGCCCGGCGGCCACGGTGATCGGCTTGAAGCGCATGATGTAGTTGAGCTGCTCGTCCCAGATGCTCATGTTGTAGGTGCCGGCCGGGACGTTCTGGATGTCAAAGTTCCCGTTCGCGTCGCCGCGGCCCTGGAAGACGGTCGTGTCGTTCGCCGCATCGGTGAGCGCGATGTACGGGTTGTCCACCGGCGTGTCGTAGGTGCCGGTCGTGTAGGGCGCCCACTCCACCCAGTTGCGCGCCTGGCCGGTGATCTCGCCGGTGCCACCGGAGTAGGGGCCGCTGGCCGGCCAGTCCATCGGCGTGCAGACGAATCCGAACCAGTAGGCGGTGCGGCGGTTGGGTGGCTCCCACAGCTGCTCGCCGGGGGCGCCCGTGCCGTCGCTTCCCTCTTCCACCGGTGTCATGAGGTCGAGGCCGCCGTCGATCGTCGTGGTCTGGGCCCAGGTGCCCGGTCCCTGCGTGAGCCGGTTGGGCGCGTTGGGGTCGGGGTTGCAGTGGTCGGGCGGGTGCACGTCGGCGAAGTAGGTGGCCGGAGAGAGGTTGTTGATCTCGACGAAGCCATCGGTGGAGGTCTGGCAGATACCGCCGCAGAGCGGTTTGTTGTCGTGGTCGACGGTGACCGCGCTGCCGGTCTGCTCTTTCAGCCCGACCTGGAAGCCGCCCAGCCCCTGGTTGGCGCCGGCCTCTTCGGTATCGGGGGCGCCGTTCGTCCAGGCGTTGTCCTCGAACACGAAGATCCTGAGCTTGCCCGCCGGCAGCGGGTGATCCGCACTCGCCTCGGTGAGGTCGACCCGCTGGGTCAGGCTTCCGTCGGCCGCCGCGTCGTCGGGCAGGGTGATGTACGACCCCCACATCTTGTGGTCGAGGGAGCGAACGGTGATCAGGTAGCGGCCGGCCGGCAGATTGACCGTGTTCCGGTCCTGGTTACCCTCGGCCACGATCGGCGTGTGGCTCTCGGAGTTGAGAGCCAGCGGATCGCCCGGCAGCTTCGAGTTGTCGTGGTTGACGATGAAGTTGAAGTTCACAAGCGGGTTACCCGACGCGAAGTCATGCGCATCGACGGTGACCGCACAGCCGACCGCCGGGCACGCCGTGGCCGCGCGGGCCGGGGTGGCGGTGCCGGACGACGCCAGGGGCAGTGCCGTCAGCAGCGAAGCGAGCATACCCAGGACCGCGACTCGCGCGGCCGTCGCCCGGCCGCGCCAACGATCCATGCCCCGGAACTGATGCGAGGCCTTCGCCCGCCGTGTTCCACCGGGTCGCCGCATCGCTTCCTCCCTCGAACGGGCGCCTCGGGAGCGTGACGTGGCGTCAGGCGAGCAGCTCGCAGTCACTGCATTCGCGCCTGCCTGTACCCCGGCGACGCGGGCGAGAGCGGGTCCCCGCACGCCGGCTAACCGCGCCTCGAACCCCCTCGGCGTGTTCGGTGCCGACAGCGGGACCATACGAGTTGCCGCCCGGATGCATCCGATCATGACAGCGCCGTCATCTGACCGTCATCTCGCACTCATGCCTCTAGCTGGCCGTTCGCAGATCCGCGCGCGACATTTCACCGGGAAGGATTGCGCGATGGGCGGCCAGGGCGTACACATAAAGCGATCACCATTGGTTGGTAAAGAGACGACCAAGTGGTCATGGCGACCTGGGAAGTCAGTACCACCGGGGGGCTGTGGTGAGCCGGATCCTCGTAGTCGACGACGAGCAACGCATCTGCCGTTTCGTTTCCCGGGCTCTAGAGGCGAACGGTTTTCAGTTCGAGGTGGCCCTAAACGGCTACGACGCGCTGCGCCTCGTGGACAGTCGGGACTATGCGGTCATCGTGCTCGATCTCCTGTTGCCTGGGCTGGACGGCTACGAGGTGCTCCGTCGTGTCCTGCGGGCCAATCCGGGGCAACGGATTCTCATCCTGTCGGCGATCGGCGATGTCGAGTCCAAGGTCCGCTGCCTCCAGATGGGGGCGGTGGACTACCTGCCGAAGCCCTTCGCGATCGCCGAGTTGATCGCGCGAGTCAAGCGAAGGATCGAGGACCGGACCGCGCCCCCGCCGCCGCGCTGGCTGGAGGCAGGTGGTGTGCGGCTCGACCTGCAGCGTCGCGTGCTACGCGTGGAAGACCAGGAGATCTCGCTGTCGCATCGTGAGTTCATCTTGATGGGGCATCTCATGCGTCGCGCGGGTGAGGTCTGCACTCGTGACGAGCTGCTGGCAGATGTGTGGGGCTACTCCTTCGATCCGGGAAGCAACGTCGTGGACGTGTGCGTCCGCCGGCTGCGGTCGAAGCTTGAACGGGGAGCGATTGAGACGGTGCGCAATGTCGGATACAGCTTTGTCGCTAGTTGACCGCTGGCTCTTTCCGGGCTGGGTGATCTTCGCTGTGGTCAACACGGCCCTGATGTTCGCCGTGCCGGGCCAGGAGACCATCCCGTTCCACTTTGTCTACATCAGCATGGCGCTGGTCTACGGATTCCAGCCGTGGCCGCTGCCCAAGACGTACGCCATCCTGGGGGTGGTCGCGGTAACCACCGGCGCCGCCCTGGTCTGGCACGTCGAGAACAACGTCATCGGGTGGGAGGAGACGGCCGAGATTCCGCTGATGGCCGTGCTGTTCCTAGTGATGGTCTGGCATGTCCGGCGCCGGGTCGCGGCGACCAGGGAGGCGCGGCGGTACGCGGACAGCGAGCACGAGATGCGGGAGATGCAGAAGAGGTTCGTCCGCTTCGCTTCCCATGAGCTCCGCACGCCCATGACGGTGGGCCGTGGCTTTGCCGAGCTCATCCGGGATGCTCAGCCGGGCTCCCAGGCCGCCCAGGACGCGACCGTCGTGCTCGAGGAGCTCGACAACCTTGAACGGATCGCCGCCCGCCTGCTCACCCTGGCCCGAATGGACGAGCGTTCGACCGTGAAACCCTCCGTTCTGCCGCTTAGTGCGCTGCTTGAGCGGACCGTGACACGCTGGCGGCCCGCCGCGAATCGCGACTGGAGGCTGGGCCCGATCTCGGCGGTCGTGGTGGCCGATCGCCCTCGTCTGGAGACGGCACTCGACAGCCTGGTGGAGAACGCCGTCCGCTACACCGAAGAAGGCGGACGGATCGAGCTCGCTGCACACCCAGATGGGGAGAGCGTCGTCATCGAGGTGCGTGACAACGGGCTTGGTATCCCGGACGAGGATCTGGCCTACATCTTCGAGAGCTTCCACAGTGGATCCTCGCGAGGCGGCACCGGCATGGGTCTCGCGATCGTCAAGGCCATCGTGGAGGCGCATGGCGGCGCCGTATCAGCACAGAACCTTCCCGGCGGCGGCGCGTCGTTCCAGCTGCGGCTTCCGGGGCAAGGTCCCCCGCCTCCGGCGGCAACCCAGCAGGACGAACCACGCCACCGAGGCGTCACGGTGGACGCCTGACGGCCTGGCCGCCGGTAGCGCACCGGTTGCTGTCTCCCGTACGCCCCGGAGGGACATCCGGCTCAGCCAAGGCATGGAAGCCTAGGCACTCGTAGTACGGCGCATTCCACGACACGTGCGCGTAGGTAGTCAGCGCTAGACCTGCGAGGTCATGTTCGCATGCCATTCGTCTGCGGCCTCGATCAAACTGTCGGCCGATACCCCGCCGACTGTGGCTGGGATGTACGGAGACCTGTTCGACGTGGGCACGGCCGTCTATGACGCCCAGGAGGAGATACGCAACCGCGCGGTCCTGCTCGTCGGAGTAGACGAGGGCACGATCCAGGCACCGGAAAGCGGCAAGTTCCTCGACGGAGCCAGGATCGTCGTCGGCGACCGCGTCCATGCCAAGATCGCGGAATGCGGCTCCGGCTGCGCGCTCAATCTGGATAAGGAGCGGGAGTTCGTCCCTGTGGGCCGGACGGATCACAAGGGTTGTCTATCAGTTGCACGGCGCGGCGACGAGCTTGCTTGCTACTGCTCGTTGCTGCAGACGGAGGCCGCGTCCGCAGATTGACCGGTCTAGCTAACGTCTCCGGCCACCACTGCCGACCAGAGACTTCTTCCTCAGATCAGGGGCGCTCACCGATCGGCTCCAGGTGCATGAATCCTGGCCCGAAGTCTGTCAGGCTGCCCGGGGGTGACCGCGACAGTCCCTGGCTGACCACCTGATCAGGCACGCGGCGGGCACGACCGCTCTGGTGCTTGGTGACTTCCTCGCCCGGCGCCCGGCGGCTGAGGGTGAATGCCGTCACCGAGAAGCTGATCATGCTACGCCGTCCTGCGGTCCACTGTCCGGCGGGCGGAGCAGCCCGCGGAGACGTTCGATCTCGCCGCTGAGCCGGCGGACCTCCTCGGCCAGGGCGGGAAGGTCCATGTGCGCGGCGGCCCACTCCAACCGGCGGGAGGCCTTCTCGTCGGCCAGCTGTCTCTCCCGGTCGCGCAGCGCCGCCGCGTTCTCGTAGTCCTGCGCGTCAGCGGCGGCTTCCCGGTCGCGGCGGGCCTGAGCGATCTGCTCGTCCAGGTCGCGCGCATCCGGCCCGGTGCCCACCCGATCCTCGACAGCCGACAGCCGCGCCTCCAACGCGGTCACCCGGTCGGTCAGCTGCGATAGCAGCCTGCGCCCCTCGCGGCCAGCGCGGCCCGGAGGCGGTGTGGCAGGCTCGACACCCGCCTCAGCCTGGTAGCCGTGCAGCAGCTGGATCACCTGCTGGCGGACCCGGCTCAGGTCCGCGCCCAGCTTGACCAGCACCTGCGCCGCGACGCCCTCACCCTCGCGGATCAGGCCGAGCAGGATGTGCTCGGTGCCGATGTAGTTGTGCCCCAGCTGCTGGGCCTCGCGCAGCGACAGCTCCAGCACCTTCTTCACCCGCGGGGTGAATTCGATGTGCCCGGACGGGGCCTGCTGGCCCTGGCCGATGATCTCCTCGACCTGCTGGCGCACCGCCTCCAGGCTGATCCCCAGCGACTCCAGCGTCCTGGCCGCGACGCCCTCGCCCTCACGGATCAGGCCCAGCAGGATGTGCTCGGTGCCGATGTAGTTGTGGTTGAGCATCCTGGCCTCTTCTTGAGCCAGCACCACAACCCGCCGGGCCCGGTCGGTAAACCTCTCGAACATCCCGCGCCGCCCATCTCAGCCTCGCCCGATAGCCCCGACGGATACCAAGATAGGCCGCGGCCGCCGCTACATCGCTAGCGACGGCTGCCTCAATCATCGCAGCAGAGGCGCGGCGGCCTGGCCCCGATGCCGAGGACTCGGTCAATGCACAGCATCAGTCAGGCCAGCCTCCCGTGGCGCCAGCATCGCATAGGCATTTAAGCAGCCCGGCTGTTCGAGCCGTTTGCCGATGGCGCGGGTATAAATCGTTGCGGTGCTGATGCCGACCCCGCGGTCGAGTAGCGCCCCGATGTGGCGACAGCGAAGGCACCCCGGGTCAGGAAGCCAGCGCTGCCAGGTGGTGACGCCACGGGCGCTCCGAGGCTCGTTCCGGCTGCCCGTGAGCATCGGATTGTGGGGGCTTCTCCATCTGCATAGCTACCCCGCTGTCATATCTCCGCGCTGTTCCTCCGTTTAGACCCGGGGCGGGCACGCCGTGGCCCGGAGGCTTCATGAAGATCACGATCGTAGCGATTAGCACGGGCCTGAACTTGGATTTTGCTGGCTCCCTGAACAGGCGCCCCAAGCAGGATTCGAACCTGCGGCCTACTGCTTAGGAGGCACTCCCGAGCCGTCGCCAGACGGTGCCAGGCGTGGCCTGACGTGCTGTCTAGCTGCACCGATAGTGGCTGGCCGTGGCCTGGCGTGGCCCGATGCCTGCCGGTGTTGGCTCCCAACTGGCTCCCCGAAGTCTTGTTACCCTGGCTAATGTTCGAATGATCGAACGCAGTGTCGAGCCGATTGTCATGAAGTCGTGCATCCGGCGATCAGCTCGGGCGCCACGAGGTCCTCGCGCCCAATTACGTTCCGTGACGGAGAACCTCAGGCGAGAACGCGCGCCGAGCCGCCGGATACGCGCCGCAGCAGACCTTCCTCAAGCATGACGGCACAGCCGCCCCGAACGGCGATACTTGCGCGCTGGCCGCGGACCGGCGGTAATCGCTGAGGGTGAGCGGAACTCTCGCTCGCCGAGTTCCTGATCGAATACGCGTACACGAGAGCCGGGTCGACTGGGTCTGGCTGACACACGCCGATCATCCAGATATGCGCGCTTCGCGACCTGCCGACCGCGCGCAAGAGGCTCGGGGAATCGTCCGCCAGCTGTACCGGTCGGTACATGCCCGTCACGCTGTGACCTGCGGCCCTGGGCGCTCGTTCGCCGCATCCGGGCGGGTGGCGAGATCGTCTGGGCCAGCCCGGCGGTAAGCTCTCATCCGCCCGGCTGCCCGCATCTGGGCGGCAGCGGAGCGGGTCGCCGCGCGCGCCGAGGATGCGCCACGGCGGAAGAGGGAAGGCCATGCCGGCTCCCCGGGGTTTTCAGCCATCGCGGGACGGCTTCGAGTTCACGAACGCGTGGCCGCCGGAGCCGGCGGCCGTGCTGCCAGCGCCGTTCGGGAAGATCAACATCGGCAGCGCCGCCGCTGGCCTGTGCGGCGGGATGGTCTTCGCCGCCCTCGACTACCGGCACACCGCGATCTTGCCCCCGGCCGTCCGGCCGGGCCCGGGCGGCCCGCTGTACCGCTCCATCGTGCGGCGCCTGGTCGACTCGTGGCACCTGCCAGCGGGGGTGGCCCAGTACTGCCAGTGGATGAACCTGCCCGGCGGGGACTGCGGCTTCGAGGTCTT
>Ga0207664_10000630_pt1 | contig 24451 bp, 22 predicted proteins | sample LARL83metaG_FD_184349 | JGI IMG/M metagenome (GOLD analysis project Ga0207664, IMG submission 184349) | Corn, switchgrass and miscanthus rhizosphere microbial communities from Kellogg Biological Station, Michigan, USA - LAR L8-3 metaG... | ecosystem: Host-associated > Plants > Roots >... | reverse complement strand
CGGCAGTACGCACCGGTCCCAGGGACCGCGAGCAGATCCCCCGCTTTGACATCCGATGGGAGAAACTCATCTTTCACGAGTATGTCGCCGCTCTCGCAGTGCTTGCCGACGATACGCGTAAGCACGGGCGCAGCGGTGGAGATGCGTGATGCCAAGGCACAGGAATAGTCGGCGTCGTACAGGGCGGTACGGATGTTGTCGCTCATTCCGCCATCGACGGAGACATAGCGCCGGGTGGTCCCGTGATCGAGGAAGACGTCCTTGATCGTTCCGGCCTCGTAGAGCGTAAAGGTGCTCGGTCCGGCGATCGCCCTGCCCGGTTCCACGGAGACCCGTGGCACCTCCACCCCGAGGCTCCGGCATTCTCTCCTGACGATCTCAGCAAGTGAATCGGCGAGCGCCTTGGGCTCAAGCGGGTCGTGCTCGCTGGTATAGGCGATGCCGAACCCACCGCCGAGGTCTAGCTCCGGCAGTGCCACCCCGAAGTCCTTCATCACCCGGGCATGCAACCCCAGCACCCGCCGGGCAGCTACCTCGAATGCGTGGGTGTCGAAGATTTGTGAGCCTATATGCGAATGAAGGCCCCGCAGGCTCAACTCTGGTCGTGCGAAGATCCGCTGCACCGCCTCAAAGGCCACGCCAGCGGCCAGTGAGACTCCGAACTTCTGGTCCTCGTGTGCGGTGGCAATGTATTCATGGGTGTGCGCCTCGACACCGACGGTCACTCGCAACAGCACCGGTGCCAGAACGCCTAGGCGGCCTGCGGCGTCGGCGACCCGGTCGATCTCCGCGAGTGAATCGACGACAATGCGCCCGATGCCGGTACGGAGCGCCTTGTCCAGTTCTGCATCGGACTTGTTGTTCCCATGGAGGCCGATGCTTTCCGGTGGGACCCCCGCCCGCAGGGCGACGGTCAACTCCCCGCCCGAGCAGGTGTCCAACCGCAGTCCATCCTCGGCCATCCACCGCGCCACTTCGGTGCAAAGGAACGCCTTGCCGGCATAGTACACATCGGCACCGCCGAGATCGTCAAACGCATATCGGAAGGCATCATGGAATGCCTGAGCCCTGGCCCGGAAATCCGTCTCATCGAGGATATACGCCGGAGTTCCGTACTCCCGAGCCAAATCCCGGACATCTACTCCGCCAACTTGGAGTGCGCCATCCTTATTTCGATGGACCGAACCAGCCCACAGCTGTGGCAGCAGCTCATAGGCGGTTGATGGCGGGCCCAGCCAGGACGGCACGACGGCAACTCCACCATAGCCCGGCGCATGCAGCGCACCAGCCTCGTGAGCAGACATGGGAACTCCGTTCAAGAAAGACAAAATGGGGCGCCTACCACGGGCGCGCTGCCAGCCTCCGTTGGCCGAGCGACAGCGTAACCGACTACCCGAGGTTACGCGCATCAATTATTGTCCGCCGGTCTCGACCTCATAGATGGCACTAAACGAAATAACGGAGATTTTCCGGCGAACGGTCGGGTCGAGCGTACAAAGAACGGCAGAGCGAGCCTGGAACGCGCGAACAACCGCGGAGGTCCCTGGCGCCTGCGTTGCCGCTCGGAGCCGCTGGGCCACGCCCAGTGCCGCGACCGCCAACGCTCGGCTTCTTCCGAGAACATGTGGCCGCTACCCTGACGGATTGCCGTCACCACCCGGGTGGCGCTCCAAGAACTTCGGGGGGCGACGGGCGTGAGAGTCGGCATTGTCGGGGGATCGATCGCCGGATGCGCGACGGCGGCGCTCCTGCACCGGGCCGGCCACGACGTCATCGTCTTCGAGCGGTCCGAGTCCGAACTGGTGAGCCGGGGTGCCGGGATCGTAGCGGCGACGGCCGCGTGGCAGGACATGATGGCGCACGGTCTGATCGACGGGGCCCTTCCCGCCTGCCGGGCCGGCTACTCCCGGTTCGTCACCCGTGCACCCGGGACCGGCCAGCAGCGATGGCTGGGCGACGTCCAGATGAGCTTCACGCTGCTCAACTGGGCTCATCTCTACCAGAGCCTTCGGCGGCGCGTCCCTGACGATCTGTACCGTAGTGACGCGGCCGTCGAGCGGATCGAAGTGGCGCCTCACGGCGCGACGCTGCATCTGCTCCCGGGCGGTTCATTGGACTTCGACCTCGTCGTGTGCGCCGACGGGTATCGGTCGCTGGGTCGCGGGCTCATTGACCCCGGCGCCGCGCCCGTCTACCGGGGAATGGTGCTGTGGCGTGGGCTCCTCCCCGAGCGCGACATCCGCGTCGATGCCCTCGACGGCAGCGATCTTCTGCGACCCGTATACCAGGGGGGCCACGGGGTCGTGTACTACATCCCCGGATCCGGGCAGAGCACCGAACGGGGACAACGCCTTCTCATGTGGGGCTATTACCTCCAGGTTCCGGAGAGCGCCCTGGCCTCGGTGCTCGTCGACGATCGAGAGCGGCAGCAGTCCGGCTCGGTACCGTTCGGGAAGGTTCATCCGGAGGTCAGGGCGGCCTTGGAGTCCCGCCTCGCGGGCCTGCTGCCCTCGTCGCTGTTCGAGCTGGTGCAACAGAGCGGCAACTCCTCGATCCAGGCCATTTACTCCTTTGTGCCCCGCAGCTACGCACGCGACCGCCTCTGCCTGGTCGGCGATGCCGGTACGGTATTCCCCCCGTTCACCGGGAGTGGTGTCCTCAGGGCGGTGGCCAATGCCGCCTCATTGACGGACGCCCTCGCCGGCACGCCGGCCGTGGATGATGCTCTCCGCCGGTGGAGTCAGGCCCAGCTCCAGGTCGCCGCTCAGCTCATTCCGGTCGCGGAAGGCATCGAGCGGAGCAGCGTGTTCGGCATGCCAGACCTCACCACCATGCCAACCACGGCGACCAACGACTGGATGTCCGCAGCCCATCCCGGGCTCGTGGTCACCCTCCCCGGCGCGTGACTGGAAAACGGCTACCAGCCCTTTTACCTAAGCGTTACTTTCCGTGACGGGCGCCGATACCCGCATGATCCATTTCAGCTCCCGCGTAGCGGAAGGTGCGAAATGCTTCTCGACGCGAAGACTCTGCCTTTTGGAACCCGTGACCGGGACATCACGTATGATCGTTTCATTCCGACGAGGGGGACGCTCGTGCTAGAGGATCTTGACAGAACGCTGACCGCTGACCTGGCACGGGCATTGGAGTTCGACCCAGTACTCACGCGCGACGATGCTGCGAAGCGCATCATCTACCTGGCTGCGGAGCAAGGCCTCTTAGGGCTCAACGACCGAATCGACGAGCTTGCATCGAAACTGCGCGTCCGTGGGGTCATCAACCCGCGTTACCTCCGGGCCCGCAGTATTGAGACCCACTTCTTCCTGGCCAACGGACGGCCGGGGCTCCTCGGCCAGGTCATCCGCGACACCGAGCGTGTCAAGGATGGGGTCTCCCAGTATGTTGTCTACGGGCACTGGGACTCGCTGCTCATTGTTAATGGCTCAGCCGGCGAGGCTTCGAATCTCATGACCAGGCTGGAGGAGGGGGCATATGAGACGCCGGTCAGATTCCAGGCCGAGGACGTGCTCCTCGCCTTCCGGCACAAGGTCCCGGCGGCCTTCGAGCCACTTCCCGACGTTACCGATGATCGCATCAACGAGCTGGCCCTGGACTATGACAGCGAAGATCAGCGCGAGCTTCGGGATGCCTTGCAGGCAGCGAACATACTGATAGGCCCTACCCTCACGGTGGAGGGCAGCCAGGCTTCGCCCTACCCGATCACCGCTTTCATCGGGCTAACGGTTAGGTCCCGCACCTACACCTCCGGCGCTGATGTCCTTGACGCCCTGCTCAGCCAGGATGACCTGTATCGCTGCATGGTCCATCTCTTTCAGGTGGACCATGGGGTTCCTTTTCATTATTTCGCAAAAATAACCTGCGCTAATGTCGAGGAACTCGACAAGGCCACCAACTCGGTCGCCTTCGTCACCCACCATGGCATCCGGCTCGAGGGCGAGACGCTTGTAGTCGCGCACGGCTCAGAGCAGTTGCCGCTTGTTCGCGATGCAGACGTGACGAGCGTCCTGCTGACGCCGGATGTAGGGCCAATATTCCGTACTGCCCAGCAGGTCTTCGACCGTCTCGGGCCGACGGAGCGATCCAGTTTCAACTCACTGAGCGGAGAGCGCCAGCTAGCCACCCTGCGGGCACTCAACGGGCTGCGTGCCTCGGCCGAAACCGCGGCCTTTGACAGTGAGGCCAAACAGCGCCTCGATTCAGCCATCACGACCTTCACCCGGGAGTCGACCAAAGCTGACGGCGGCCCAAACCTGACGGGCGCCGTCATCGAGATCACGTCACTGGTCGAGTTGATCGCACGCCGACTGCTAGACGTGCTGGCGACCCGAGTGCTGGGTGACGACCCGATGGTGATCCAACGGGAACTCAAGCTACCCACCCGCAAGATCTGGAACCTCGCCTTGGGCAAGGCAGCCCAGGCGTTCAAGACGGCGCGCGCCGACGCCCGATTCGCCGACGTCCAGCAGCACATGCCAGAGGAATGGGTAGAGCGGCTGGTCAAGTTCGCGGACGAAAGAAACTCCTGGGCGCACGGTGCCGTAGAGGGATCACATACTCAGGTCATCGATCAAGCCTTCGCCGCGATGCGCGAAGGTATTGAGATCGCCTCCTGGATATCCCTTGAACTGTCCTCGTTCGGTGCCGCCGCGAAGCCGCGCCGGGTCCAGACAAGGAGGGTTCCGAGCCTCAAGCTCAGGTCCCGCGCGCGCGACGGCGAGTTCAGCGTTTTCGTAAGCCACTCCAGCACGGACGGCGTGGTAGCCAGCCGGATCGCCATGGGCCTGGAAGCCCTGGGCTACCGGAGCTGGTACGACGAGTGGGAACTGCGGGGCGGGGATTCGATCGTCGATCGAATCCAGCGGGCGCTGTCCGCATGCGACGTCCTGCTTGTCGTGCTGAGCCCCAGGTCGGTGGCGTCCGAATGGGTGAAGCGCGAGCTAAATACCGGGCTAATGCGCGAACTGAGCGGCCACAACGTTGTTGTCATTCCGGTCCTCATTGAGGACTGCGACATCCCGGCCCTGCTGCAGGAGCGGTCGTACGTTGATTTGCGCAACAACTTCGAAGACGGCTTCTTGAACCTGCATCGCTCGCTGCGGCAGCACCGGGACGAGATCAATAGTTAACGCTCCTGTTTAGGGCCCGCCCGCCCGCCGGTAAGGGCTGAGGCGGGCACCTTTCCGTATCCATGGCGTACGCTGTGCCTGACCAGGGCCGCAGGTCCGTTGCGGGGGGCTGCTGAACCGTGGTACAACGAGCCGAATGATCACCGATCCTGGCGCTGCGCCGCCCGCTGCCGCAGGTGACCCGGCTGCCGCAGCAGCAGCCGTTCACGTCTCCGGCCTGCGGAAGCGCTACGGGGATGTGGTCGCACTCGCCGGCGTGGACCTTGTTATCGGGGCAGGCGAGTTCTTCACGCTGCTCGGCCCGTCCGGGTCGGGCAAGACGACACTGCTGCGGCTGATCGCCGGGTTCGAACGCCCGGACGCCGGCCGGATCGAACTCGGCGGCACCGACGTCACCCGGGTGCCGCCCTACTCCCGGAACGTCAACACCGTGTTCCAGGACTATGCGCTGTTCCCGCACATGACGGTGGCGCAGAACATCGAGTACGGCCTGCGGGTGCGGCGAGTCGCCAAGGCGGATCGGCGCGAGAAGGTGGACCGCGCCCTGGAAATGGTCCGGCTGCCCGGACTCGGCGCCCGCAAGCCCGCCCAGTTGTCGGGCGGCCAGCGCCAGCGCGTCGCGCTGGCCCGCGCGATCGTGAACGAGCCCGAGGTGCTGCTGCTCGACGAGCCCCTCGGTGCGCTCGACCTCAAGCTCCGCCAGGAGATGCAGCTAGAACTGCTCCGGGTGCAGCGCGAGGTGGGCATCACCTTTATCTATGTCACACACGACCAAGAAGAAGCGCTGACCATGAGCGACCGTATCGCGGTGCTCAACGGCGGCAGCATCGAGCAGATCGGCGGGCCCGTCGAGGTCTACGAGCAGCCCCTGACTCCGTTCGTGGCTGGCTTCATCGGCGTCTCCAACCTGATCGAGCGGGATGGCCACACGATCACCGTGCGGCCGGAGAAGCTCATCCTGATCGAGGAGGACGAGCCGGATCAGCCCGGCGCGCACACCGAGCCCGGTCAGGTCCGCGATGTGATCTACGCGGGAGTCCTCACCCGTTACGTGGTTGACCTGGACGCTGGCGGCGAACTCGTCGTCAGCAGGCAGAACGCCGAGGCCAGGACGGGCATCGCCGCGGGCAGCCGGGTGCGCATCGCCTGGCGGCCCGACCAAGCATTCACAATTCCGCGCGGACCCGATCAGGGTTCGGGCTCTGGGGAGGGTAACCAGTGATCCCACTAAACCGGCGGCGCATCTCACGTCCCATATCGGCCGCGCTCGCACTGACCGTCGCATCCGTCATCGCCGCGGGCTGCGGCAGCAGCAGCGGGAGCAGCGGTGGCAGTAGCACACAGGGAGGAGGCGTCGCCGGGCAGACCGTGCCCACGGCGCACCTGGCCGTGCTCAAGAAGATCGGCAAAGGCGAGGGCCAGCTCAACCTGATCGCCTGGGAGGGCTACCTGAACCCCATCTGGGTGAAGCCGTTCGAGCAGCAGACCGGATGCCAGGTCAACGCGAAATACGCGGGCAGCTCCGACGAAATGGTCGCGCTGATGAAGAACGGCGGCGGCGGCCAGTACGACATGGTGTCCTCCTCGGGCGACGCGGACCTGCGCATCCTTTACGCGGGCGATGCGCACCCGGTGAACATCAACCTGATCCCAAGCTGGAAGGACTTCTTCCCCGCGTTCAAGTCCCCGCCGTTCAACACCATCGACGGCGTGCACTACGGGGTATCCCTGCAGTGGGGCCCGAACGTGCTCATGTACAACACCAAGAACTTCCCGACCGCGCCGCCGTCCTGGAGCGTCATCTACGACCCCAAGTACAAGGGCCAGGTCACGGTCCCCGACAACCCGATCCAGATCGCCGACGCGGCGCTTTACCTGCAGAAGCACAAGCCGGCCCTGGGGATCACCGACCCCTACGAGCTGACCCAGCCGCAGTTCACCGCGGCAGTGAACCTGCTTGCCGCGCAGCGCCCGCTGATAGAGAAGTACTGGGCACTGGCCTCCCAGGAGATCTTCGACTTCAAGAACGGCAACGCGATCGTCGGCGCGGGCTGGCCGTACCAGGTCAGCACGCTCAAGGCGGCACACTTCCCGATCGGCACCACGATCCCGAGCGAGGGCGCGACCGGCTGGGCGGACACCTGGATGCTGGCGGCCAAGGCGCCGCACCCGAACTGCGCCTACAAGTGGATGCAGTACATCAGCACGCCGAAGGTCCAGGCCGAGCAGGCGGTCAACTACGGCGAGACCCCGGACAACAAGCTCGCCTGCCCGATCATGAACCAGCTGCAGGCGGGCTCCTGCGACGAGTACCACGCCAACGCGCCGGCCAGTTACTTCGACACGATCAAGCTGTGGAAGACGCCGATCGCGACCTGCGACAACGGCAAGCCCGACTGCGTGCCCTACGCCGAGTGGGTGTCCGCGTGGAATACCCAGGTCAAGTGAGCCTGGCTGGCAGCGATCCCGGGACCGGCGGCCCGTGGCGGTGACCACGGCCGCCGGGCCGGGAACGCAGGCCGGGCGGGAAGGGATCTGGTCCCGCGTCAGCGCGGCGCTCTGGCGCCGGCCCTGGGCGCGGGCCACCCTGCTGCTCACCCCGCCGCTGGCCTGGTTCGTGCTGATCTACCTGGCCGCGCTGGCGGTGCTCCTGGTCACGGCGTTCTGGCAGATCAACCCGTTCACCACGAACATCGAGCGGGTCTGGAGCCTGGACAACCTGCAGACGATCGTGTCCAGCCCGGCCTACCGCGGCATCATCCTGCGGACGGTCGGGATGGCGGCGGCGGTCACGCTCACCGACGCCGTCGTGGCCTTTCCGTTCGCCTACTTCATGGCCCGCCTCGCGTCCGGGCGGACCAGGACGGCCCTGTTCATGGCGATACTGCTGCCGCTGTGGGCGAGTTACCTGGCGAAGATCTACTCCTGGCTGCTGATCTTCACCCACGGCGGGGTCCTGGACTGGACGCTGGGCAAGATCGGCCTCGGCCAGGTGCACCTGATCTACACCAACTGGGCCGTGTACACCGTGTTCTGCTATCTCTGGCTGCCTTTCATGATCATTCCGGTGTACGCGGCGCTGGAGCGCATCCCGGCCTCACAGATCGAGGCGTCCCAGGACCTGGGCGGCCGCACCTGGCGGACCACGCGCATGGTGCTGTTCCCGCTCGCGCTGCCGGGCATCGTCGCCGGGTCGATCTTCACGTTCTCGCTGACGCTCGGCGACTACATCACGCCGCTGCTGGTCGGCGGGACCAGCGCCAACTTCATCGGCAACATCATCTACACGAACGTCGGCATCGCGAACAACGTGCCGTTCGCCGCCGCGATGGCACTGTTCCCCATCGCCATCATGGCCATCTACCTGCTCGCCGCCCGTGCGCTCGGCGCGTTCGAGGAGATCTGAGCGCCATGGAACCGAAGGGCCTGCGCGTGGCACTGCGGATCTGGGTGGGGCTGGTCCTGGCGTTCCTGTTCGTGCCGATCGTGCTCATCGTGCTGTACGCGTTCAACTCCTCGAACATCGAAAGCTGGCCGATCTCGCATTTCTCGCTGCACTGGTTCGCCGTCGCGTGGCACGACCAGCAGGTGCGCAGCGCGTTCCTGCTGTCGGTGCGGGTCGGGCTGGTCGCCACCGCCCTGGCCCTGCTGCTCGGCTCCGCGGTGGCCTACGCGCTGTACAAGTTCACGTTCTTCGGCCGCGATGCGATCTCATTCCTGCTCGTGCTGCCACTGGCGCTGCCCGGCATCATCACCGGGATCGCGCTGAACTCGTTCTTCTCCTTCACCGGGATCCAGCTCGGCACGCTGACGATCGTGATCGGCCACACCACGTTCTGCATCGTTATCGTCTTCAACAACCTGATCGCCCGGCTCCGCCGCACACCGGGGTCGCTCGCCGAGGCCTCGGCGGACCTCGGCGCGCGCGGCTGGCAGACGCTGCGCTTCGTGATGCTGCCGATGACGGCGACCGCCCTGGTGTCCGGCGCGCTGCTCGCGTTCGGCCTGTCGTTCGACGAGGTCATCGTGACGGTGTTCACCGCGGGCGCGCAGAACACGCTGCCCCTGTGGATCTTTGGTGCGATCCGGCTCGGCCAGCAACTGCCTGAGGTGAACGCCGTGGTGTCGATCGTCATCCTGCTGACGATCATCCCGGTAGTGCTGGCGGCGCGGCTGGCCGGGGCCGGTTCGGTCAGCCGGGCGGGCGCCGCTGCGGCAACTGTCACCGCCACCGGCGCGGGAGGCTAGGCCATCCTTCTGGTCTGACCATTTCGCCCCGGGCCGGGCTGGAGTAGCATCCTTGGCTACCCACGAGTAGGGAGCTGCCATGGGACTGGCCTATGAGCGCATGGGGTCGGGACCGCCGCTGGTCCTGCTGCACGGGGTGGGACACCGCCGCCAGGCGTGGGGGGCCGTGCTTGACCGGCTGACGCCGCACCGGGACGTGATCGCAGTCGACCTGCCCGGGCACGGCGAGTCGCCGCCGCTGGAGCGCGATCGGCCGATCCTGGACGCGCTGCTCGGCCCGGTGCGCGCGCTGCTCGACGACCTCGGCGTGGAGCACCCGCACGTGGCCGGGAACTCGCTGGGCGGCAGGCTCGCGCTGGAGTCGGCGGTGGCCGGCTGGGCCGCATCGGCGACCGGGCTGTCACCCGCCGGGTTCTGGCGCAGCGAGCGTGAGGCCACCATCGCGAAGGCGACCTTCAGGGTGATGGAGGCCGCGGGCGGCCGGCTGCAGCGCTTCGGCCCGGCGTTGTCGCGGCACACCGCGGGCCGGGCCCTGACCTATGGCGCCATCGTGAACCGGCCCTCGCGGATGACCGCCGAGCAGGCGGCGGGCGATATGGCCGCGTTCCTGGCCGCCCACGACGCGCTGGCGGCGGTCCTGGCGGAACTGGCGCCGTTCACCGGCCAGATCCGCCGCGGCATCCCGGTCACGATCGCCTGGGGAACCAAGGACAGGCTGCTCCGGCCGCCCCAGGTGCTTGTCGCCAAGGCGCGGCTGCCGCAGGCCCGGATCCGGCCGCTGCCCGGCTGCGGGCACGTGCCGATGACCGACGACCCAGCACTTGTTGCCGACGTCCTGCTCCAAGGCAGTGGCCGCCTGAGTAGCCAGCCCGCCAGAGGAACGGCCCGCAGCTAGCTGTCCTGTGAGGGCGTGAGCGGCAGGCGCACCTGCAGGCGGGTGTTTCCGGGCACCGACTCGGCCCGCAGGTCGCCGTGGTGCCGGTTCACCACGATCCGCCACGAGATATCCAGCCCGAGCCCGGTGCCCTGGCCCACCGGCTTGGTGGTGAAGAACGGCTCGAAGATCCGCCCCTTGATGTCGTCCGGGATGCCGGGCCCTGTGTCGGCGAACTCCACGAGCAACCGGTCGCCATCGATCGCGGTGCGGATGGTGAGCGTGCCGTGGCCATCCATGGCCGCGCAGGCGTTGTCGATCAGGTTCGTCCAGACCTGGTTGAGCTCGCTCGGGTAGGCCGGGATCCGGGGCAGCCCCGGCCCGTAGTCCTTGACCACGGTGATGCCGTCCCCGAGCTTGGTGGACAGCATCGTGAGGGTGCTGTCCAGCAGGTCGTGCACGTCCACCACCTGATACGGCGCCCGGTCGAGCTGTGAGTACTGCTTCGCGGCGCCGACCAGGGTCGAGATCCGGGTGACCGAGTCGGCGATCTCGTTCATCAGCAACTCGGTCTCGACCGTGTACCCCAGCCAGCGCACCGCGCCGTCCAGCCCGTCGCCGTGCGCGGCGGCACCGCCCGGTGCCGCCGCTCCGGTACCGTCCACCTCGCAGGCCTCCCGGGCCTCCTCGGCCATGGTCGCCGCCACCTGGTCGAGCCAGGCCGTGTCCAGGCCCGCCTGGACGAAGACCGGCGCGAGATCCCAGCCATTGGTGACGCCGTGCTCGTCGAGCCAGTCGGTGAGCGCGTCTTCCCGGTCGGACGCCTCCAGCGGGCTGAGCGATGGCGCCTTGGCGACCCGCTCCGCCGCCTCTTCCTGCAGCCTCACCAGCGCAGCGAGCGCCATGGGCGGATGCGGTGACCCCGCGATCAGGCCCAGCTTGCGGCGCATGCCAGCCACGCGCTCGCGTAGTGCAGCGGTGGCGCTCACCGCAGCGGAGGCCGGGTTGTTCAGCTCATGAGTCAGCCCCGCCGACAGCGACCCCAGCGCGAGCAGCCTTTCCCGCTGGCCGACGGCTTCCTGGGCGTTCTTGTTGCCGAAGATCAGCCCTTCGAGCAGGTGCACCGCCATGGGGAACCAGTCGTTCATCAGCCGGGCGAACCTGTCCGCGCCGAGCACGAAGAACAGGGACGGCTCGGTGATCCGCACCGAGTTGTTGTAGACCTGCGGCACCCGGTCGCCCAGATATGCCATGAACGCCCCCGCGTACACGCCGACGCTGGACGTCCTGCCCGTCTCGATGTCGTCCGCGCCGACCCGCCGGGACATGACGACCGTCCCGCTCAGCAGCACGTAGAGCTTTTCCGCGGGCTCACCCTCGGCGTACAGCATCCCCGGTTCGACGTACTCGACGTGACCTTCGCGGCAGAGCCACACGAGCTGGTCGTTGGTGAGCTTCTCGAACAGGAACAGCTTGCGCAGTTCCTCCGGGCTGCAGACCACGGGCGGGCCGCCCGCGGCCGGTACGGCGCTCACGTCCGCTCCAGGTACCGGTGCACCAGCATGACGGCCATCGCGCCCTCCCCTACCGCCGAGGCGACCCGCTTGGCGGATTCCGCCCGGACATCTCCGGCCGCGAAGATACCGGGCACGCTGGTTTCCAGGTGATACGGCGCCCGGTCCAGCGGCCAGCCGGCCACCCGTTCGCCCGCGGCTGCCAGATCGGGGCCGGCCAGCACGAATCCCCGCTCGTCACGATGCACGACGCCGTCGAGCCAACCGGTCAGTGGGGCCGCTCCGATGAACACGAACAGCCACTGCGCGTCGACCACCTCGGTGCCGCCGCCGTTGCTGTCGCGCAGGGTGAGCCGCTCCAGATGGCCGTCACCGTGGGCCTCGGCGATCTCGGTGCAGGTGCGCACGGTGATGTTGGGGATCTTCTCGATCTGCTCGATCAGGTAGTACGACATGGACTTGCGCAGCGACGGGGCGCGGACCAGGATCGTCACCGAGTTGGCGGCACGGGCCAGGTACACCGCGGCCTGGCCTGCCGAGTTGGCCCCGCCGACGATGTACACGTCATGGCCGGCACAGCCGGTGGCCTCGGTCAGGGCCGACCCGTAGAAGACCCCGAGGCCGGTCAGCTCGTTGACACCGGGCGCGCGGAGCTGCCGGTAGGCCACCCCGGTCGCGAGAATCACCGCGTGGGCGGCGATCGCGGTCCCGTCGGAGAACCGGACCGTCCGCGCCGGGCCGTGCACCTCCAGGCCGGTCACCTCACGGGTGGTGAGCAGTTCCGCGCCGAACTTGGTGGCCTGCCGCCGGGCCCGTTCGGTGAGCTGGGCACCGGACACCCCGTCGGGGAAACCCAGGTAGTTCTCGATCCGTGAACTCTGGCCCGCCTGCCCGCCGGTCGCCCGTTGCTCCACCAGGACGGTGCGCAGCCCCTCCGAGGCGCCATAGACGGCTGCACCCAGGCCGGCCGGCCCACCGCCGATGACCACCAGGTCGTAGAACTCCGCCGACGGCGTGGTCGCCAGTCCCACCCGGTCCGCAAGCTCGGTGTCGGAGGGCCCGACCAGCGCCTCGCCGTCCGGGGTGATCACCACAGGCAGCGTCATCCCATCCGCCTTCGCCGCGTCGAGGAGCCGCTTGCCCTCCGGTTCGTCCGACGGGTACCAGCGGTAGGGCACCTGGTTACGGGCCAGGAACTCGCGGACCTCCGAGGAACGCGCCGACCAGCGGTGCCCGACCACCTTGAGTTCCTCCACCGGCCGGTCATCGGCCGACAGCCACGCCTCAAGCAGCGAATCCACCACCGGGTAGAGCTTCTCCTCGGGCGGATCCCAGGGCTTGAGCAGGTAGTAGTCCAGGTCCACGACGTTGATCGCGTCGATGGCGGCGCCAGTGTCGGCATAGGCGGTCAGCAGCGCGCGCCGGGCCCTGGGGTAGACGTCCATGGCCTGTTCGAGGAACTCGATGCCGTTCATCTCCGGCATCCGGTAGTCGGCCAAGAGCACGGCCACCTGCTCGCCGCGCAGCTTCATCTGCCGCAGCGCGTCGAGAGCCGCATCCCCGGACTCGGCGCGCACGATCCGGTGCCGCTCCCCGTACTTGCGCCGCAGGTCCCTGGCCACGGCGCGGGACACGCCTGGGTCGTCGTCCACCGTCAGGATGACCGGCCGCGCCGGCCCACCCGAGCCGACCTGCCCGCTGGTGTCGTCGGGCAGACCGGCCGCCTGCGGCGCACCGGGGGCCGTCATGGGCGCCTGATCCTTGCACGAGAGACCGTAACCGGCCGATACCACCGCATCCACTCATGGTAGGTCGCCCGGCGGCGGGTGGGCCCGTGCAATGGTTCGCCGGGAGCGGAAGCGACCGCGCCGGGCACGGGCCCGGGCCTACCAGGGGAGGACGCCGTAGGAGTCGGTCCCGTCGGCCGCCCACACGTATCCCCAGAACGCCCCGGACGGGCCGTCGTCCGGCAGCGTGGCCAGGTGCACGCTGACCTCGGCGCCCTGCTCCGCGGTGCGGAACCCGCTGTCGCCGTTGAGATCCGTCGCGCAGTAGCCGGGGTTCGCCGCGTTGATCTTGACCTTGGTGTCCCGCAGCTCCTTGGCGTACATGGCGGTCACCATGTTCAGCGCGGTCTTCGACGACGGGTACGGTACCGAGGCCATCATGGCCATCGGGCTGCCTGGGTCGGTCGTCGCGGTGATCGAGCCGAGTTCGCTGGACACGTTGACGATCCGCCCCGCGGGCGCGCGGAGCAGCAGCGGCAGCATCGCGTTCGTCACCGCGACCACGCCGAAGACGTTGGTCTCGTAGACCTCGCGCATGGTGGCGACCGTGGTCTGGCTTGGCTTGCCGGACCCGTCACCACGGGCGATGCCCGCGTTGTTGATCAGGATGTCCAGCATGCCGAACTCCGCCTCGATCCACTTCGCGGCCTGCTGTGCCGAGGCCTCGTCGGTGACGTCGAGGTGGACGAACCTGGCGTCGGCACCGCCGGCCCGCAGTTCCTGCTCGGCCTGCCGCCCGCGGCCGGCATCCCTGGCGCCGACGAGCACGGTCATGCCGCGCGCGCCGAGCAGCCTTGCGGTCTGGATGCCGATGCCCTTGTTGGCGCCGGTGATCAGCGCAGTCGTTGTCATGGCCTCATCCTCGGCCAGGACCAGGACCGCCGGGAGAGCCCTGCCGAGGCTGGGATCAGCAGTCCTACCTTGCGCGCGCGAGACGCACGCCAGCATGAGGCAAGCTGGAGCCATGAACCGAGCCGAGCTTGCCACGTTCCTGCGGACCCGCAGGCACCGCCTGCGCCCGGCCGACGTGGGACTGCCCGGCGGCGGCAGGCGGCGCACGCCGGGACTGCGCCGCCAGGAGGTCGCCCAGCTCGCCGGGATCTCGGTGGACTACTACATCCGGCTGGAGCAGGCGCGCGGGCCGCACCCGTCCCGCCAGGTACTGACCGCGCTCGGCCGGGCCCTTGTGCTCACCGCCGACGAGCGCGAGTACCTGTTCCGGCTGGCTGGCGAGACCCCGCCGCCGACCGCGGGCCCGTCCCGCGAGATCAGCCCGGGCATCAGGAATCTGCTGGACAGCATGCCGGAGACACCGGCATACGTGGTCGACGCGAAATACGACGTGCTGGCCTGGAATCCGCTGGCCACGCATTTCGTCGGTGACCTGTCGCAAGTTCCTGAAGAGGACCGGAACATGATCCGCTGGACGTTCCGGTTGCCCGCCACCGCGGCACCGTGGACCGACGAGGAGACCGTCCGGTTCACCCGGGCCATGATCGCGGACCTGCGCGCCTCCTACGCCCGCTACCCGGCCGACCCCGGCATCCAGGCGCTGGTCACCGAACTGCTCGGCACCTCGCCGCAGTTCGAGCAGATGTGGCAGGAGCACGAAGTCGCCACCCGCAAGCCCATCGTCAAGCGGGTCGACCATCCGCTGACCGGGCCGCTGGAGTTCGAATGCCGGGTGCTGCACATCCCGGAGAGCGGCCAGCGGCTGATCGTGTACTGCGCCGCGCCCGGCTCGCCCACCCAGGAGGCGTTCCGCCGACTGGGCCGGCCGGCCACCGCAGCCGTCAGTACGACGCGGTGATCGTGCCGGCCGGGCCGTCGACGGTCATCGTGCCACCGTAGGGAAGCACCCACTGCGGGTCGGTGTGGCCGATGTCCACGTTGAAGACGATCATCGCCTCGGGGTTGTAGGCATCGAACGCCGCGATCACGGCGTCGCGCTGCGCGGTCCGGTATGGCTCCCGCTTGTCCGGGCTGACCGGCCGGTCGATGCTGGTCGCCTTGGCGGTGCCGAACACCACGGCGGGGAACTGGGCGAGCAGCCCGCGCTCGCCCATGTTGCGCAGGATCCGGAACACCTCCTCCGACGAGGGCAGCTCCTCGGAGGTTTCCAGGATCAGCACGCATCCGGCGTAGTCCTCGGCGGGCCGGATCCAGCGCCCGACGGCGAGGTTCCACTCCAGGATCTCCAGGTTGCCGCCCCAGGTCGGCCCGGTCACCACCCGGCCCGCCCGGTGCCACACCCAGCCCGGGGCCGGCGAGGTCGGCGCGGGATAGCGCAGCCCCTCCGGGTCTGCCCAGCTCAGCTCGACCTCGCTGAACCGGTCCACCTCATGCAAGGGCAGTTCGCCACCGCCGAAAAGGGCGGCCCGCAGCGATGCCGTTGACACCGGATGCAGCCCGCCGGGGCGGCCGAGATGAACCATGGTCGAGCCGCCGTGGTACCCGGCGACCCCGTGGTACCACAGCCAGTTGAGCAGGTTGGTGTTGTCGCTGTAACCGAGGAAGGCCTTGGGGTTCGCCGTCACGACCTCGGGATCGAGGAACGGCAGGACGGTGATCTGGTCGTCCCCGCCGATCGTGGCAAGCACGGCTTTGATGTCCGGGTCGGCGAACGCCGCCATCAGGTCATCCGCCCGGGCCTGCTGCGGGGCACCTAGCTGCCGGGTGGTCGGGTACTCGACGGGCTCAAGCCCGATCTCCTCCCGGAGCCGGATCATCGCCAGTTCGTGTACCTCGGGGAAGGGGCCCGGCGCGGCGAACGATGGCGAGACCACCGCGACCCGGTCGCCGGGGGCCAGCTTGCCAGGGATGGTCAGGTGTGGGCGCACCTGACCATCCCACCACGCCAGGACACCTTGCGGGGTGGGCACTAGGGTGAGGCGCATGCCCGGTGACCGCGTCCTCGTGACCGGCAGCGCCGGGCACCTGGGCGAGGCGCTGGTACGCGTGCTGCGCGCCGCCGGGCGTGACGTCGTGGGCCTGGACCTGCTCGCCTCCCCGTTCACGACGACCGTCGGCTCCATCACCGACCCCGGCAGGGTCCGTGGCTGCCTCGACGGGGTGGGTGCCGTGCTGCACCCGGCGACGCTGCACAAGCCGCACGTGGGCTCGCACGGCCGACAGGAATTCGTGGACACCAACATCACCGGGACGCTGACCCTGCTCCAGGAGGCGGTCGCCGCTGGTGTCGGCAGTTTCGTGTTCACCAGCACCACGAGCGCCTTCGGCCGGGCGCTCACCCCGGCGCCGGGTGCGCCCGCCGCGTGGATCACCGAGGAGGTCACCCCGGTGCCGCGCAACATCTACGGCGTGACGAAGACGGCGGCGGAGGATCTGTGCGCGCTCATCCACGCAGACCACGGCCTCCCCATTGTGATCTTGCGGACGTCCCGCTTCTTTCCCGAGCCCGACGATGTCGATGCGGTACGCAGCGCCTACGCTGACGCCAACATCAAGGCGAACGAGTTCCTCTACCGGCGTGCCGATATCGCCGACGTGGTGGACGCCCACCTGCTCGCGCTTGACCGCGCGCCCGCGATCGGCTTCGGGCGCTACATCGTCAGCGCGACCACGCCGTTCACCCCCGCCGACCTGGCCGCGCTGCGTTCCGACGCGCCCGCGGTGGTGCGCCGCCTGTTCCCCGACGCCGAGGCGGAGTATGCGCGGCGAGGGTGGGGGATGTTCGGCCACATCGACCGGGTCTACGTGAACGAGCGCGCCCGCGCGGATCTGGGCTGGGCGCCCGTCTACGACTTCCGCCGCGTGCTCGACCTGCTCAAGGCGGACGAGGATCCGGGCAGCGCCCTTGCCCGCGCGGTGGGTGCCAAGGGATACCACCCCTTCTCCACGGGCCCGTACACGGTCCGCTAGGGCACCCGATGCTCGATCCGCGACATCAAAAGCCGTGGTCAGGACTGGGGCCTGACCACGGCTGACGGGCACGGTGGGGACCGCGCCGGCCCTGGCTAACCGGGCAGCGAGGCGAAGAAGGCCCTGATGTCCTGGACGAGCAGGTCGGGCGTTTCCAGCGCGGCGAAATGGCCACCGGTCTCGAAGTCGCTCCAGTGCACGATGTTGTTGGCGCGCTCGGCGTAGCGGCGGATGGCAACGTCCTCGGCAAAGACGGCCACGCCGGTCGGCACGCCGGAGGGAACGGGCCAGTCGCCCGAGTGCATGGACTCGTAGTAGACGTTCGCCGAGGAACCCGCGGTTCCGGTGAACCAGTACACGCTGACGTCGGTGAGCATCTCGTCCCGCGAGATTGCGTCCTCGGGCAGCGTGTGACCGGAGTTGGTCCACTCCTTGAACTTCTCCGCGATCCAGGCAAGCTGCCCGGCCGGTGAGTCGGTCAGCGCGTAGGCCAGCGTCTGCGGCCTGGTGGACTGGATCTGGAAGTAGCCGTTGCCCTCGCTCAGGTAGTGCTGCAGCCGCTGCACGCGCTCCTTCTCCACCGGGCTGAACGCCGCCTGGTCCTCCTCGGGGATATCGCCGAACGGGATAAAGCCCATCGTGGCCGCGTTGACATGGATGCCGATCAGGTGCTCTGCGTCGACCCGGCCGAGGTCGGGAGCGACGAACGCGCCGAAGTCCCCGCCCTGAGCGCCGTAGCGCTCATAGCCGAGTCTGCGCATCAGTTCCGCGAGCGCGCGCGCCATCCGCTTGCTGCCCCAGCCGGGCTCGGCGACGGGACCGGAGAAGCCGAACCCCGGCAGTGACGGGATGACCAGGTCGAACGCGGGGGCGGAGGCGTCACCGTGCCCGCGCGGATCGCTGAGCGGGCCGATCACATGGAGGAACTCCACGATCGAGCCGGGCCAGCCGTGGAGCAGCAGCAACGGCGTGGCCTGCGGCTCCGGCGACTTCACGTGCAGGAAGTGGATCTTCTGCCCGTCGATCTCGGTGACGTACTGCGGGTAGGCGTTCAGCCGCGCCTCGGCGGCCCGCCAGTCGAACCCGCTGCGCCAGTACTCGGCGAGCTCGCGCAGGTAGGAAACGGGTACGCCGCGCTCCCAGTCAGCCCCGGGCAGGCTGGCCGGCCAGCGGGTCCTGGCCAGGCGGTCGGCCAGGTCGTCCAGGTCTGCCTGCGGGATGTCGATCCGGAACTCCTGGATGTCGGGTGTGGCCGGGCTGGTCATTGCGATGGCCTCCTCGTCTCGCTAATCTGAACGAAGCGTTCTGTTCAAAGACTATCAGAACTGAATGATCCGTTCAAGAGAGCCAGGGGTATCTATGTCGGCAGGCCCGGCCCGGCTGCGGGGACGCCAGGCGCAAGCGGCGCACAACGACGAGGCCATCCTCCAAGCGGCGCGCGAGGTGTTCCTTGAGGATCCGGGCGCACCGATCGCCGCCGTGGCCGAGCGGGCCGGGGTCGGCATCGGCGCCCTCTATCACCGGTACGCGGGCAAGGAAGACCTGCTCCGCACCCTGTGCCGCAACGGACAGGAGACCTACCTCGCCGAGATCAGGCGGGCCCTGGCCTCCGAAGCCGAACCGTGGAAGGCATACACCGAGTTCCTGCGCCGGATCGTGGCCGCCAACACGCACGGCCTGACGGTCCGCCTCGCCGGGATGTTCGTGCCGAGCGAGGAGCAGATGGCCCTGGCCGAGCAGATGCAGTCGCTGGCGATCGAAATGTTCGAACGGGTCCAAGGCACCGGGCTGATGCGCGATGACGTCACCATGCTCGACGTCGAGTTCATGCTTGAGCTCCTCGCTGGTTTCAGGCTCGGCGGCGCCGCCCGCAGCGCCGAACTCCGGCAGCGCTACCTGGCGGTGATCATCGATGGACTGCGTTCGGGTCAGCAGACGCCACTGCCCGGCCACGCTCCCACCTGGCAGGAGCAGACCGAACGCTGGATCACGCACTAGGAGGCATGCCCTGATCGCCGGGGCGGCCTGGCGTCGGCGGCCCGTCAGTTCGCGGCTTGCTGCGCCCGGCTGGGGCGCGAGGCCACGGTACGCGAACGCCGGGCGAGTTCCTTGGCCCGGACGATGTCGGGGTCACGTGGGTCCAGCGGCAGCGGCTCCAGCCGCCAGTCCTCCTGGCGATGCCGTTTGGTGATCCTTAGCTGCTTCATGGCGGCCCCCTCGCACATGGTGCCCGGCCCTCGCGCGCACCTTGTGAGCGGCGGCCCGGCGATGCGTACCAGGATCGCGGCCGGGCCGCCGAGCGTCATCCGCCGATTGGCGGATAACGCATCCCTCATATGTAGGAGGCGGCAACCGCTGCGCTGATACCCGCGATCCCGCGGATGAATGTAGAGCTGGTGCGCTACGGGCGGGTCAGGATCTGGCGCGGCGCTGCCGGGCGGGTGCACCCCCGGGTCCCCGGCCTAGGGCAGGCCAAACGGGATCAGGTGCCTGCAGATCTGCTGCGCGTTCTTGAGTACAGGCGAGTTGGGCGCGATGCCACTCGGCAAGTGCATCTCGATGCCGCTCGAGTTCACGACCGGATCCGGGAACGTGGGCAGCCCGTGTGCGCGCATGCACGCCACGAACTTCAGCGTCCGGGCGGTGAGTTTCTGCTGCTGCGCCGCGGTCATCGGCTTGATCTTCGGCATCAGGCGCTGGCAGGCCTTCTGGGCCGAGGGCATCAGGGCACCGTTGAGGTGGTCTTTCTGCCCGTTAATGAGGAGGTCGCCGTTGGGCTGCGGATCGGGGAAGCCCGGTTCGCCGTGGGTGCGCATGCATTGCGAATAGGCCAGCGCCTCCTGATAGCTCGCCTGTTTCGCAGAAACGGGTGTCCCGCTGCCACCACTGCAGGCGGCTGCGAGCAGCGCGGTTCCCGCCAGGGCGGCGGCAAGGACCACCGGGCGGGCTCCCGGCACCCGTACCCCTACCCGGGCACGGCGCGGCGGTGACCGCCGTGGATCCGGCGCCCGCCCGCCTGGGCCAGCGCCGGAACCAGGCCACCCCTGAGCAGGGTGCCGGCCACCGATGTCGTTCATCACACCGCCTCGTGGTTGCCCGATCAGCGCGCGGCACCATCCTCGCGGCCGGACCTAAGGACACCGCGCTGAAGGCGTGTGAGTTCGGTGTGAGTGCGTTTTGACGCTGGGTACCACGGCCGCCGTGCGCGACCGGCGGGGGCCGGCCACGGGGTGCGTATCGCAAATAAATCAGGATCTGGTGTGGCGCTGCCTTGCTGCCTCGTACAGCAGGGCCGTCGCCGCGGCCGCCGCGTTCAGTGAGCTTGCCGCGCCGGCCATCGGGATGCGGACCACGGCATCGGCCGCCTCGCGCCACGCGACGCTCAGCCCGGTGCCCTCGTTCCCGACGACCAGCAGCGCAGGCTGGGTGAGGTCGAAACCGAACACATCCCGGTCGCCGCGCTCGTCGGCGGCGGCCAGCACGACCGGGCAGCCCCGGGCACGCTGTACGGCTACCCAGGCGGTCACCTCCCGTGGCCCGGGCACGCGAACCACCGGAAGCGCGAACAGCGAGCCGGTGCTGGCCCGCACGCACCGCGGGTCATAGATGTCGGCCGCGTGCCCGGTGACGATGACCCCGCGCGCACCGAGAGCGTCCGCCGACCTGATGATGCTGCCGACGTTGCCCGGGCTGGCCAGGCGATCCAGCACCACGCCGAGGAAGCCGTCGCCGACCTCGATGCGGCCGAGGTCATCGGCGGGCATCTCCACGACCGCGACAAGCTCCGGGGTGCCCTCATCCTTCTCGCCGAGTTCGGCCAGCAGCTCGGGCGCCATCGGAACCTGCATCGCCCCGGCGTCGCGCAGCAGGGCCTGCGCCCATCGCGAGAGCGGGTGCTGCGAGTCGTAGATCAGCGCGCGGAACCGCCAGCCGAACCTGGCGGCGAGCGAGATCGGGCGGACCCCCTGGACCAGGAACTCCCCCGCGCGCTGCCGCTTGTTCCTGTTGCCGAGCAGGGCCTGCCACTGCTGGAAGCGCGCATTGCGGGAGGAGATCCGCAGCACGCCCGGCATGCCTCAGCCCGCCGGGCCGACGCCCAGCAGCGTGCGCAGGTGGCGGACGGGCGGCGAGGCGTACGCGAGCATCGCGTCGTGCAACTGCCGTTCCGGCCAGTCCGGGTGCTTCCGCCGCAGGCCGGCGGCCAGGCCGTCAACCTCGAGGAACCCCACGTAGTACGTGGAGAGCTGAGTCGACGTCAACAGGACGCGGCGCCACTTGCCCGCCGCCTCGCCCTCCTCCTGGTAGCCCGCGCCGGTCATCAGCTCCATGGCTTCCACCTCGGTCATCCCCAGGCAGTGCACGCGAGTGTCCATGATCGCGTTGATGAGCGTCCTGAGCTTGCCCTTCAGGCGTTGCGTCCGCAGTGCGGCCGGGTTGCCCTCGCCGGGGTAGCCGTGCGCGTTCATGACCTGCTCGGCATAGACGGCCCAGCCCTCGACGAACGAGCCTGACCGCCAGGCCGCGCGCACCGATGTGGCGCCGGAGAACCTGCGGGAGTGCTGGAGTTGCACGGCGTGGCCGGGCATGGCCTCATGGACCATGATGTTGTGGATCATGTGCCGGTTGTACTCGCGGTAGAACGACCGGACCCGCTCCTGGGTCCAGTCTTCCGGTGCCGGTGACACCGCGATGAACGTGGGCAGCGCGGCGGTCTCCAGCGGGCCCGGTGAGTCGCAGTAGGCGACGGCCACGCCCCGGTCGATCTCCGGCATCGGGATCACCTCGAGCGGGTCATCGAACACCGTGACCAGGTCGTGGGCTGTCACGAAGTCGCGCTGGGCGGTGTAGGCGGCGCGGACGAAACCAAGAATGGTGTCGTCGTCGGGCGCGTCGGCGGCGAGCAAGTCGAGTGCGGCGCGCACCACGTCCTTCTCGTCCCGGGCGGGGCCAGGCCGGCCTGCCAGGAATTCGGCCGCCGCGACGTTCAGTTCCTCGGTCATCCGGGCCAGGTCGGCTTCGGCGCGGGCCAGGATCTGATCGACCGGAAGTTCGGTGTCGAGCACCAGGCGCAGCTTGCGGGAGAACAGTTCGGTGCCAATTCGGGGGTCACGGAAGCCCTCGCGCCTGCCGCTGGCCAGCCGTTCCTCCAGCCACCGGGTGTGCGCGGCCAGGGCCTCCAGGGCCTGCGGCAGCACGGCGGCCAGGTCCGCTTCGCCGCCGTTGACCTCGGCGGCCCGCCGCGTGAGTTCCCCGGTGATCAGGCGCTCGGTTCCGGCGAACTGGGTGAGCGCCGTCTCGATGTGGATCTCGGGCATGGCGCCGAGCACCGACCGGGCAGCGGCCAGCGCCTCCGGCAGCATGGCGAGCCGCTGGCTGGCACTGCGCAGCCGGTCCGGCAGCGGCGCGAAGTCGCGGGCGAGCAGGTTGTAAATCGCCCGGCCGGGGTTGGCGACCATGGGATTCCACTCGTGCTCACGCAGTTCGTCGATCATGAACCGGAGACGGGTCAGCTGGTTCGCCAGAATCTGCGCATCCACCTGGTACTGCGGGGACAGGTTGGCGGCGTCGATGCCCGCCAGTTCGGCCAGACGGTCACCGGCCCAGCGGCTGGCCTCCTCGTAGTGGGCGGCGGTGCCCACCGTCAGCCTGTCGTCGTAACGGTGATCGCCGACGCCGGTGGCCCACTCCGGCTGGCGTTCCAGCAGGCCGTCGAGTGTCGCCGCGGCGGAGGTGGCGAAGGCACCGTCCATGTCGTCTGCCATGCCCCAAACCTACGGCCCCCGCCCCGCCGCGGCCTTCAGCATCGGCGGGTGGCGTGATCCGCGGGCTCCCGGGCTCCCGGTCCCGGGGTTCCGGCCGCCGGCCCAGCTCATGCTGCGCAGGCGGGCCGGCTTCGGCTTGGCAGCCAGCGCGAGCTGGACAGGCAGCGCGAGCTGGACAGGCAGCGGGAGCTGGGCCTCCAGCAGGAGCTGGATGGTCACTGGAGTTCTCCGTTCAGATCAGCAGGTTTTCCCTTGGCTGGCCGGCCGGGTAAACCGTCCACGAACTGCGGGTGTAGACGCCGTTGGCGAACCGGGCACCGCTCGCGGCCCGGCTTGGGCTGCCGGCCAGCAGGCTGAGTGCCCTGTCGTGGCGGCTGGCCCGTTCCTCGTTGCGGATTCCGATCGTGACAAGCGCCACGATTCCGAGCGCGGCGCCGGCCACGATCAGGGCGATCGCGAGGATCGCATAGATCCCGATCATGCTCGCCGCCGGTTCCGTGTGGGCGCGGCGCCGGTGTGCACGCCGGTGAGATGCGCGGCCGTTGGCGGGGCGGATCTGTCCCGGTAACCGCTGCCCGGGCTCCCGCGGCTGGGCGGGACGGCCGGCCAGGCCATCCCTTGGATGGCGGCTGATGCGGCGCCCGGCCCGGGGAGTGCCCGGAGCCCTTGATCCGATCCTGTGTTCGTGTTCATCGTGTTCTCGCTTTCTGGCCCGCTGGAGCCTGGTTGGTTGCTGGTGAGCCGCTTGGGTCGATGCTGGCCGGGCTGGGGTTCGGGGGCGTCGGTGGGCGACCTGGGTCTGGTTCGGCTGGGCTCCGCTGGCCCCGCTTGCCGGGCGGGGCCAGCGGCTGCTCGCCGATCAGAAGAGCCAGATAATCCGGGTCTCGCCGGTCCCGCTGTCGCGGACCATCAGCTCGCGGCCGGCTCGTATCTGAGCGTCGATGAACTCGTGCGACGTGATCGCGCGATTGACGAGATCAGTCTTCGACATGTTCGTGCGCTCTTGGAGCCGCCGGAGATGGTCCTCGGCCGCCGGTATCAGCGAGACCGTTATGCGCCCACCCGAAGCCGGCGGCCTGGAGAACTGCCGGGCCGGGTCGGGGGTCATGGGTATCACCTCTTCCTGTGGGATGGCTCTGACGATGAGCCCGCCATCTACTTAGTGCGTTGTAAACAGCATACTACTGGTGAAAAGCTGGCATTACAACCAGGGTGGAGCAGATTTTTAACAGCTTTC
>Ga0207664_10000629_pt1 | contig 24451 bp, 22 predicted proteins | sample LARL83metaG_FD_184349 | JGI IMG/M metagenome (GOLD analysis project Ga0207664, IMG submission 184349) | Corn, switchgrass and miscanthus rhizosphere microbial communities from Kellogg Biological Station, Michigan, USA - LAR L8-3 metaG... | ecosystem: Host-associated > Plants > Roots >... | reverse complement strand
GTCACGTACTGCTCGTAACCGAGCGACGCGTGGGCGCCGCGCAGCTCGTACAGCGACCAGTCGCCGGTGTCGAAGCGCGGGAAGAGCGCCTTCGCCGCGGCGGCCATGCGCTGCGCGAGGGCGGTCGCGGCGCCGTTCCCGGTCGTCTGGCCGTACTCCGTCAGCGAGACGATCGTCTGCAGCTGCGCGTTGAGGACGATCTCGCGGTCGAAGCCGTAGAGCTGGATCCACGGCCCGGCGGCCGTCTCCGTCACGAGGTGCGGGACGGCGGCGTACGCCCGCGCGGCCGCAGCGGTCAGGAGCGGGTCCCCGAGGAGCGAGCCCGCACGCGCGAGCGCCTGTGCGGCGAGCGCCTCCGCCATGCCCGAAGCCCACGGCGGCCGGCCGATGCCGAAGCCGAACGAGTACTCCCAGATCAGGCGCGGGCCGCGCGGGATCGCCCGGTCGACGAGCGCATACGCGAGCGACTGCGTCTTCTCGACGTCGTGCGCGGAAGCCGCGTTCGCGAGCGCCGAGAAGCTCGCGAGCGGGTGGAACTCGAGGCCCTTGTACGGAAACCAGCGATAGACGACGCCTTCGCCGTCACTGACGTCGACGGCCGTATCCGGGATGCGGTGGGTCTCGAAGTAGTCGAGGTTCTGCTCCAGCTGCGTGAAGAGCGCGAGCGCGCGCGGCGTCGTCAGCGAGTCCCACAGGTTCGTCAATTGCAGGAGCTGCTCCGCGATCACGCGCCCGCGGAGCTTCGGAAGGCGCCGCTCGTCCCACAAGGCACGATTGACGTCGCGGCGGTAGCGCGCGGCATCGTCCGGCTTCATCCAGTGCTGCGCGAGCGCGTGCCCGATACCCCGGCGCAGGAGGTCCTGGCTCGTCGCACCGTGCGCCGCAGATGCCGCCGGTGCCCAGATGAGAGTGATCGCCGCAGCGGCCGCCGCCGCCCGCCTCATTTCAGCGAGCGGACGGGCTCGACGGCGTACAGACTCGAGTAACCGTGAAACAGCAAGCGCATTCCGTCCCCGGAGACTGGGACGTAATGTCCGTGGCGAAAGTTGAGAACGACGCGTCCGGTGCGTGCGTCCACGCCGACGATGCGGTGCGCGAAGCTGCCGGCGTACGCGACTCCGTCGACGACGACGGCCGCACCGGAGATGGGCCCGCCCGCGCCTACCTCCCAGAGGACGCGTCCGCTCGCGGCGGACACGCCGTAGAAGACGCCGCTGTACGCGCCGAAGAAGACCCGTCCGCCCCACACCGCCGGCGACGAGTACACGTACGACCCGGTCGACACGCGCCACAGGTAGCGGCCGTGGATCGAGAACGCGGTGAGCGAATCACCCGTCGAGGAGGGGACGAACACCCGGCCGCGTGCGACGGCCGGGGTGCCGTAGATGCGTCCGTTCACGCTAGCAGTCCAGCGCGTCGCGCCGGTCCGCGGCGACAGCGCCCAGAGGCGCCCCGCGTAGTCGCCGACGAACAGCGTGCCTCCCGCGATCGATGCGCTGGAGGTGATCTTCGCCCCGAGCTCGCGCGTCCAGCGCGCACGATGGGTGCGCAGGTCGAGCGCGACGAGCCGGCCGTCCCAGGTGCCGAAGTAGTCGATGCCGTGACGAACGATCGGCGAGGACTCGATCGCCGAGCCGACGTCGTAGCTCCAGCGCACCTTGCCGTTCGAGCGGTCGAGCACGAACACGTGACCGTCCATCGAGTGGTAGACGAGCTCGCGGCCGACGACGGCCGGCGACGAGGCCATCTCGCCGCGCGGCGTGGCGTGACGCCAGAGCACCTTGCCGAACCGCATCGAGATCGCGTAGACGGTCGCCTTGCGGTTGGCGACGTACGCCACGCCGTCGTCGACGACGGCGGGAAACTCGACGAGACCGCCGAGCGGCACGTACCAGACCGTGTGGAACGGCGGACGCAGATGGATGTGCACCTGCGACTGCGCGCGCGAGAAGGTCGCCCCGTACATCGGCCACTGCAGGTTCGTCTTGTAGATGCGCACGGTCACGAGGCGATGGGCGGCGAAGGGCTCGAAGAGGATTCGCGTGCCGAAGCCCGGCGCCCCGACTGTCACGTTCATGCTCTTCCGGTCCGGCACACGGATCTCGGCGACTCCGTGCAGGTCGGTGCGGGCGGTGCGAAACCAGAGACGGACGTGAGCGCCGCGCACCCGTGTGCCGTGGTCTCCGTCGACGACGGTGACGACGAGCTTCGCCGGACGCTTCGTGCTCGCGGCGGGGCGAGAGGGCTTCGCGTGCTTCGGCGCGGGAGGCGGCGCCGCTGCGTGGTGAACCGCCCCGCCGCCGCAACCGGCGACGAGGGCCATGAGCAAAACCCCTAGGGTTCCGCGACGGGCTCTGGGAGCTCTTCCGCGAACGGCTCCAAGGTACCGCCGTCCCCGGTCGACAGGACGAGCTCGGAGAAGAACCGGGTCATGTACAGGCCTGCGCGGAAGTCGCCCAGCCGCGGTTCCGGGCGCTCTCCTGCGGCGAGGGCTAGCGCGAGCTCTGGATACCGGCTGCCGGCGGCCGTCGGAAGCGGGAAGCCGCCGCCGAAGCGCGGGTTGATGTCGGTGACGCGGTACGTGCCGTCGGGCTCGCGGAAGCACTGGATGTTCGCGGGGCCGACGATGCCGAGGGACTCCGAGACGTGGCGCCCGACGTCGATCAGGTCGGAATCGCGAATCGTCATCCCCTTGATCGACTCGCCGCCCTTCGACTCGATCATCGTGCGCGGCACGGCGTTGAGGCAGCGCCCGTCGAGGTCGCAGAAGACGTCGATGGAGAACTCCTCGCCGCGGCAGCACGCCTGCACCATCGAGTCGACGGTGGTGTACTCGAGGAAGAAGTCGAGCTCGCGCCGGTTCGCGCAGCGGAAGATGTTGCGCGAGCCGAAGCCCTCGCGCGCCTTCACGAGGACGGGGAACTCCACGTCGGCGGGAACGTCGCCCGGCAACCAGGTCGCGGGCGACCCGATCCCGCGCTCGACGAAGAGCAGATGCGCGAGCCACTTGTCCGCGAGGGCGTCGACGAGCTCGGAGGACGGCAGCAGGACGAGCGCGCCGAGCTCGTCACGGGCACGCGAGAGGACGCCGTGGTCGAGATCCGTGAGCGGCACGATCAGCGCGAGGGCGTGTGCCGCGACGAGCGCGGCGAGCGCGCCGACGTAGCCGGGATCGTCGACGCGGGGAGCGGACGAATGCTCGTCGGCGTGATAGAGCGCGGGCGCGAGCGGATTGACGTCGACGGCCACCGTGCGTGCACCTGCCCGGCGGAACGACGTAACGATGTCGACGCGCTGGCCCGCGCAGGTGAAGAGGACGCCGACGCCGCTCACGGGGCGAGAGGGTACCGTCGGCTCGTGCTGCGTCGCCTCCTCGCTGCTCTCGCCGTGCTCGTCGGGCTCTGGCTCGTCGCCGCCGCCGTCCTGTTCGTGTGGCCGCCGGCGAACGACACGCCGCCCGCGCACGCGGACGCGGTGGTCGTCCTCTCGGGCGGCCGGAACTCGCGCCTCGATCCGGCACTCAAGCTCGTCGAGCGCGGAATCGCCCCCATCCTCGCCATCTCGAGCCCCTTCAGGGACCCGAGGTGGGAGACCGCGATCAGGCTCTGCAAGGGCGAGACGCCGCATCCCCGCTTCAAGGTCATCTGCTTCCAGGCGGTGCCGTACAGCACGCGCGGTGAGGCGGAGACCGTGACGAGGCTCGCGAACCATGAGGGTTGGAGCCGGATCGTCGTCGTCAGCTCCACGTACCACGTGACGAGGGCGCGCATGCTCTTCGAGCGCTGCTACCACGGCAAGCTCTGGACGGTGGGAGCGTCTTCGCCCATATACCGGCTGCCCGAGGAATGGGCGTCGGAGACGGCGAAGCTGATCGTGCAGACCGGGTTCGAGCGCGGCTGCTAGCGCCAGCCGCCGGTCGCGCCCTTGTACGTCCCGCCGAAAAGCGCGCGCGGCGTCCGGACGAGGATCTTCAGGTCGAGCAACGGCGAGCGATTGTCGACGTACCAGACGTCGAGCTCGATCCGCTCGTCCCACGGCAGCGTCGCGCGGCCGTGCACTTGCGCCCAACCGGTGATGCCGGGCTTGACCTCCAGTCGCCGCCGCTGGCAGGGCGTGTAGGTCTCCACCTGGTAGCGCAGCGTCGGCCGCGGACCGATCACGCTCATTTCGCCGCGCACGACGTTCCACAACTGCGGCAGCTCGTCGAGTGAGAGCCGCCGCAGGACGCGGCCGACCGGCGTGATGCGCGAGTCGCCGCGATCCACCGCGAAGCCGGCGCCCTGCGTCTCCGCGCCGACAACCATCGTCCGCAGCTTCAGGAGCTCGAAATCGGTTCCGTCCTTGCCGACGCGCGTCTGCCGATAGAACGCCGGCCCTCGACTGGTCAGCTTGACGGCCAGCGCAGCGAGGGCGAGCGCCGGCGATGCGACGGCGAGCGCGATACCCGCGATCGCGACGTCGGCGGCGCGGTTCAGCGCGTGCCCTCGGCGGCGTCCCACGTGGTCGGCACGCCGCGATGGAGATAGTTGACGAGCGACTGGACCGTCGCCCAGGTCACGAGCACGTAATAGCGCGCGATGCCGACACCAACGAGGGCGGCCGCGAGCAACCCGAGCTGCAGCCCGAGCGCGACCGCGTAGATCGTCCCGCGTCCCAACAGCGCGATCGAGACGCCGAGCAGGATGAGGTGCAGCAGACCGCTTGCGTAGCGCAGGTGCCGGTGCGAGACAACCTCCACGAAGTAGACGGGGCGAAGGCGGCGGAGCATCTTCCCCTCGATCACGATCGCCCAGCAGTGCTCGAACATCCGCACCTTGCGGCGATATTCGTCCACGTTCGTCGGCGTCGCCTTCTCGAATGCATTCGCGGCCGGCTCGTACACCGCGCGGCGACCGCGCTGCACCATGAGGTACGGGAGCGAGAGATCATGCCCGAAGCGGGGATCGACCTCGACGTAGTCGGACCGTCGCACGGCATAGATCGAGCCGTTGCCGCCGGTGACCGAGTCGAGCTGCGACTCGACGGCGCGGATGCCGAGCTCGTACCGCCAGTACAAGCCCTCCTGGTTTCTGCCGTCGTCAGTCTGGACGTTCAGCCGCCCGCATACGTATGCGATGTCGGGATCGGCGAAGACGCGGACGAGGGTGCGCAGGGCATCGGGCGCCCAGGTCGAATTTGCGTCGGTGAACGCCACGACGTCGCTTTGAGTCTCCCGCACGGCGTGGTTCTGCGCGGCGACCTTTCCGCCGCGCGGATTGCCGACGACGCGTGCGCCGGCGCCGGCTGCACGCTCGTCGGTGCCGTCGGTCGACGCGTCCGAGGTGACGACGATCTCGAGCTTGTCCGCCGGATAGTCGAGCGCGCGCAGGTTCTCGACCCGGCGCTCGATGACGGCTTCCTCGTTGTGCGCGGCCACGATGATCGTCACTGTCGGGAGTTCGTCGCCGGTGCGGACGGGGCGCGTGCGGATCGCAGCGAGCGACCAGGCCGCGAGCGGGTACGCGACATGCGTCCATACGAGCGCGGCGAGCGATGTCCAGAACACGATCACGACCGCCGTCATTCCGCCCCCATCCTTCGCAGCAACCGGTCAACCTTCGCGCGACTCACACGCACCGTGGATGCAGACGGATCGAATCGCAGCGACCAGATCCGCCGGTCGTACGTCCGGCGGTCGATCGCTTCCACGACTCGCCCACTGCCGTCGATGCACAGCTCCAGCGCAAATACGTTCCGGCCGCGCCGGTAGGTGAGGCAGTCGAACGCCGCGAACACGCGGAAGCCGGAAAGCCTCGACGAATCGAGAGGACCGATGAGCCGTTCGACGATGCGGAAACCGGCCATCTCGCGTTGCGCCTCGTGGCGCCGCTCGAAGCGTCCGATGCCGACGAGCAGTGCGGCAAGGGCGAGAACGACGAGGGCGGCGAGGGCCTTACGCGCCCGCGAGCTCACCCAGCACCCTCCGGTAACGGGCGATGGCGATGGAACGGTCGGCCTCGCGCACGACGTATTCACGGCCCCGGCGACCCATCTCCGCCAGGTCGAGGTGGCCGTCATATGCCGCGCGGATCGTCTCCGCGAGAAGCTCGGGCCGGCCCGGCGGGACGACGAGGCCGCATCTCTCCTCTCGCACGACGCGCGCGGTCTCGCTCTCCGCATCCGCGGCGACGATCACGGGGCGGCCTGCGGCGAGGATCCCGTACAGCCGACTCGGCACGACATAGCCGGACAGCCCTCTTGCCAGGCCCACCACGTGCACGTCGGCGGCGGAGAGCGACAGCGAGAGCAGCTCGCGCGGCTGGTAACCGAGGAACCGGACGTGATCCGCTTCGAGCCGGTCGGTAAGGTCGACGAGCGCCGCATGGCGGGCGCCGCCGCCGATGATCGTGACGACGAGGTCGTCCAGGTCACGGAGAAACGTCGTCGACCTGATGAGAGCGTCGAGATTCTGCGCATGGCCGATGTTGCCGGAATGCATCACGACGAACGAGTCCGCGAGGTCGTGCCATCGCGACCACTCGTTGTTCTTCGGCGCGGGCGTGATTGCGGCGGTATCGACCCAGTTGGGAATGACGGTGATGCGCTCCGGCAATGCGCCTTTCTCGACGAGGCGCCCACGCATCGTGTCGCCGATGGCAATGATGCGGTCCGCGCGGCGCAGGTAGAAGCGAATGAGCGCCCGGAGCGTCTCAACGACGAGCTTGCTCTTGAGCCGCTTGAGCTCGACGGCGATCTCCGGAAAGACGTCCTGGCTCACGACGACGAGCGGAGCGCGGAACCGCCGCGCGACGAGTAGCGCGACGTCCGCGATCACGGGCGGGTCGGTCATACAGAGGACGACGGCCGGCCGACGAGCACGCAGTCCCGCCCACAACGATCCGGCGAGGTACGTCAGATAGTTGAGCGCACGCAGAGGAAGGTTGCTCCGGTCGAAGGCCGTCGAATGGATGCGTACGATCTCGACGCCCTCCAGCCACGTGCGCCCCGGGCCCGCGTACGGAATCGCGAGCTTCCCTGTGATGACCGTGACGTCGAAGTCGTCGGTGAGGGCGGCGCAGAGTTGCGAGAGGAGATACGCGGTCGCCTCGAACCCGGGCGCGTAGTACTGGTTGAGCACCAGCAGCTGACGGCGGGTGGAGCGACTCCTAGACACCGACGTCCAATGCGGGAAGAACGAAGGCGGTGATCCAGAACGCTGCCGTGGCGATGTTGCCGACCGAGTAGAGGTACGACTGCACGAGAGCGATCACGAGCCCGGCAGCGAGGACACCGAGCCCGGCGGCTGCGACGTCCCGGTGCGGACTGCCCAACGCGCGGATGCCGGCCCTCCCGAGGACGGACGCGAGCACCGCGAGTAGCACAAGGCCGGCGACTCCGAGCTGCAGCGCGAGCCCGACGTACGAGTTCTCGGGCAAGGATCCGACGAAGCGGTAGTAGCGGTCGACGAACACGCCCTGCTCGGTCCCGAAGCCATGCCCGGCGACGATCCTCCGCGCCGCTTCGTGCAGAGCTCCCTGCCACGCTTCAAGCCGACCGCTCGAGCCGAAGAAGCCTCGTCTGACCGGCGGCTGCCCTCCTCCCGGAAGCGGTTGTCCGACGTCGGCGCCGAGCGGGTAGACGGCTTCGGCATTCAGGTATCCCCGCTTCGGCTTGGGGCCGGATGGCTGCGCCGGCCTCGACGATGTGGTCGCCGCATCGGACGGCTTCGGGATCGCCTGGATTCCTGCACCGACCGCGATGCACAGGACCACCACGACTGCACCGACGAGAGCAGCTCGTGACCGGCCCAGAACGGCGACGGTGACGACGAACGCCCCGACCCCTCCGGCCACGACCGCGCCGTGCGAACCGGACGCCACGATCGTGCCGGCGAGCAGTGCAAGCGTTGCCGCTGCGAGAGGGCGACGCCGACCGCGCAGAAGAGCCCACACCGCGAGGGGCACGGTGACGGCGAAGAGCAGCGCGACCGTGTTCGGGTCCTGGCCGAGCCCGGTGAACCGCGCGGGAGCCTGATAGGTCGCGGCCTGTACCGCGCGGTGGTGGTCGACAGCCAGCAGTACGAGCCCCGCCACACCGACGACCGCCGCGCCGGCGAGCAGCCCGTGGAGAACCGCGATGGCCCGCTGGGGTCGACCCCGCACCGCGCCGGCCACCGACACGCAGACGCTGAAGAGGAACCCGAGCGAGACGGCTCGCTCGAACGTCGTCCGTGGCTCGACTGACCAGGCTGTCGAGAGAAGCGCGAGAGCGAGGAACGCTACTGCCGCCGCGATCGCCGAGAGCGACACCGCGGGACGCGGGCCTCCCCAGGCGCCGGCAGAGAGGAGCAGCAAGCCGAGCAGGATCCACCGAAGCCAATGGCCCGCGTGCGTAATCGAGGGCACGGAGCTCGACCCCAGCGCGAAGCCGACGACCGTCGCCCCGGCGATGACCGGGACGGCCCGGTCGAGGACACGCTGGCGGCGGGCGGGCGACAAGGCGCGTGCAAGGATAGTCGCCGTCTTGAGCTATCCCGAGCGCATCGTCCCGGACGACACGGAGGCAGGGGTCGTCGCGCTCCACCTCAAGCGGTACGCCTTCGCTGCCCCATGGTGCACCGGCCGAGCGGTGCTCGACGCGGGTTGCGGCGTCGGCTATGGCACGGCCTTTCTCGCTGATGCTGCGCAGCGGGCCGTCGGCGGGGACGTGGACGAGAGCTCGATCGCGTATGCCCGCGAGCGATATGCCAGATCGAACATCGATTTCGTCGTCCTCGATGCCACCGCGATGCCGTTCCCCGACGGCTCCTTCGACGTCGTGTGCTCCTTCGAGATGATCGAGCACGTCGCCGATCCGGAGGTATTCGTGGAGGAAGCGGCGCGCGTTCTGCGCCCCGGCGGGACGTTCATCGTCTCGACGCCGCGCGTCGACGTCACCACACACGCTCCCGACAATCCTCACCATCGTGTGGAGTACTCGTTCCGCGACTTCGACCATTTGTTGCGTCGATCGTTTTCGACGGTCGAGATCTACGGCGAGCGACGAGTGCAGACACGTGCACACCGACTGCTCCAACGGCTGGACGTCTTCGGAGTGCGTCGTCGTTATTCGCTCCTACGCCGCGCTTCGGCACTGACCGGAACCCCGGCGATCGAGCACCTCACGCTCGACGATATCGTCATCTCGCGCGAGCATGCGGACACCGCCGACGTCCTCGTCGCGGTGTGCGGCTCGTGAGGATCTGCCACGCCGTGATCGGCGGCGAGGTGGCGGGAGGCCAGAAAGTCGCGCTGCAGCTCGCGCGCGCCGCTCGGGACGCCGGGAACGAGGTCTCGTTCGTCTCGCCGTCGCCCGGTCCTCTCCTCGACGACGCCCACGCTGAGGGATTCGCGACGCACGTCGTTCCGACGAGCGGCGCGCTCGACGCGCGCGCGCTCCGTCGGCTCGCCGTGGCGTTCCGCGGCGCCGACATCGTGCACACACACGGCCACTTCTCGGTCAACGTCCCGGCGCGCGTGGCCGGGCGCCTCGCTGGTGCACGCGTGCTGTCGCACATGCACATCGAGAACGCGTTCCGCGACGGACGCGGTCGGTCCGCGCAAATCGCTCTCGACAACGCGACAGCGCGTCTGTGCTTCGCAATCGTCGCCGTCTCCGACGCGACCAGGGTCGCGCTCGAGACGCAGGGCTACCCACGCGACCGGCTCGTCACGATCCCGAACGGTGTCGTCGCGACGCCGGCCGCCGATCCGGTGCGGCTCGCGCACGGACCGACGATCCTGGAGGTGGCGCGGCTCGCAGAGGTAAAGGGCCAGCGGCAGCTGATCCACGCGCTTGCACGTCTCGATGCGACCGCGATCCTCGTTGGACGCGACCTCGAGCAGGGCGGCGCGTACGAGGCGGCCCTGCGCGAGGAAGCGCGACGACTCGGCGTCGCCGACCGACTTGTCCTTACGGGGTACCGCGACGACGTCCCGGCGCTCCTGGCGGGCTGCGATGTCTTCTGCCTGCCGTCGCGCGCCGAGGGCATGCCGCTCGTCATTCTCGAGGCCATGGCGCAGGCGAGGCCCGTGGTCGCCACGTCGGTCGGTGGGACGCCGGAGCTCGTCGTCGACGGGGAGACGGGCTTGCTCGTGCCGCCGAACGATGTCGACTGCCTCGCCGACGCACTTGCGCGGGTGCTTGCCGACCCCGGCCTCGCGACACGTATGGGCGAGGCCGGGCGGGCCCGGGTCGAACGCCATTTCTCCCTCGCAGCGTCGACGGCACGGGTGCTCTCGCTGTACTCGGCCGCCGCTTAGACTGGCCGCGATGCCGACGCAGAGCGACGTTCGCCGCTGGTGGGCGGACAACCCGATGACGTACGACTGGCGGGGAGAGATCCCGTATGCCGTCGGCTCGGCAGAGCACCTCGCCGAAGTGGAGCGACGCTTCCTGTCCGAGGCATGGTTCGCCCAGACGCCCGGAGGCCCACCGTTCTCGGGCCTCATCCCCTACGCCGATCTGTGCGACAAGGATGTGCTCGAGATCGGATGCGGGACCGGCGTGCACGCACGGCTTCTGGCGGGCGCCGGCGCGCGCCTGGTCGCGATCGATCTGACCCCCACCGCCGCCGACCTGACGAAGCGGCGTCTCGCGCTCGCCGAGCTCGAGGCCGACGTGCGCGAAGCGGATGCGGAGTCTCTCCCCTTCCCCGACGCCGCCTTCGACTTCGTGTGGTCGTGGGGCGTGATCCACCACTCGCAGAACACAAGCCGGGTCCTCATGGAGATCGCGCGTGTGCTCCGCCCCGGTGGGACTCTCGCGCTCATGGTCTACCACCGGAACTCGATCACGTTCTGGATCGACTACGTGCTCCACCGCGGAGTCCTTCGCGGCGGCTTGTTACGGGAATCGCCGGACGAGCTCGCAAACCGCTGGTCTGACGGGGTGATCGCGCGCCACTACACGCGCCGCAGCCTCACCGTCGCCCTCGAGCCGTGGTTCGACGACGTGGAGACACGCGTCATGGGGCAGATGGCCGAGGCGGTGCCTCTGCCGCGTCAGCTACGACGCTTCGTCGCACCGCTCGTGCCCCGCGTCGCGCAGGAGGCCGTCCTCCGGCGCTTCGGCTGGTTTCTCTACGCCACCGCGCGCCGTCGCACGTGACCCGCGTCACGCTGCTGACCGAGATACCGGCCCCGTACCGGATCCCGTTGTTCAACGCCCTCTCCGGACGCGTCGACCTGCACGTGCTGTTCCTTCGCGAGCGAAACCCGGATCGGCCCTATGACCTCCATGCGGACGAGTTTCGCTTTGCGTGGTCCGTCCTTCCGGGCTTCGACGTCACGGTGCGCCGGCGTTGGCTCGTTGCGAACCGCGGCGTCGTGCGCGCGCTCGGAGGCTCCGACGCAGTGGTCGTCGGCGGTTGGAATCAACCGGCCTTCTGGACGGCGCTCGCGTGGTGTCGCGCGAGACGGGTGCCCGCGGTCCTCTGGTCGGAGAGCACGAGCCCCGACCGCAGGAGTGGAAGGCATGAGCGGCTCAAGCGAGCGATGCTGCGGATCCCGGACGCATTCGTCGTCCCCGGGAAGGCCGCCGGGGAGTATCTCCAGGCGCTCGGTGTCGCTCCGGAGCGCATCGCTCTCGCTCCGAACGCCGTGGACGCGACGATCTTCGGCAGCGTCGAACCCACTCGGGCGGACGGTCCCGTGCGGCTGCTGGCTGTCGGGAGGCTGGCCCCGGAGAAGGGGCTGGACACCCTGCTCCTCGCGGCAGAGGGCCTTCCGGTCGAGGTGGTGCTCGCGGGGACCGGGCCGGAGGAGAGCCGCCTCCGCGCGATGGCCGGGTCGACCGTGACCTTCCTGGGGCACGTCGAGCGCGACGCGCTGCCTGCGCTCTACGCGGATGCGGACGTCCTCGTCATGCCGTCCCGATCGGAGCCGTGGGGCATGGCCCTCAACGAGGCGGCGCTCGCCGGGCTGCCCCTCGTGTCGACGACCTCCGCCGGAGCCGCCTGGGATCTCATCGATCACGGGGTCAACGGATTTCGACTTCCCCCCGACGACGTCCGCGCGCTGCGAGAAGCCCTCAGCCGCCTGGTCGAGGACGCGGGGTTCCGCGCCGCGGCGGGATCGCGCTCGCGCGAGATCGCCACTCGCTTCACGCCGGAAGAATGGGCCGACGCGGTCGCCACCGTCGTCGGACGGGCGACCGCCGTGCGAGGCTAGATTCACCCGATGCCAAAACGCACCTGGCTCGTCACGGGAGGCGCCGGATTCATCGGCGCGAACACCGTCAGCAGGCTCGGCGAGCTGGGCGACCGGGCGATCATTCTCGACAACCTCTCCCGCGCGACCGCGCGTCTGAATCTCGACTGGCTCGAGGACAAGGCCAGCGTCGAGCTCGTGCGGGCCGACGTGCGCGACGCCGCCGCCGTCGATCGCGTGTTCGCCGAGCACGGCCCCTTCGACTCGGTACTCCATCTCGCCGGCCAGGTAGCGGTGACGACGTCGGTTCAGGCTCCGCGCGACGACCTCGAGACGAACGTCGTCGGGTCGTTCAATGTGCTCGACGCCACCCGGCGACTGTCTCCCGAGGCCGTCTTCCTCAACGCGTCGACGAACAAGGTCTATGGGCAGCTCTCGCACCACATCATCGACGAAGCCGAGACTCGCTACGTCGATCGCGATGCCCCTGCGGGCATCTCCGAGTCGGAGCCGCTCGACCCGTGCTCTCCGTACGGATGTTCGAAGTGCGCGGCAGACACCTACACGCTCGACTATGCGCGCGTCTACGGCATGCGCACGGTCTCGCTTCGCCAGTCCTGCATCTATGGGCCCCGCCAATTCGGGATCGAGGATCAGGGATGGGTGGCCTGGTTCGCGATGGCCATCCGACTCGGAAAGCCGCTGACGATCTTCGGGACGGGCAAGCAGGTCCGCGACCTCCTGCACGTCGACGATCTCGTCGACATGTACCTCCGCCTCGTGGACAATCCAGAGGTGTGTGACGGTCGCGCCTACAACGTGGGCGGCGGCCCGGAGAACGCGGTCTCGTTGCTCGAGCTGCTTACCCGCCTGGCAGGCTGGAGGGCGACTCCGGCGATTCGACACTCGGAGGCACGTGCGGGAGATCAACTCGTGTTCGTCGCGGACACCGCAAAGGCACGCGTCGAGGTCGGCTGGGTTCCGCGAATCTCCTTCGAGGACGGGCTCGGCGACTTGCTGGCGTTCGTCGACGAGCACGCCCCGGGGACGGCGGCGCTGCTCGACCACGCATGAGGCTGGGCTTCGACGCGACCTCGCTCGCTGCGGAAGGTAAAGGCCTTAGCAGGTTCCAGCGTGAGTTCCTCCGTGCGGCGGACGCCGACGATCTCGTCTCCGAGCTCGACGTCTTCGTTCCCTCGGACGCCGCCCTCCACGATCTTCCAGTCCGGGATGGGTGGCGATACCACCAGGTTCCGGCGACCCCGATGATCGCGTGGGAGCAAGTGCGGCGACCGCGACTCGGTAGGAGGCTCCGCCTCGATGCCATGATCACGACGAGCGAGCGCGCGGGATTGTGGGGCCCGCCGGAGGTCGTCTACATCTACGAGCACCCCAAGTACCGCGTCCGGCGCAGTCGCGAGGTGGGAATCGGCGCGAGGCAGGCGATCGTCGATCTCACGACGCTGGCCGAATTTCGTCTCACGCAAATGCGAGCTGCAGCCGTGGTCGCGGCGTCGAGATCGACTGCGCGCGACGTCGGCACCGATCTCGTCGCCTATTCGGGCGTTTCGCCCGAGTTCACACCCGCGGCGCGCGAGCGCACATATCTCCTTCACCTCGCGTCCGACGATCCACGCGACAACTCCGAGGTGGTGATCGACGCCTGTGCAGCGTACGGCGATGACGCCCCTTCACTCGTGATCGCCGGCCCGATCCACAAGCTCAGGCCCGCCCTCGAGGCTCGAGCGGAGCGGCTGGGGGTGAAAGCGGACTGGCGAGGCTTCCAGACGGGCGAACAGCTGGTCGAGCTGTACCGAGGTGCAATCGCATACGTCGATCCGTCCCTGTACGAAGGATTCGGCCTGCAGGCCGCGGAGGCGCTCGCCTGCGCGACGCCCGTGGTCGCGTCGAATCGGACGTCACTGCCGGAAGTCGTAGGGGACGGCGGGATCCTCGTCGACCCGCGCGACATCCAGGGCTTCGCGAGAGCGATGCGTCAGATCGCGGAAGACGCGACGCTTGCAGCCGAGCTCGGCCGGAAAGGCGTCCTGCACGCGTCCCGGTTCACATGGGCCGAGTGCGTCCGCGAGATCCTCGCCGTCTGCGAGCGAGTGCTTCGATGAACAGGGTGCTCGCGACGGGAGCGGACGAGCGGTATGGAGTCTGGCTCCTCAACATGCTCGGCTCACTCGCAACTAACTCCCCTCGGACGTTCGACCGTGTCGTGGCGTACGACCTCGGCCTCAGTCCTCTGCAGCGCCGCCTGCTCAACGAGGTACGCGGCGTCGAAGTGCGGACGGTGCCGTCGTTCGTGCCGCACTGGAAGCAGGGTGGGACATGGAAGACCTGGATCTGGACGCATGTCGGCGGCGATGCCGTTCTCTGGCTCGACGCGGGCTTGAGCGTCCTTCGCCCGCTGGACGACATTGCTCGACAGATCGACGAGAACGGCTACTTTGCTGTCTCGCAAGAAACCCCGCTCTGGGCGACAACTCCAAGCGACTACTGGGCGATCTACGGCCTCTCTTCGGATCTTGGGACCCGAAATGTGATCGCAGCGGGCATCCTCGGTTTTACGACGAGCGGCGCCTTCTACGATCGAGTCATCGTTCCGACGTATGAGGACTGTGTCGCCGGTCGATCGCTCGGCTTCTCGGCGGGAGACGTCGACCGACTGCGCATCGGGCTCTACCACGAAACCTGTCCGACGATCCGACCCTGCACGACGTTCCGTCATGACCTCACTGTGCTCAACCTGCGGTTCTACAGCTCCGTCGTCGACCCTGTGATCAACGAGCTCGACGTCTACGCCGGCTTCCGATCCCACCGCGACAGCCCACGGCAGGTGATCTGGAACCATCGCCGCCGCGGCAGCCTCCGGTATCTGCCCCGTGTGCCCTACCGAGCAGCATGGCGGCTCTTCGGAGTGGCGTGGGGAACCGTCGTCGCCCTCCGGTGGTGGGCGCACACGCACGGCTGGCTCTTCCGGCCGACTACCTACACTGCGGCACTACGGCGAAGGACCCGGAGATGAGCTCTGTCTTCGCCACGGGGGCGGACGAGCGATACGGCTATCACCTTGTAAATCTGCTGGGATCGCTGCAGGCGAAGTCCGACGTGTTCGACCGCGTGGTCGCGTACGACCTCGGGCTCGACAGTCAGCAACGCGCCTTGCTTGAACGCATCCCGCGTGTGGAGGTCCGCACAGTGCCGCCCTTCGTCGAGCACTGGCGACAGGCATTCACCTGGAAACCGTGGATTTGGACGCATCTGGACGCGGGCGAGACCGTCTTCTGGCTCGATGCGGGCGCTACACTCGTCCGCAGTCTTTCGCCTGCCATCGCGGCGATCGCCGAGCGCGGCTACTTCGTCGTGTCGCAGGGCGGCGAGCTCCGCGACATCGCGCCACCCGATTACCTGGAGCGGTTTCACCTGCAGCCCGGGGCCGAATCCCGCGAGTACGTGGCTGCGGGAATCATCGGCTTCCGCGTCGGAGGAGCCTTCTACGAGCGCGTGGTCGTGCCGACGTATGACGACTGTCTCCGGGGCCTCAATCTCGGATTCTCGATCGACGAGGTGGCGACGAAGAACGTCGGGCTTGGACGGAGCGAGAACCCCACGGTGCGGACATGCCGGCAATTCCGTTGGGATCAGACTCTGCTCAATCTCCACCTCGCTCAGGAGTTCCCGGACCGCGTGGTCGCCGCCATCGACGAGTACGCGGGCGTGTCGAGCCCGATCGAGCATGCGCGGCAGGTCATCTGGGCGCACCGTCGGCAGGGGGATTTGCGCTACCTGAAGCGCATCCGCTACAGCGGGCCCGGCACACTCCGCGCCCGCCTCTTCGGACTCTCCATAGAGCTGCGCTGGCGGTACAAGCTGCGCAACAAGCTTCTTCGCAGCGCGACGTACAGGTTGAAGGCGCGAAAGATGCTCACGGACCGGCGGCCGGGAATCAGCAGCTGACGATGCCCGGGCCGCGACTCGTAAGCATCGTCACCCCCTCGCTGAACCAGGCGCGTTATCTACGCGAGGCGATCGAGAGCGTGCGAGCGCAAAGCTACCCATCCATCGAGCACATCATCGTCGACGGTGGGTCGAGCGACGGCACGCTCGACATCCTTCGGGAGTACCACGGATTGCGGTGGCTCTCGGAAACCGATACCGGCCAATCCCATGCACTCAACAAAGGCTTCGCGATCGCACAGGGCGACGTGTTCGGTTGGCTGAATGCGGACGACGCGTACACCCCCTCCGCGGTTGAGCAAGCTCTCACCGCACTCGAAGGAGTCGGCCTCGTCTACGCCGATGTGACGCGCGTGAACGACGACGGTGTCAACCCGCGCCGAATCCGGTCGCGACCGGTATGGGACCTCTGGACGGAGCTCAACCTCGGGAACGGCGTCTACTCGCCATCCGTCTTCTTCACGCGCGAAGCATTCGAGCAGGTCGGAGGGATCGACGAGTCGCTCCATCTCGCCATGGACTACGACCTCTGGCTGCGGATAGGTGGGCGCTTCGGCGCGCGCCATGTCGACGAGATCTGGGGCACGCAGCGACTCCATGACGAGGCCAAGTCGACGCGATACTTCGACGAATTCTGGCCTGAGCGGCTCGCAGTCAGCCGCCGCCACGGCGGCCGGCTCGTCTCCCCGCTCCTGATCGGCCGCTACGTGAAATCGCAAAACGCTAAGCGATTCGTCGGACGAGCGGTCGCTGCGACGTATGCACTCTTCGGCCGGCGCGCTCCGCGTTCTAGCCAGACGAGCGGATCATCCGATTGAGCAAGCGCTCGACGACGGTTTCATCGAGCCTGATCGTCGACGACGAGGGTTCCTCGCGAAGTGAATAGATACGGCGATGAACGTGCCGCCGGTCGATGGCTTCGACCAGGCGCCCGCTGTGGTCGATGCACAGCTCGAGCGCAAACAGGATCTTGGCCCTCTTGTACACGAGGCAGTCGAACGCGGGTTGACGGCGGTAGCCCACGAGCTCGTGTTGATCGAGCGGGCCGACCAGCGCGAGGACCCTTCGCAGCCCGGTCAATTGCGAGCTGATGTCACTGCTCCGCTCCCACCGACCGACTGCGACGAGCACCCCGAAGACGACGGCAGCGACAAGCGCGATGCGAACCGAGCTCATCAATCGATCGGCGGACGGAACGGCCACACGCTGCGAGGGTCCCCGAGAGCCGCCAGGAGAAAGGCGCCGATCCAGAACGCGGCGGTGGCGATGTTGCCGACTGACGTCAGATACGACTGAACGACGGCGCACGCAAGCCCGGCCACGACCACGCCGGCGCTTGCAACGAGTGCGAGACGATCACGCTCGCCGAGGCGACCGTACGCACGGACGGCCCGCCCTAGCCAGAGCGCTGCGAGCGCGAGAAAGAGTGCGAGGCCGACGGCGCCGAGCTGGAGCAGGAAGCCGATGTATGAGTTCTCCGGGAAGCTGCTCGCGAACCCGCGGTAGCGGTTGACGAACACGCGCTCCTCGGTCCCGAACCCGTAGCCGGCGACAGGACGATTCGAGACCTGACCAAGGGCTCCGTGCCAGGCAGAGAGACGCCCGCCCCACGTGAATGTCTGCGTGGGTGGGCTCACGCTCGACGCAGTCGGCAGCGGACTGCCGATGTCGACATCGAGTGGAAAGACGTGGTCCACGTCGACGTAGCGCGGGATGGAGCCCGCTGTCGCCGAGACCGTCGCCGGGCCGGGCGATGCAGGAGACGATGCCGGGATCGTCGTCACCGCGAAGCTGATTCCCGCGAGCGCCACTGCCGCGGCGCCCCAACTCAAACGGCCGGTCCACGTCGGTGGCGCGGCCAGCGCGACGAGAACGACGCCGATAAATCCTCCGACCAGCGCGCCGCGGGAGAGGGACGCCACGATCGACCCATCGAGCAGCAGAAATATGGCTCCCGCTGCGATCCTCCGACGCGGCCTGCCCCCACGGGTGACGCCCCAGGCCGCAAGCGGAAGGACGACTCCGAGCAGAAGCGCCGCCGTATTCGCATCCTCGCCCAGGCCGCGATAGCGCGTCGGGAGTCCTGCGACCGATTGCAACGCAGCCCTTCGATCGACGGCGAGGATCAGCAAACCGAGGAGGGCGACGATGACGGCACCGCCGAGGACGGCGACGAGAACCCGTTCGGTCAGCCCGAGGGACGCGGCCGTAGTCGCGATGAAGAATCCCGCGCCGAACAGGACTGCGAGGGAGACGGCACGCTCGACGCTCAGTCCCGGCGCGACCGACCACGCGGCGGAGACACCCACAAGAACCAGGAGCCAGCCGGCAGGGGCAAAGGGACGCGCGCGAGACCACGCGACCCGGATTGCGAAGAGCGCAGCCGCCGAAGCGACCAGCACGAAGAGCAGCACCCAGCGTGCGTCCCTGCCGATACGGCTGACCCAAGGAACCGAGCTCGATCCACAGGCGACCGCGACCTCTGTGAGCGCCACCGCGAGTGGGACGGTCGTTTCGAGCGCGGCGAGACGAAGGACGGAGCGCACTGCGGTCAGCGCTTCGTGATGAGCACGTCTCCGACGACGAGGTTCTCGAGGGAGGAGCGCAAGAGGACGTCGACCGCGTCGCAGGCGCCCATGACGATCGGGTAGCCGTGGAGGTTGAACGACGTGTTGAGGACGGCAGGGCGACCCGTGCGGCGGTCGAATTCGCCGATCAATCGGTGGAAGCCGCCGGCCGCTGCAGATACGGTCTGAGCCCGAGCGGTTCCGTCCTGAGGATGCGCTGCGGCCACGATGTCGTCGCGGCGATCGGTCGTGTCGAAGGTGTGCATCATGAACGGCGCTGGATCCCCTGCCGGAAGGCTCGACGGTACGACCACGTACTCGCCTGCGCGTTCCGCGAGCATCGCAGGTGCGAAGGGCATCCAGAAGTCGCGGTGCTTGATCATCTGGTTGATGATCGGCACGACCTCGGCACTGGAGGGGTCGGCGAGTATCGACCGATTCCCGAGCGCTCGTGCGCCGAACTCCATTCGACCCGCACAGCGGGCGACGATCTCGCCAGCCGCGAGCAGCTCTGCACATTCGGCCTCCGGATCGTCGAGCTCTCGGAGCTCGATTCGACCACCGTAGCGGGAGCGCGCGTCGTCAAGGTCGAAGCGCGCATCCGGCCCGAGAGAATACGTCGGTAGCACCTGTCGCCCCGTCCGATCCACGAGATGGGCGGCCTCTTCGACCCACGCCGCGCCGAACGGAAGGCTCTCGTCGCCGCACGACGGAAACACGTCGAAGTACTCAACCTCCGGAAGCTCCGAGATCAGCTTGTTCGCTTTGACGTTCATGAAAACGCCTCCGGACGCGAGGACGCGCGGAATGCCGGTCTCACGTATCGCCGCCTGCACCCACCGGCACAGCAACTCCTCGGTAAAGGACTGAATCGCCCCTGAAAGAGTGTCGAAGCGAACCCGGCGAAAGTCGTACTGCAGCCGTGGCTGCTGCATATGGGTCGGCTCGGCCGTGCCCCGCTTGAAGACGAGTGGATTCTGCTCGTCCAGATCGAGATACGTCCGCAGCACGGCGACGTGAGAGGCGACTCGTTCGGAATCCGCGTACGGCGCGAGACCCATCACTTTGTACTCGTGCTCGTGCGGCGTCATCCCCATCAAGTGCGTGACACGCGCATACAGCTGTCCCAATGAATGCCCACCCGGCGTCGAAGCGACGAGCTCGAGCCGTCCGTCCTCCGCGCGGTAGACGTGGCCGCAGTCGCCGTCGCCGCCGCCGTCGAGCGTCAGCACCAAGTACGAATCGTCGGGGCTCGCACGAAGTCCGTAGTAGGCCGAAGCTGCGTGGTTCAGATGGTGGTGGGTCCGTCGCAACGGCAGGTCGGAAAGCCCATGACGCCCGAGACACTCGACCATCGCGTCGGACTTCCGTGCCCCTCGCTCACGCAACCAACGTCCCGCCGAGCGGGCCCGCTCGCTCTCGATCGTGCCGCGGAGCGGGCGGTCGGCCGTCTCGTCATACCACCGGTAGAACGATTCCTTCGTGAAGCGAGGACTGGTCAGGTTGGAAAGACAAACTGCATCGATGTCTTCAGGGGACAGGCCCAAGTAGTCGAGCGTGAAGGCCAGCGATTCATGCGGAAAGCCCATGAAGTTCTTGACGCGCCGAACACGCTCCTCTTGCAGCGCGAAGACGATCGCCCCTTCGTCGCTCACCACGACGGAGCTGTTGATCCCCTCGTTGATGGCAAGGGTCGGCACGGCTTCGGGCTAGCATAGATACACCGTGAACCCGCGCTGTCGCTCATGAATCACGGCTCGAGCGCGTTCTCGACGACACGGAAGGTGCCGGCTGCGATCCTCTTCGTCCATCATCGCGCCGAGCTCGGAGGTGCGCCCGAGTCGCTTGCGAACCTCATCCGAGAGCTCGATCGCGACCGCTTCGATCCGTACGTCTATTGCCCTCCAGGCCCGGCCGCATCGCTCTTCGCAGGCGCAGGCGCAACCGTCCACACCGGGCCCGTAGCGGGGTTCACACACATCTGGGCTTCGACATATCGAGGCCGGCGCTGGCTGCTTCTCGGGCGCGAGCTCGTGCGACTACCACAACACATCGCTCGACTCTCGGCCGTGATGCGCGGAACGAACGTCTCCCTCGTCCATCTGAACGACTCCCCGCCTCTCGTCGCCGCCTTGCTTGCGCGCAAGGCTGGGCTTCCCGTCGTATGGCACCTCCGTTCTGCGCTGCCGGAGTCGGAGGGCCGGTGGCGATCCAGCGCAGTTCGCGCCGTGATCGCCTGGGCGTCGGCCCGAACGATCGCCATCAACGAGGACGTGGCCGAAAGCTTCCAACTCGGATCGATCGTCGTTCCGAACGGCGTCGACCTCGATCGTTTCCATCCGGGCGACGCAGCAGCCGCGCGGACCAATCTCCGGCTGAACGTCGAAGGGCCGGTCGTCTCCGCATTCGGTTTCCTCTATCCGGCCAAGGGGTTCCACGTGCTACTTGAGGCTGCCGCGCTTCTCCAAAAACGCGATGTCCGCGCGACGTACCTCCTCGTCGGCGGGGGCGTTCGGGGGCAGACGTTCTTCGCACGTCGATCGGGACGACTGCTACGACTCCTGCGGCTCGTCCGCGATCACGAGGGGGACGCGCGACGACTCGCGTCCACGCTCCAGCTCGGAGACCTCGTCCGATTCATTCCGTACGTCGACGACACTGCCCAGCTCTATCGGGCATCCGACGTTGTGGTCGCCCCGTCGCGAGGACCGGAGCTCGGCCGGTCGGTGATCGAAGCCGCCGCCAGCGGCGTCCCCAGCGTCACATCGGGCTCGGCAACCGGCGGCGGTGTCGTCATCCCCGGGAAGACGGGGCTCATCGCAAGCGCCCCCTCGGCCGAGGCGATCGCGGCCGCAGTCGAGACCCTTCTCCGGGACCCGTCCCTCCGGCGAACGCTCGGTTCGGCGGCGCGGCGGCATGCCGAGGGACATTTCGACCGCGCCCGCAGCGCCCGCGTGATCGAACGGATCTACGGCGAGCTCCTGCAACAAGACGCCTCCGGCGCCCTCGGCCGGCGGACGGCGGCCGCCCGCACGTGACGAGGGCGATCTAGATGTGCGGCCTCTGCGGGGTCGTCGCGTTCGACCGCCCGGCCGACCGGCGCGCAGTGGAGACGATGCTCGACGCGCTTGCGCACCGGGGGCCGGACGGACGAGGCGTCTTTGCCGATGACGAGAACGGCGTGTGTCTGGGGCACCTGCGGCTCGCGATCATCGACCTCTCGGACGCCGGTCTGGAGCCGTTTGCGAGCACGGACGGCGCCCAGCAGCTCGTCTTCAACGGCGAGATCTACAACTATCTGGAGCTCCGCGAGGAGCTCCGAGCGAAAGGCCACCGGTTTCGGAGCGAGACCGATACCGAAGTCATCCTTGCTGCCTATCGCGAATGGGGTGACCGGTGCGTCGAGCGCTTCAACGGCATGTGGGCGTTCGCGATCTGGGACAGCCCTCGGCAAACGCTCTTCTGTTCGCGCGATCGGCTGGGAATCAAGCCGTTCTACTATCGAGTCGACCGCGGGGCTTTTGGCTTCGCGAGCGAGCCGTGGGTCCTCGGCTCGCGCCAGGCACGGCCGGCAGCAGTCCGCGACTATCTCGAGCACGGATACGTCGACGCCGAGGACGAGACGTTCTTTGCCGGCGTTTTTCGCCTACCGCCTGCGCACTCTCTGACTCTCACAGCACACGGCATGAAGATCCACCGCTACTGGTCGCTCGAGCCGTCGGACCCGCCGGCTGATCCGGTGGCGGCCGTCCGCGAGATCTTCCTCGACGCCGTTCGACTGCAGCTGCGCAGCGATGTCCCGGTCGGTACCTGCCTCTCGGGTGGGATCGACTCGTCGTCCATCGCGGTCGCCGTGGCGCATCATGGCCACGAGCGGCAGAAGACCGTCACGGCGTACTTCGACGATGCAGGCTTCGACGAGCGCCCATTTGCGGAAGCCGTCGTCGAGCGGACTGGAGCCGCAGCACATTGGGTGTCGTTCCAAGACCGAGACCTCGTTGCAGACCTTCCCGCGATTGTGCGTGCGCAGGGTGAGCCGTTCGGATCGACGTCGATCTGCGCCGGCTGGTACGTCATGCGCGAGGCTCGCAATGCGGGGCTGACCGTGATGTTGGACGGACAGGGCGGGGACGAGGTTCTTGCCGGCTATCGCGCATCGTTCGGGTACCGCCTCTCGGATCTCCTATTCGCCGGCCGGATCGCGGAGTCGATGCGCGAGCTGCGCGCGTTCACGCAAGTGCACGGTCGTGGTTGGGCGGCCGTAGCCCTGGCGACGCCGCACGTGCCCGAGCGGCTACGACTAGCGGCTCGCGGCCGACTCCGAGGAGCATCGACGTTGCTCGCCGACGGCCTTCGCGGCGCACCAACCAAGGCGTCGGCAAATGGGGCCGCGTTCCCCGACCGCCTGCGCCGGCAGTTGCACCTGCTTCTCACGCGCCGCGGCCTGCCCGAGCTTCTTCGCTACGAGGACCGCAACTCCATGGCTCACTCGCTCGAAGCTCGAGTGCCGCTCCTCGACCACCGGCTCGTCGAGCTCCTGTTCTCGTTGCCGGGCGACGAGTTGATCCGAGGCGGACAGACGAAGTCGGTGCTCCGACGTGCATTGTCGGATCTGCTCCCCCGCGAGGTCGCGGCGCGACGTGACAAGCTCGGATTCGTCACCCCCGAGGGCCGGTTCCTCCGAGGCGCGCTCGGCGAGCTTGCGGCCGACGTCTTCGCGTCCAGATCCTTCCGCGATCGCGGCTTCGTGGACGAACGCGCGGCAACGTCGCGGCTTGCGCGGCACCGCCGAGGGGAGACGCGCGCCGGCATGGAGCTCTGGCGTGCCCTGAACCTCGAGCTCTGGGCCCGCGAGTTTCTCGACGCGTGAAGGTCTTGTTCCTTACAACTGGGTATCCGACGCCGTCGGCTCCCGCATCCGGCATCTTCGTGCTCGAGCATGCGCGTGCTGCCGCGCTGCATACAGATGTTGCCGTCATCCATCTCGATCGATCACACGAGCATCGGGGCCGGCCGCGGCTCCACCGAGTTGAGGACGCCGAGTTCCCGACATTCCGCGTGAGCTACCAATGGACACCCGTCCCTGTAAGCGCAGCGCTGCATCTTGGCGCCGCCGCCTGGGCCTGGTCGGCCGTCCGGCGGAGCGGCTTTCACCCGGACGTGCTTCACGCCCACTTCTTCCTTGCCGGGATTCCGGCCGTCGTTCTCGCGCGAGCTCATCGACTGCCGCTCGTGGTCACGGAGCAATGGAGCGTCTTTCTGCCGGAAGATCCGATGGAGCTCGGCACGACGTTACGGGCCGGAGCCTCTTTCACCTATCGCAACGCCAGGCTCGTTCTCCCGGTCAGCAGTGCTCTCGAGCAGGGAATCCGGTCGGCCGGACTGACCGCACGACGGTTCGAAGTCGTCCCCAATGTCGTCGACACGAGCCTCTTCTCGCCTGACGGGACCGGGCGAAACAGCCGCCTGCTCACGGTTGGCCTCCTCTACGATGCGAAGGGAGTCGACGTCCTTCTACAGGCGATCTCGCAGTTGCCGAACGTCAGACTCGACGTCGTCGGGGACGGCCCTCGACGCGACGAGTACGTTGCCCTTGCCCAGAGCCTCGGGGTCGCGGACCGCGTGACCTTTCACGGCCTCCTGCCGAAGACCGAGGTCGCGAAGATGATGCGCCAGGCGGAGCTCTTCGTCCTCGCGAGCCGGTACGACAATAATCCCTGCGTGGTGATCGAGGCGATGGCGAGCGGATTG
>Ga0207664_10000628_pt1 | contig 24459 bp, 14 predicted proteins | sample LARL83metaG_FD_184349 | JGI IMG/M metagenome (GOLD analysis project Ga0207664, IMG submission 184349) | Corn, switchgrass and miscanthus rhizosphere microbial communities from Kellogg Biological Station, Michigan, USA - LAR L8-3 metaG... | ecosystem: Host-associated > Plants > Roots >... | reverse complement strand
CGGAACCCGAAGCATAAGCCCAAATCTGAAGAGGGCTAGTGTGGGTGACCCCTGTTATTCTTCTAGTTCTTTCCTGCGTGGATCGAAGCTGGCCCGATAGGCTATTGCCATAAGTGGTGTATGTAGAATATCCGAGACCAGATGGGGCCGAACCATTCCAACCAATGCCTAAAGCGGTTGATCCCCAGGTTCCAGAGTCGAATCCAGATAGTCCTCCAAAGCTCACTTCGTAGTCACCATCTAGCGGGACGCTAACAGAGGGACCATTCGTTAAAGTGGCCCAGACTCCACTTGTCATCGTTTGAGTAGTATCACTATCATATTCGGCCTCAAGCGCACCACCACCAAGATATTCCCAGTAAGTGGAAGTACTGTTATAGCGTAGATGCCAAATAATGCCATTGGTAGCATCAGCTTTATAATAAATCTCCTGCCCATCTGCAGGGCTGCCAGGAAGCGAGGTCACATAAGCAGGAGCAGTGTAACTTGAACCCAGGCCAGTCCAGCTACCATTTTGACAGAAGCGGAACTGGTTAGAGTTGCTGTTGTAGTAGATTGCTCCATTGGTACAGGTTGGATCACCGGAAGTATTCTTATTGCCCAAAACTAGCAGGACTGGGGTGGCTGATGGAGCACCCAAAGTAATAGTCATATTTACGGGATCGGCGGCTAAGAGAACCGTGCCTGAGCTGGAAGAAACATTAAAGTTCCCCATTACCGATGCTCCTTGAACGAAATTGGCTGCTCCTTGTACCTGTAGATTGCCAACGGCAGTTATATTAGCCGCCGTTATAGAGCCTCCTGCTGCACCTATGTCTGCCAGATTCCCGGCGCCCAGGCCAATTAGATCTATCGAGCTGCCCAATTGAATCCTAGGTGTCGAAGCATAAAATACAGTATTTTGGGCATTACCTAATGCTCCGTTATAACCACCGATTATATAGATGTAACCGTTAGCCGAAGCTATGCCGGCATCTTGGATACCGTTAGGTAGAAGATTCGTATTATTCGTCCAGGCGCTAGTTGAGCCATTAGCATTTACTTTGGCGTAATAGACAGATGTTTGAGCGGTACCATTATTGCCTCCCATCACGTATATGTAGCCGTTAAGCGAAGTGGCTGAGGCGAAGTCACGACCCGATGGCAACGGTGCTGAACTAGTAGTCCAAGCACCGATGGTGCCGTCGGCGTTAAGTTTGGAGTAGTAGACTGTTGATGAAGATCCCGCATTGTATCCGCCGATAACATAAGCGTACCCGCTCACAACGGTTGCCGTAGCGTCAGCGACGGTTGCGGGGAATGTAACCGCACTTAATTGCCAAGCGCTGTTGCTTCCGTCGGCGTTAAGTTTGGAGTAGTAGGTGGTGTTATTGCCACCTCCGAAGATATATACATAGCCGTTGGCGACTACACCGGCTGTATAGTTCCTGCCAACTGGGAGGTTGTTTGAGCTTGTTTGCCAAGCGCTGTTGCTTCCGTCGGCGTTAAGTTTGGAGTAGTAGGTGGTGGTTAAGGCACTACCGCCTGCATCTCCGCCTATGTAGTATATGTATCCGTTGGCTACAACTGTGACGCCCAATTCCCTTACCTGAGGCAATGGGTTTGCGCTGGTAGTCCAGGCGCCGATGGTGCCGTCGGCGTTAAGTTTGGAGTAGTAGACTGTTGTAGTTGGGAACGGCGTGTTGTCACTACCGCCCACAAAATAGGCATATCCGTTGGCAATTACCGCCCCGCCGTCGTACCTAGTAGCCGGTAAAGTATTGGGGCTGGTCTGCCAGGCTTGCAGATTGCCAGGATTTAACCCATTCAAAGTGATATTCGAGTTTGTTGTATCAACCTTGAATAGGCTTTGACCACTTGAGTTTTGTACCTGGAAGGCAGCCGTGGAATCGGTAGAGGTCCGAATGCTCGTTTTGCCCGTAGAGCTCACATAGAACGCAGGGTTATGGATGCGATAGGCTTTGGCAGATTCGGTTACGGTAGCATTGCTGCTTAGAGTTAGACTTGTGGCGCTAGCTACGCTGGCAACAGTGTATTTGGTGCCATCGGCAAAGATGAATTCCATACCGGCCATATTACTCGTCCAGGCTGTTCCCGCCCCTGTTACTGCAGCAGTGCCAATTGTTACGCTAGCCGTACCAGTGTCATAGAAGTCCGGTGAGATACTGAACAGGTTGCTTGGTGCGGTAGTGCCTATGCCGACGTTAACAGCATTAGATCCGGCACCGCCTAAGATTAAGACGTTGCTGGCCTGCGCCTCTGCGCCATAGCCAAGCATCGTGGCATTTTGAAGATTATTAAGAGTTTGGAATTGGCCAACAGTAGGGTCAACCTGACCTGCATAATAGCCGATGGCTGTATTGTATGAGCCATACACGTTGCCATTAAGTGCGTCAAAGCCCACGCCGGTATTACCGTTGCCCGCTGTATTGCCACCAGTAGCCTGCCAACCAATACCAACGTTGTAGCTACCGGTGGCATTAGCATCCAAGGCATAGGCGCCCATAGCAACGTTTTGGCTGCCGCTATCGTTTATCTGCAAGGCCTGGTAACCATTAGCAACATTTTCTAAACCGTAAACGTTATATTGAAGTGCTTGGTAGCCTGTAGCGGTGTTAAGCCCACCATAGTCTTTCTGAAGAGCCTGATATCCAACACCGACGCTGCCGCCTGCACCGTAAGAGAATTGGCCAGAACCTTGCCCGATATAGACTCCCTGTGCTCCAGACCCGCCAGTTCTTAATTCGATGCCAACCGAATTGTCGCTATTATTTACGCTAAGTATTGAACTAGACTGGGTAATTTGCTTAACGGAAGTGGCTGTAACCGTTCCTATGAAGTTACTGCTTGGGTTGAAGGTTAAGCCGTTAGTATTGTTGGCTGTGCTGACTTCCTGATATGAACCGGTTGTTCTTATGTAGTCATTACAAGAATTACCGATACAAGCGTAAACTGTATCGCCTTGATTAATGGTGCCACCTACACTAAATCTGATTTGGTAAGTAACTCCGGAGGTAACAGACGCAGGCGGCGTACAAGTAAGAGCTGTAGTTAAGCCTGCCGTGTGAGTGTATGGTCCGGCGCCAGAACCAGCCCAGTTAGTTCCCGAACAGGTCACGCCTGTAGCCAGCTCAGCACCCAGAGTTGCAGCTGTGTTAGTACCCTGGGCCGTGGTAGTCCCATTGATGCTATCGACATTCAACAATTTAGCACCGGCGGCATTCTGGACTTGGAAGGTGGTGGTGGAATTAGTGGCATTCTTAAAGCTGGCGTCACCTTTCTCGGTTAGCGGTTGGTTGGAGTAGGTATTGCCAGTGGCAATATCGTGAATGGTCGCTGGATTTGTTCCATCACCTAAGATATGGTTGCTGGCCAAGTAGTTGCCAGTGGCAGTTCCAGAGTTTATATTGATGGCGTAACAAGTGGTAGTACAGCTGGCGTCAGTGATGTCATTCGCGGTGATTGAGTTCTTAGAAGAAGAGCCATCAACATATATGCCATTGTTATCGGCGGCACCAGAGCTGCTGTGAACCTTGTTACTAGAGACAGTGTTGCCGCTAGCACCGCTTAGATAGATGCCATATGTCGCGCTTGAGTAGATATCGTTGCCGGTGATGGTGTTGTAAGCATCCCCCACCCAAATACCTTGGGCGCCATTGCTCTGTACAGTGTTAGCAGAAACGCTGTTGTATGGGCCGTAGATCAAAATGCCCAAGTTGGTATTGTTCGTTACACTGTTGCTGGAGATGATATTGCCCGAGCTATCTGATTCTATTCCGTAGAGGTTACTCGTGGCAGTGTTGCCGGTGACAGTGTTGTGTCCACCACCAAGATTTATGCCTTCGCTTGCATTCCCCTTAGTAGTGTTGCCGGTGACAGTGTTGTAATTGGCATTTACATAAATGCCGTATTGGCTGTTCCCCTCCGCCGTGTTGCCGGTGACAGTGTTGTTATCGTTGCCAATATCAAAACCGTTGTAGTTACCTTGGGCGACGTTGCCCGTTAGCGTGTTGAGGTTTCCAGCAACATAGATACCATCACTGCCTTCATTTTGCAGAGTACTAGCAGTGACTGTGTTGTTGTGCGAATTGTTCAGGTCAATGCCATCGCTGCGCATATTCTTAACGACCACGCTCGCTATCTTGCCACCTTCTCTTGCCGACGTACCAGAACCGCCTCCCATATTATTAAAGTTGATACCTACTTGGGCGCCAGCTGTCTGATTCGCCTTATTTCCGTCTAATACCAGGTTTCTAATAGCTACATTGGTGCCCGTGCTGGTGTCTGTGTTGGTTATCATATTTAATGCTGCGTTAAATGCATTCGGAATCGTAATGATAGTCCCTGCCCCGGCTCCGGTTAAGGTGGTGTTGTTAGGTACGGAGATGGGGGCGGATAGTGTGTAGGTGCCTTCCATCAGATAGACGGCGCCGGCGGCGGCTGCCGTCAAGGCGCTGTTGATGGTCGTTTGGTCGCCAGTTCCAGACGCAACATAATCTGCCGCATCTTTTTCGGCTTGGGTAGAGTTGCTAGCTGCCACGATCTTGGTAGCAGTGCTTCGGTCATCTACCCATTTAGAACCGTTATACTGGATCAGTTGGTTGGTTGTAGTATCGAAGTATAAGGTGCCCTTCGTTGGAGAGGCTGGGCGGGTACCGGTTGCTCCGCCGACCATTGTCAGAGAGTAACCAGCCCCGACCGTAGTATTAGCAGCCAGACTTATGGCCGTATTACTAGTATCTGCAGTGAGAAGGCTGGTACCGGCGGCGTTCTGGATCTGGAATGCGGCAGTAGTATCTGTGGAGTTCTTAAACGTGGCTATACCGGTGGATGAGACGGTTAATTTCGTACCAAGGGTCAGGTAGTTGCCCGAGCCGTGATTGAAAATCTGAATACCAGCCCCGGTTGAATAAGTTTCAATCGTAATGCCGTTGGCGCTCGAGCCGGAGTTGCCGTTATAGACGTAGATTCCATCGTTGCTCCCCTCTTGATCTATAGAAAGTGAAGTACTTGTGCTTGTTGAGGCGGTTTTTACCTTCAGGCCATTATTCCCGTTTATAGTCGCGTCACCCTGAACGCTCATGTTGCCAGCTAAGGCAAGGTTGCCAGCCAGAGATGATGCGCCTTGGACCTGTAAATTGCCAACTGCGGTGATGTTACCAGCTGTGACCGATCCTCCTGAGCCGAGGTCTGCCAGTGTTTGACCAGTCAGGCCCACCAGATCAAGCGACGCACCTAATTGGACTCTGGCCACTGAAGCATAGTAGAAAGCTTTTTGCGCACCGGCACCAGAGTATACGCCGCCTACATAGACATATCCATTAGCTATGGTAGCTGAACCACATAAGTTCTGCGGCAAAGATATGCCGTTCTGCCAAATGCCGGTTGAACCGTCGGCATTCAGTTTGGCAAAGTATGTATTTGAACCAATACAGCTACCGCCATTACCAACTCCGAAGGTATAAATATATCCGTTAATGACAGCTGAAGAATGCGTCTCGGTGCCCTGTGGCAACGAGTTAACGTTCGTACTCCAGGCGTTAATAGAGCCGTCCAGATTTAGTTTACCGTAGTAAACGGTGGTGAGATCGCTGCCATTATAACCGCCCAGTATGTAGGCGTAGCCGTTCGCCACCTGAACAGATTCCCATTTTACTATTTGCGGCACACCATTCACATTGGTCGCCCAGGCACCCGTGCTTCCATCTGAATTTGCTTTCGCGTAATAGACTGTTGATTGTGAGGTAGATCCATTATCACCGCCAATTACGTAAATATATCCATTTGCCGCAAAGGACGCATGCTCGTAGCGGACTTGTGGCAACGGATTAGAACTTGTCTGCCAGGAACCTACACTTCCGTCTGGACTGAGCTTCGCGTAATAGACTGTTGATTGGGCGGTAGTACCGTTATAGCCACCTATTACATATACATACCCGTTCAGCGCTACAGCGGTATGGTAATACAGGTTTTGAGGGAGCACACTGGCGCTGGATGTCCAAGTACCCAGCGATCCGTCAGCATTCAACTTAGAGTAGTAAACCGTGTTGCTCGGACCTGGATTACCACCGCCTATCTGATAAATATAACCATTGGCTTGAACGACCGCGCTTGAATCCCGAGGAGCTGCAGGCAGGTTGGCGGCCAGTGTCCAGCCGCCAAGTGTGCTGGTATTGATGTTAGCTAACTGAATCTTAGAATTGGACGTGTCTACCGCTAACAGATTCTGGCCGCTAGAATTCTGCACCTGGAAGGCGGCCGTGGAGTCAGCGGTGTTCTTGTCTAGGACTGTGCCGGTGAAGGTATTGTTACCCGTGAATGTCTGGTTGGCATTAAGCTTGGCTAGGTTAGCGTCGTTTGAAAGATTAGCACTGCTTATTTGAGTACCGCTGATTCGATAGACTCCGGTAGTATTGATATCACCGGCTACGTCTAGGGTATAGCTAGCCGTGGCCTGGTTGATGGCTATACGGCTATTGGTAGTATTGGCTATGAATAGGTTGGAGGTTCCGGCAGCATTTTGAATCTGGAAGGCGGTGGTAGAGTTGGTGGCGTTTCTAAAGCTAGCATCACCACTCTCAGTCAGAGGTTGGTTGGAGTAAGTATTGCCGCCACTAGTAGCATCATTGAGGCTAGCCGCGTGGGTGCCATCACCTAGGAAATGATTGGATGCCAGATAGTTGCCCGTGGAGCTAGCATTAATGATGTCGATGGCGAGACAAGAAGAGGTACAACTGCTCCCCGCCGTAGCATTATCTGTTATGTCATTACCTGTGACGGAGTTTTTAGTAGCGGTGAATAAAACTATCCCCTCATTACTCGTAGATCCGCCGTTGTCATGGATTTTGTTTGTTGACACGGCATTGTCATTAGATGTATCTAGGTCGATGCCTCCCCACGAATTTCCTTGAACATTATTTCCCAAAATGGAGTTGTTGTTAGAACTGTAAATTCTAACACCATAGTTACCACTGCCCTGAACGATGTTGCCGCTAATAGTGTTCAGGTTAGATGAGGTTTCAAGATTAATGCCATAGCTACTATTACCCTGCAAAGTGTTATTAGATATGGTATTTTTTGTTGCGTTCAACCCATAAATACCATTTGTAGTGTTGGCGCTTAGAGTATTGCCGGTAACAGTATCGTTATCGCTGGTGTTAATTAATATGCCGTTTACGTTACCGCGCAAGGTATTACCGATGATGGAGTCTCCCGAGGATGAGCCGGAATCTATACCGTTACCGGCGTTATTGAATATGTTGTTATTTTCAATCAGGTTGCCGCTAGATATTTCAGTATTAATTCCGGAGGTAAAGTTCCACGTACCATACAAATTCTGAATAGTATTACCTATTACCTTACCGCCAGTTCTGGTGGATCCGCTGCCTACATGGTTGAAGTAGATACCTATCATGTGTCCTGAAGTTTGATTCGCCTTATTTCCATCTAGTAGCAGATCTCTAACGGTGACATTAGTACCGGTTGTAGTATCAGTGTTGGCGATCATGTTGTAGCTACCGTTTTGGGCATTCGGAATAGTGATGGTGGTCCCTGCCCCAGCGCCAGATAGGGTGGTGTTGTTAGGTACGGAGATTGAAGCACTGATGGAGTAAGTTCCTTTCATTAGATAGACAGTGCCGCCGGCGGCAGCGGTTAAGGCAGTGTTTATGGTAGCTTGGTCACCAGTGCCGCTGGCTACGTAGTCAGCCGCATCTTTCTCGGCTTGGCTGGAGTTAGAGGCTGCCACTATCTTGGTAGCTGTAGTCCTGTCACCGACCCACTTAGTACCATTGAATTGGATCAGTTGGTTAGTGGTGGTGTCGTAGTAGAGCGTGCCGGCAGCTGGGCTTGACGGACGGGTACCAGAACCGGTGATAGCTATATAGTAGCCAGCGCCTATTGTTGTATTACCATTCAGAGTTATAGCCGTATTAGATGTATCTACCTTGAACAGATTAGTCCCAGCTGAATTCTGCACCTGGAATGCGGCCGTGGAGTCAGCGGTATTCTTAGCTAGGACTGTGCCGGTGAAGGTATTGTTACCCGTGAATGTCTGGTTGGCATTAAGCTTCGCAAGGTTAGCGTCGTTACTTAGGTTAGCTGAGCTGATTTGGGTGCCATTGACTCTGTAAGTACCAGTGGTGTTGATATCACCTCCAACATCCAAGGTGTAGCTGGCAGTGGCCTGGCCTATGGCTATACGGCTGCTGGTAGTGTCGGCTATGAATAGATTGGAAGTTCCGGCGGCGTTTTGAACCTGGAAGGCAGCCGCAGAGTTGGTGTCATTTTGGAAGATAGTAGATCCATGCTGATCAACCTTGAAAACTGTTTTATTAGACCCTGTAACGGTGCTGTCAACTTGCAGTAAATCACTGCCTCCGCCCATACCATCTCTTAGATAAAGCGTAGCTGTACTGCTACCGCCAATACCGATCCTTCGGTTAACCGTATCGACACTTAATACCGGCGACCCTACGCTGTCACGCACCTGGAAAGCATCTGTTGCGTTGGTAGGCGACTGAACAATTACCTGATTTGCACTGGTATCGACATTTAATATATCAACGCCTGAAGCATTCTGAACCTCGAGTGCATGAGTTGCATTAACTGTATTTTTCGATAAAACAGTACCTGTGAATGTATTGTTACCAGTGAAGGATTGGTTGGCGTTAAGTAAGGCTACATTGGATGAAAGCCGGGCGTCTGCAACCGTACCAGAAGATACGTTGGACCCATTCAGACTACTCAAACCGGAGCCATTACCGGTGAAGGAGTTGGATGCGGAGCTGAAAGTATTATTACCAGTGAAGGTTGTGTTGCCATCTACTTTGGCCAGGTTAGCGTCGTTGCTTAGGTTAGCGCTGGAAATCTGAGTGCCGCTAACCTGGTATTGGCCGGTAGCGTTGATGTTTCCCGATACCGAAGCTCCGCTGGTACCTACCGCCAAATATTTCGTACCGCCACCGAAGCCTTGAACGTCAAAGATATCTACACTCTGGCCATTGGCGCCTTCTACTACACCGGCTACAGATCCTGCGGCATTACTGCGGACATTAAAGTTTCCGGTTTGCGTCGTAGTGCCGTTCTGGATGTAGCTACCTGAACCACTGGCCGCCAGACACCCACCGCTTGAACACAAGAGCGTTCCGCCAACCCTTATGCCGGTGGTGCTGTTTATATCCCCAGCAACATCCAGCGGATAGTTGGCGGCAGCCTGCCCGATGGCTATCCTGGTATTAACCGTATCGGCCACGAATAAATTACTTGTTCCCAATGAGTTCTGTATCTGGAAAGCGGATGTTGAGTTGGTAGCGTTTTGAGATAAAACTGTACCGGTAAAGGTATTAGCGCCCGTGAAGGATTGGGTTCCGTTAAGCAGGGCTACGTTGCCGCTCAACCTAGAGTCGCTCAAGGTCCCGGAGGATATATTTGTGGCGTTAGTGTAGTAGCTACTTGCCTGTCCGCCCAAAGTGGCAGCATCTACACTGCTCAAGCCGGAACCATTGCCCGTGAAGGAGTTAGAGGCTGAGCTGAAAGTATTATTACCGGTAAAGGTAGTATTGCCGTTTACTTTGGCTAAATTGGAATCATTGGATAGGTTTGCGCTAGAAATCTGTGTGCCACTAACCTGGTATTGCCCAGTGGTGTTCACATTTCCATTTACTGCGACTCCAGAACTACTTACGGCAAAATACTTGGTGCCGCCGCCAAAATTCTGGACATCCAAGATATCCGCGCTTTGTCCACTGGCGCCCTCAAACACCCCAGCAACAGAGCCTGCGGCGTTCGAACGAATGTTTAGATTAGCCGTCTGAGTTGTAGTGCCGTTCTGGATGTAGCTGCCTGACCCGGATGCGGCTACACAGCCCCCGCTTGAACAAATTAGTGTGCCCCCTACCCTTATGCCTGTAGTGCTGTTGATATCGCCGGCGACATCCAGAGGGTAAGCTGCGGATGCCTGGTTGATGGCTACTCTGGAATTAGTCGTGTCCGCTACGAAAAGATTGCTGGTGCCGGCAGTATTCTGTATCTGGAAAGCGTTTGTAGAATTGGCTGCGTTCTGAGCCAGTATCGTCCCGGTGAATTTATTATTCCCGCTGAATGTTTGAGGCCCGCTTCCGTTAAGCAAAGCTACGTTACCGCTGAGTCTAGAGTCACTTAGGGTGCCGCTGGATATATTGGTGGCATTGGTGTAATAACTGCCTGCCTGTCCGCCCAAAGTGGCAGCGTTGACGCTCGATAGCCCGGCACCATTACCAGTGAATGAGTTTGAGGCTGAACTGAAAGTATTGTTGCCGGTGAATGTAGTATTACCATTAACCTTAGCCAGGTTGGAGTCATTAGATAAGTTGGCGCTGGAGATCTGAGTACCGTTTACTTGGTACTGACCGGTGACGTTAGCGTTGCCCAGCACCGATACACCTGCGGAACTGACTGCAAAATATTTGTTCGCCCCGCTATTGTCACTAACTTCGAAGAGATTTGTAGCTAGCGGCGATACCCCGTCTCGTATACCGAACAACCCATTGCTGGAGTTCAACGTAAAGTCGGCGGGCGTTGAGGCATTATAAACTTCTTGGATGGTAGCTACAGCTACACCTGGACCAGGGTTACATACACCGCCGGTTATTACGCCGCTGCTGACGGTTGGATTCTTGATGTACTCGTTTGCTGCGCAGCTTATGCTCGTGCCCGATACGCCGTTAACCTTAAGGCTGGCTGTATTCACGCTTCCACTAAAATTCAAACTCCCACTGAATGTTTGGTCTTTGTTGAGGTAGGCCACATTGGCCACATCAATCGTCGGCGAGGCCGGTGTGGGTGCCGGCGAGCTAGAGCTGATACAGCCTCTGGCCGTACATACTAGGACCGACCCGATTCTGATTCCATCATTACCAACCGAGACATTCCCGTCGGCCGATATTATCCTACCCTTAACAGATAGATCTCCTCCAACTTGCAGAGCTGCGGTGCCGGTAGGCGTCTCACCTATTCCGACGCGGTTATTAACAGTGTCAGCTATGAAAAGATTATTGCCTTTGGCGTTTTGGATCGAGAAAGCGTTGCTTGAATTTGCTTCATTCTGAATAGCTACGTTGCCATAAACGCTGAATGTCTTGCCGTTGGAAATAATCGTGTTACGGTTAATCTTCAAATCGGCCGAATTCAGGGAGTACTGAAGCGTATTGTTCACATCCTGAGTGTTGATCGAACCTAACTTGGAGTTATTGCCTTGAGCGTTATGCTTACCGCCCCAGTAGCTTACACCCCCCGCAATCAGTAGCAGCGCCACAAAACTTGCGCCGACGGACAGCCATATCCGTCTGTATGGAACTTCTATCTGAGCTACAGCGCCTGGTTGTGCTTCTTCTTTGAAGGCTCCATTCTCAAGAAGTTGGTCGGGAGGCTGATTGAAGATGACTTTTGCCTGCGGCACTTGATATGAAGTCAGCGGGCCATTGACGCTGGCTGCTTGAGGAATCGCAGCAGCCGCTACTTTAGGAGAAGTATCTGTGCTTGGAGTTATGATAGGATTGGCCTTCTGCGGCTGATCGTTCTGCATCATCCATCCCTACCCTCTAGCGGGTGTATATCCTTTTTAAAATTCACGGGTTGGCGCTGCCACTCAATCGGTCTGGTCTCATAGTATAAATTTTTTGCACGTTGGAATCGTTTCCGGCAACGTGGAGAGCAGGTCTTAGCATCACGTCTACCTTCAAATAAACGCTGACAGCCTAAGCAAAGTTTGGTCTTATTTCGTGACATTTTGTTTTGGATATTTTTTGTTCGAACTTTGTAGGTATAATTATCAGCTATAAATGTGACATCGTCAAGGAGTAAAAGTGTGACATTTACACCACATAAGAATGATGCCTTTTACGAATCGTTGACCAGATTATAGTTGTGATTCTAACTGCACATCTAATGACTCACCCCTAGATAATCTTCTTCTTGTAGTTTTTTAGACTCCTAATAAGCGTAAGCATAATGTAGTTATAGATACTACAGGCAAAAATACTATCCACAGCCGATTTGGAGAAACTTCTTTAGGAAAGCTGTTTTTATTGAATTGTTATTAATCCTACAGTAATAGCTAGACGGGCCGACTATAATATAGATTGATGGATGATAAAGAACCCGACACGTTAGCCTTTGAGCCGCCCGAGCCGCAGTATATTTCATCATTGTATACGTTGGAGATTCCTTATAACGACCCGCACTTGGACGATCCTTGGAAGCTGAGAATTTATGCCACTAAGCTTCTGGATAAGGAAATTGGTGATGAAACGCAGATAACCGATCTAAAAGTAAAGAAGCCCCGCATCCTGAAACGTCTTATCGCCAAAATTTTCCGCCGCACCCCTATGGCCAAGCTTTTTCTAACCGTAAAGTTCTGATTTTTTAAGCTATTATAGGCTTATGAACAAGCATTGGTCCCAAGAACCTCATAATCGGAACTCAGGCATTAGATTAAATAAACTCAGAGCAGCTGTTCTTGGTGCTAACGACGGCATAGTATCTATCGCTGGGTTAGTAGTTGGTGTAGCCGGAGCCACCAATGATAGAACCGCCATATTCACGGCGGGACTGGCCGGAATATTGGCAGGTTCCCTGTCTATGGCTGCCGGCGAGTATGTGTCTGTCAGTAGTCAGCGTGACACCGAACAGGCTATATTAGGCCGAGAACGACAGGAGTTGGAAGATTTTCCTAAAGAAGAGATGGAGGAACTTAAGAACATTTATGTTTCAAAGGGACTTTCTGCTAAAACCGCCGGGGCGGTAGCTAAGGAACTGACTCTCAAGGATGCTTATGCCGCCCACATTGACGCCGAACTAGGAATTGACCCCGAGAACTTAGCCAACCCGTGGCACGCGGCCATAGCGTCTGCCCTGGCCTTCTTGGCCGGTGCGGCCTTACCGCTGTTGGCAATTATGTTGCCCCCTCAAAATATCCGGATTGCCGTGGCTTTTATTAGTACGATTATCGCTCTGATGCTCACCGGTGCCCTAAGTGCAAAATTCGGTAGGGCCCCGGTTGCGAAAGCTGTTATCCGGGTTACGGCCGGCGGCGCCTTGGCGATGGTTGTTACCTACTCGATAGGCCATCTTATCGGCACTACAGCACTCTAAGTCCCGCTACTGTTACTAACGGAGTATAATTCAGGTATGGATATACTCCTGGCTCTTGTCTACTTTGTAACCCTGTTTTTAGCGCTCAAGGCCTTGTTAAGACGAAAGGGCAACTTAAGGGCTTGGGCTTTGCTTGTACTTTTGAATGCCCTATTTTGGGTATTAATCTTTATAAACGTCCGACAAGGCTACCAGGCCGATATTGCTGGTACATCTGGTGATGGCTGGAGTTTGCCGTTGTTCGTTATCGTAGCGCTGGCTACGATGCTTTATCATTGGCGCATTTTCTCAAAAAAATAAGAGGCCTTATTTTGAGGCCCCTTATCTTAAAAAGTAGTGAGGACTTTACGAGTTCTGGCCGCCGCCGTGACTGTGCTGGCCACCCTTCTTTCGGGCTTCCTGATCTAAGTTTTGAGGGTTGCCGCCGCTGGCCTGTCCACCTTTGCGGGCTACCTCTTCCCTAGTTTGATCATCTGCACTTGCGAGTCCGCGGTTTGAATCGTTGTTTGCCATAATACCTCCTTACTTAGATTTATTAATGGTACTTTCATAATAAAAAATACGAGGCTTCAGCCTCTATTAGAAATGCCCTAAGAAAATCGCCAAAAATTTTATAGAGCGATTGAGTATAATTACTCGAATTACCTCTTAGATATGCAGAAGTTCAAATACTCGGTGTATCAAAAAGCCCGGCCAGACCATCGCTTTAGCTAGAGCCCAGATAAAGCCCCAAAAGCCCACGGAATGCTGGACGAAGTAAACCGCTGCGCCTATGAAAGCCACAAAATAGGCTCCGCCGGCTTGGCCTTTATTAATAACTTTTACCGTCTTATCTTTTGGCATAATATCCTCCAACTCCATTTAAGCACTTATTGCTGTTTTTTGCTTAAAGCATTATTATCCTGAATAGGAGAATAAAATGAACCTCAAAAAACTATTTTCAAAAAAATATAACTTCGCGGGCTATCCACTGGCGGCTGGACTTTATTTAATCGTAGTCTCGGTCTATGCCTTGCTGCGATACGGTGTCAGCAAACTAAGCCTACTCAACTTGGCCGTTGGTCTGATATTCATCTGGTTCGGCTACCGTGCTAGCCACAGATAGAGTTCGGATTTAGAATTTGCCCCTTATAAGGTGATAATGTTCACTGATTTTTGTGATGATTTAAATAAACATGTGGGCTTCTGGCACTGCCAGAAGCAGGGTTTCGGCAAGCCAATTGTTAATTGAGGAGGTGGTAATCTGGGGAACCGGATTGCTATATGAAGTCGGCGCACAAGCACTACGCAATACGTCAATCACCTACCCGATCAATGAGTGGAGGAAACGATTTGAGAACACAAGACAGCCCGGTCGTGGAGCAGATCAAGCCGATCGCCACCAAGGCGAGCAAAGGAGCACACCGGTTCATCAACGGCTTCAGCTTCGATCCGCATCCCCGGCGCACCAGGATCATCCTCGGCGCCAAGTTCGCCATCCCGTCGATGATCGCGGGCGTCCTGTTCGCGCGTATGCGCGCCAAGCAGTAATCCCGTCGCTCGAAATGGGCGGTAGAACCCTTTATCGGGCTCTACCGCCCTAGAGCGCTTGTCGAAGCCCTAAAATCCTGCTGCGAGTTCTTATGGATGCGGGCTTTTATTGTCCTAAAGGCGGTTGCCCCTGTTTTTTTCTATGGTAGTATTTGAATGTAAATTAAAAAATAAAAATGGAACAAAAACACGGTGCGGCAGATCAGATTCATCTAGAAGCTCCCAAGCTCAGTCCTTTTCCGCCGGAGCTTATAGATAATTTACGCAGTGCCAGAGATAGTAATTTGAAAGAGACTGATACTCTTCCTGAAGAAAAGATGGAAGAGGCTTCTACTGATAGCCCTGAACTGGATAAAATGCCCTCTTCTGTACTTAAAATTCTTATGGACAGAAAAGAGAGTGGCTACCAGCGCGGCGTAGATAACGATGGTCACAAAGTTGGCCTGGCATTTGACCCCGGAGCCTATGCAGGCGTAGTAAGTCTTTCTATGGCACGCGCCTTGCAAGAGGCCAAGCTGTTGGATTATGTAGACGCTTTTTATGGCCTGTCTGCAGGCGGCGTAAACGCGGCTTATGTAGCTATGGGCCAGATAGAGGAAGGTATAGATACTTATGTGAATTTGATGCCTGATAATGGACTGCTACAGATGCCGTCCATTAATCCACCGAAGCCGCTCAAGATGAACTTGGATGTTTTAAGAGATGCCGTATACCGTGACCATCCTCTCAAAATTAAGGAACTTATAGAGAGTAATATTCCTGTTGTCGTTGGCGGTGCCAATCTATCCGATCCCCTGCTGCCAGCTAAAATTTTCAGAAGCACCGAAGTTAATCCGGATCACCCAGAGGAATTTATCGAACAGATGATTATGGGCTGTAATCTTCCTGTTATTGCCGGAGGTCCTATAAAAGATGCAAGGGGGCACGAATATTCGGATGCTACTCTTGCGTGGGCAAACACAGTAGAACTGGCGATTGCAGACAAGTGTACTGAGGTGCTAAGTTTATCAAACTTCGCTCCATTGGATAAGGATGGATCAACGCTCAAAACTGATGCTGTTAACTTGGTGGCCGGTTCCGTGGGCGACAGATATATGGCCTCTAAGAGACCTGAGGAATATAAACAGATGATTAGAGAGCAAAAGCTTGCCTGGAAAATAGCCCATCCTCTACAGTCCTTCGCAGAGGCGGTTATGGGTGAAGGGCCCTATATAATTCCCAGCTATTCTGAAGCCCTTAAGAAAAATTCAGCTGATGAAAAGTCATACAGCGAAGGACTATTCGTTGAAGACGGAGTTACGGTTGAGCGAATTTATCCACCCGATCTCCCGGGGCTGCCCGAGCTTTTAACAGCTGACAAAGAACGCTTGAACATTGGCATTCACGCCGGCAACTTAGCGGTAGAGCAAGCACTTCAACAAGCTACCGATAAAGAACTTAGCACTGCAGCCTAAAAACTCGCGTGTATTTTTGGGTTATAGAGTTTAACTAACGTGCAAGGAAGTGCTCTACATAAATAGTTAATGGCTCTAGATATTCATTGTTGCTCTGATAGACACAACTAGCAAAACCAACATCGGTGTAATCCGAATCCATAATAGCCTCACGGTGTGTTGGGCTGTTCATCCAGTCATTATTGACTTCATCTAAGCTTTTTTGACCAATAGCCAGATTCTCGCCTGCTTTAGAAAAACTCCTAATCCCCGTTTTAGTTATAAATGAGTCCATACTTTTGCCATCCGGAGTAAAATGCCCCCAGTAATTTCTATTGACCATATCGTTGCATTTATCAGTGGCGGAAGTGATGAGTTTGTCATTAAGAGTAAGCGGCTGCAATCCTTCATCGGATCTTTCATTGTTGGTCAATGCCAATAGATAATAGTCCTGCTTATTCCCCTGCACCGTTTCTACAGGTTGACCGGATGGTCTTAAGGCATAAGCTCGAATATTTAAAGCAGATACCAAAAAAATGCCCAACACCAGTATAAGAGTGCCTGCAAGCAGCTTCCTCGCCATAACTATACATATTCTACAATCTTTTCTCTCTCTTAGCAAGGTAGAAACAGGGTTGTTTTTGAAGTGTATACTTTAGGCTATGCACCAGCCACTGAAGCTAATAGCCCTGATAGGAAATGTAGTTTTTATATTATGGATCAGTTTTAATGCTATGGATTCCGGCTTTAAAGGAACCAAATACGAAATAATGTCCGGCATAGGGCTTATCATTCTTTTAGCGCTTAACTCTCTCTTGCTTTTCACCAAGAAGCATTGAGCCCCTACTTCCTGCTGTTTTTGAGCGTATAATTTTAACTATGGTTAATAGTTCGCAAAAGGCCGCTAAGCTGTACCTGGTAAACAAGGTGCGCCTGATGACCATGATTCTAAGCCTGCAGTTCGTAGTCGGAATGATTCTGAATACTATGGGCCAACCCGATTCTTCTACTAAGCACAGTATTAATGTGCTGTGGCACTACATACTGATTCTCCACATCATAATTGGCATAAGTTTACTGGCAATAGCGGCAGTTATAGTAGTCTTTAGCGTGAAGCATTACAAGCAACTTACAGTACCGATGGCGCTAGCCGCAGTCTTCATTGTCCTGGCGATCATCTTTGGATCGCTTACGGCTAATCATTTTCACGCGGAGTTAATGTCATTCTTTATGGCGCTGTGCTTTCTTGCCACCATATCGGTTTACGGTATAGCCCTTGGCAAAATAGCCGACTATTAACTTTATCCTTACCCGTAGTCCATCGATAACCCCTGCCCCTTATTGCTATTTTGAGCGTTCTTTTGGCCGAATATTAGTCTTGCCAAGATTAATCGCTATGACAATAGCTATATTGAACAGCAGGATTTGCAGCGGTGCGGCTAGTAACGAAGCGTTCAACTTACCGACTGCCATAACGTTTAGAATGCCTGCAATTATCCCCAGATACCACATAAATATTGTTTCAGATTCAGGATGTTTATATGACTTGAAAACGATAAGCAACGCTCCTATCCCGTCAGCTATCAATACACAGATTAGAGCAACAAGAGCAGAATTCGTCATTATCCATAGCACTATGCTGCCTATAGCTAAGCTAAAACAAATTAAATTCACGATGTTGATATCCCCATAGCCCCCGTTTTTGCGAAGTGATAAACCAACAAGTATTAGATTGTTGGCAACAAACCAGCCAAAGAAGAACAATGAAGCTCTAGCGCCTAAAGAATATTGACTAGTGAAAGAGATTAAGCTCAGTATGAGAAATATAGTCCAGGCAAATCTATGAGGTTTAGTTTTACGCCGATACGTATCGTATATATAAGGAGCTGCACCCACCATTCCGAGTAGGGTCGCCATCAATCCTAAATCATACATAGTTTAAGGATACCATTGATTTCCTTGGTGTTATTCGGAGTGGATGATTCCGGCTTCTTGGGCTAGGACCAGGGCTTTCATCATCTTAGAATGCAGCGGCGATGGCAGGTTTGCCATCGTGAACCAGCCGATTTCATCTATTTTCTCTTTATCGTTTATAAATACCTTAGACGGGTCAACTTTGGCGGCATGCACCAAAGCGATCCAGTGCGTCGGAGTTCCGTTGTTATCACGCACCGCGTTGAACACGCTGAGGAACTTAACTTCTTGGCACTCAACGCCAAGTTCTTCCATTACCTCACGCCGCACCGCTTCTTCCCATTCTTCGCCGAATTCCATCGAGCCGCCGCCCACATCCCAACTTCCCTGTTCGTCCCGGCACTTGTCGCTGCGTTTCTGCAGCAAGAAATTGCCTTTGCCATCGTGAACCACGAACGGCACGGTAACCCCTATATAATCTACGCCCCGCCTTAAGTCCACATCTTCCATTACTACAACTATACCAAACCACCCCTTATTGCTGTTTTAAGCGTATAATTTGAGCTATGGTTGAGAGATTTAAAGTTCCAGAGGGTAAGTTCCGAGATTTTATGATAACTCCTATAGGCAGATTCGCTTACGGTGGCGTCTTTGGATTCGGTACCGGATTTGGATTAGATAAGGCAGCCCAGATTTTTACAGAATTTGCACCCGTTAAAGATATTCCACCGACTTTTGCTGGGCTCATTGGGGGCGCAGCTATAGGTTTAGCCCTTGCTCAGGCAGATGTTGTGCCAAGGAATACTAATTCAGAGCAATAAATAAAATCCCTTCCCTATTGCTGTTCCAATCGGAAACTTTAAATAATTTTGAGTGCTACTTTAATCTGTTCGATAGCTTCATAGGTATGCTCATAATCATCACTACCCACTTTGTTGGACAAAAAAATAAGATTCTTTGCGGCTTCACTTAGGATATTCATTTCCGGTATCAATCCAGTTTTCGCTACTATTTTCTTGAAACTAATCGCGTAGTATTTTTCCTCCAAATCACAGCTTAGCTCTCTAAATTCCTTGGATACTTCTGCCATAGTTTCCGTCTCGCCAATGTGAATTTTGTTTGCATTGTACTTTAACCTATTTTGGACCCTGCCTTTTACTCCCCTGAATTCCAGTAATGGTTGAAAGATGAAGTTCTTAGCAAAATATGCACTTATTGCTGTTATTAACCCTGCTATAAATATTATTTCCGAATCAGTCATTTTATTCCTCTTTAAATTTAAATATTAAAAAAACCCAACAGCGAGGTTGGGTAAAATTATCTAGATGTTGTCATAGGCACGTCCTTCTTTCGTCAGTTATATAGCAGCTTATTTAGGTGTCAGTATTGCTGCTTACCCTTATTATACCATATTGGACAGCTTAAAAACAGTGGTTCGCGTGCAGCTGGGGGGGGAGAACAGCCAGAGCGGGCCGATTTATTCGGCCGCCCTGCGCGTTAGGAGGGGGCTTGCCCCCTCCTAAAGAGAAAAGCCACCCTTTCGGATGGCTTTTCTATAATTCGGCACCGTGCTATTTTCCCAGGGCTATACCCAAGTATAGTAACCGCTGCTGGGCTTAACTGCTGTGTTCGGAATGGGAACAGGTGTTTCCCCAGCGCCATGGGCACCGACCTTAGCTTTTGTGGCGCGTCGACCTGCCAACAAGCAAAGCTTGTTGCACTGTCGCCGCTTTTGGCGCCCCGCGGCGTTGATTACGCTCGCCCTCTTAGTCGAAATACTCTAGTATGTCTCCTTCGAGTGCTCGCTATCGCCTTGCGGTGCATCCAAACACAAAGCCTAAGGCTGGTGTCCAGAACGATGATTTGCACGGAATTGATTGTTAAAGCTCGTTTTACCTCTTTACCAAGCAAAACCCCACTCGAGGATGGAGTATTTGCCTGAGAATGTTCCCAAAAAGAACATCTATAGCGAAGTGTAAAACAATGACAAACGATGGTCAGTGACGCTAATCACTTCTCTTCCCTTTATTTTCTAAAGGGTTTGATGACCACCAATAGCTAGCCAATATGCACTTTTTATACCAAGAGTCTCCCCCAGATAAATCTAGGTAAGCCTCTTGGCTCGTAAAAAGTCGATCGGGCGTTTAGTACACCTCGGCTGAACGTATTACTACGCTTACACCTAGTGCCTATCAACCTGGTAGTCTTCCAGGGCCCTAACATAGGGAAATCTAATCTTGAGGTCAGTTTCGCGCTTAATATGCTTTCAGCGCTTCTCTTTGCCGAACTATAGCTACCCAACAATGCCCTTGGTAGAACAATTGGTACACCAGAGGTTCGTTCATCCCGGTCCTCTCGTACTAGGGATAAGTCCTCTCAAATTTCCTTGCGTCCACAGCGGATATAAACCGAACTGTCTCACGACGTTCTGAACCCAGCTCACGTACCTCTTTAACCGGCGAACAGCCGGACCCTTGGGACCTGCTCCAGCCCCAGGATGAGATGAGCCGACATCGAGGTGCCAAACAGCGCCGTCTATGTGAACTATTGGGCGCTATAAGCCTGTTATCCCCGGCGTAACTTTTATCCGTTTGCGCTGTCGATACCACTCTCATTAATGACCCGAAGGTCATATATGTAACAGCGGATCACTTACTCCTACTTTCGTACCTGCTCGGCTTGTAGGCCTCACAGTCAAGCCGGCTTCTGCGTATGCACTATCGATACGATTTCCATCCGTACCTAGCCGACCTTTGAACGCCTCCGCTACTCTTTAGGAGGCAACCGCCCCAGTTAAACTACCCACCAGACACGGTCCCCTAACCGGATCACGGTCAGGGTAAGAACAAGACTACAACAAGGGTGGTATTTCACCGGCGACTCCACCGACGCTAGCGCGTCGGCTTCAAAGTCTCCCACCTATCCTACACATGTTGCAGCCCGGTCCAATGCCAAGCTGTAGTAAAGCTGCACGGGGTCTTTTCGTCCTGCTGCGGACAGACGGCATCTTTACCGTCAATGCACTTTCACCGAGCTCTTCGTCGAGACAGTACCCATATCATTACTCCATTCGTGCGGGTCAGAACTTACCTGACAAGGAATTTCGCTACCTTAGGACGGTTATAGTTACCGCCGCCGTTCACTGGGGCTTCAGTTCAAGCCGTGAAGCTATCCCCTTAACCTTCCAGCACCGGGCAGGAGTCAGCCCCTATACATCCACTTTCGTGTTAGCAGAGACCTGTGTTTTTGGTAAACAGTTGCATGGGTTCTTTAGCTGCGGCCTCGCCACAATACTTACAACAGTATTGGACAATTAACAGTTCTCAAGAACAAAAAACTTCGATATTAAATCGTTTAAGTCCTTCTAGAACTTAGTCAATACGTGTCCACATTGTAAACATTGTGGCGAGGCAGACCTTATCCCTAAGTTACGGTCGCTGTATTGCCGAGTTCCTTGACGAAGAATCACTCGTACACCTTGGTCTACTCGACCTGAGCACCTGTGTCGGTTTGCGGTACGGTCGGCTTGGATATATAAGCTACTAGGCTTTTCTTGTCAGTACTTTGACAGGAATCAGCCTCCCGAGGGAGACCTTTCATTCGTGGCCCGTTAGACCACTTAGACGGATATAACCATGAATCCGCTCCTGCTATCATGCCGCGTCACTAGTAACAAAATCCACGCCGGTACGGGAATATTAACCCGTTGTCCATCGCCTACGCTACGCGCCTCGGCTTAGGCCCGACTAACCCTGGGATGATTATCATGGCCCAGGAAACCTTGCTCTTTCGGTGGGAGGGATTCTCACCCTCCTTGAGGTTACTCATTCCAGCATTCTCACTTGATAACGCTCCACCGTTTCTCACGAAACGACTTCGATGCGATATCAACGCTCCTCTACCGCGCAAGTATGAGACAAAACTTATCGTCTTGTCTCACCACTTCCACTGTTCTTTTCGTTTCACTTTAGTTAGATAGGACTGCCAAACTGAATTTGGCTTTTGAGCGCCCTATAGAACAGCTTGTTGTTTGATGAGGACCATAAACTTGGTCTCATACTCACACCCATATCTTCGGTAATATGCTTAAGCCCCGTTACATTTTCCGCGCAAGATCTCTTGACTAGTGAGCTGTTACGCACTCTTTAAATGAATGGCTGCTTCTAAGCCAACATCCTAGTTGTTTAAGAAATCTCACCTCGTTTCCCACTGAGCATATATTTAGGGACCTTAGATGATGGTCTGGGCTGTTTCCCTTTCGAGCACGGAGCTTAGCCCCCGTGTTCTAACTGCTGTAGTTCCACTGACCGTATTCGTAGTTTGTCAAGGGTGGGTACGCTTACGCGCCCCAGTCCGAAACAGAGCTCTACCCCAGTCAGCTACCGTACAACGCTAGCCCTAAAGCTATTTCGAGGAGAACCAGCTATCTCCAGGTTCGATTGGCATTTCACCTCTAACCACAGCTCATCCGGGAGTTTTGCAATTCTCTACGGTGCGGCCCTCCACGCAGTTTTACCTGCGCTTCAGCCTGGCCATGGTTAGGTCACCTGGTTTCGGGTCTACTCAGTACCACTAATTTCGCCCTATTAAGGCTCGCTTTCACTGCGCCTCCGCCAAATGGCTTAGGCTTGCGACTACTGAGTAACTCGCTGGATCGTTCTACAAAAAGCACGCCGTCACCCCGAAGGGCTCCGACTCCTTGTACGCACACAATTTCAGGCTCTATTTCACTCCCCTATCCGGGGTTCTTTTAACCTTTCCCTCACGGTACTTGTACACTATCGATCATAAGACATATTTAGCCTTGGAGGGTGGTCCCCCCAGATTCAGTCAGGGTTTCACGTGTCCCGACCTACTCGACATAGAGCGCCGGAGATAAATCTCCAACTCTCGAACAATTTATAAGGTTTGCACCACTTGGCGTACCAGGCTTTCACTGTCTATGGCCAGCCATTCCAGACTGTTCTGCTCGCACTGCAATTTTCTAAAACCTTACGCAGACCGATGGTAGAGTCTGCTCCAACAAGGAAATCTGGATAAATCCAGGGCTCCTTACTGGTTAATTGTTTGTCACAACCCCTTGATAACATTCGTCTACCAACTTATCCGCCCGGCAAATTGCCAGATGGAAGTTATAAAGGTTTGGGCTGATCCCGTTTCGCTCGCCACTACTCCGAGATTCGTTGTTTACTTTCCTTTCCTCTGGGTACTAAGATGTTTCAGTTCCCCAGCTTACCGCCTATCCAGCCTATTTAATTCAGCCGGTGGCCATACAACTTTCCTTGTATGAGGTTTCCCCATTCGGACATCCACGGTTCAAAGCTTGTAAGGCAGCTCCCCGCGGCTTTTCGCAGCCTACTACGTCCTTCTTCGGTGTCTTACGTCAAGGCATCCTTTGTGCGCGCTTGAGTAACTTTTTACGATTTAAGTGCAATTGACTAGCTATTGGTTTTCACCAAAGTATGAACCTCTATTCATACTTATTGCCGTTTGTCATTTGCTTTATCTATCCGTACGTGACTCTCATAGGGTCACGATACGGGCCAAATTTTTAAAATGCATTCTTACTCACGCACCATCTACTAGTCTTATATTTAAGATTAGATTCTAGAACAGGAGTTTGAGTAAGCCCAGACGATCAGCTGATAGCGCTGGCCTACTGGCCGCACTCAAACACTTGATATAAGTCTAGCAATAATAACAGGGGTTGTAAACCCTAAAGTGCTGTTAAAAAGTACACAATTTAGCCCCTGAATATGACGAAGTCCCCGACCTTGCGGTGGGGACTTTCGCCTTTGACGTGCTAGTGCCCGGAGTGGAACCCGCTGCCGGCACCGATGCCGATAGCGATTCCTGTGGCCATTCCGGAGGAATGGCCTTCACTGCGGGCGTTCTCGATCAGCTGGTCCATCTCGCGGTTGTCGTAGAACTCGCAGCCCTCGTCGCAGACGTCGTAGATGACGCCGTCGTCGTAGTCGATCTCCTTCTTCATCGGCGTATGATGCCGAGGACAGTCGTAGATCGGCTCATCGGCCGCCAAGAGCTCCAGAAGGTGCTCGTAGCAGACCGATTGGCCCTTGTAGACGTCGCGTCCGGCCTTGACCCGGGTGGTCTGGCCCTCCTGCTGGCAATACGGGCACAGCGGCCGCCTGCGGTAGCTGAACAGCCACCACAGCAGCCACCAGACCAGCCCCAGGATCGCCAGGGCTAGAAGGATGTCGACGCCGATCGAGAGAACCGAGTCGTGGTTGACCCAGCCGGTGAATCTGCCGTCTGAGCAGTGTGGCTGGTACGGATTCTCGTCACAGTAGGAAAACCCCACCGTAGCTCCCTTCAGGTTGTCAATACGTCAAAGACAAGATGATTATAGCATAAAACAGCTGTTTTGGCAATACTGCTTATAGATTGTGAATTTTACCAGAAGTCCTTACTGCAATGTCTATATAATGTA
>Ga0207664_10000627_pt1 | contig 24498 bp, 21 predicted proteins | sample LARL83metaG_FD_184349 | JGI IMG/M metagenome (GOLD analysis project Ga0207664, IMG submission 184349) | Corn, switchgrass and miscanthus rhizosphere microbial communities from Kellogg Biological Station, Michigan, USA - LAR L8-3 metaG... | ecosystem: Host-associated > Plants > Roots >... | reverse complement strand
CCTTGAGCGCGTAGAGCGTGCCGTGGTCGGACACGAACCTGACCACATGCCTTGAGATGCCGCGCTGGCGGATCGTGACTAGGCGTTCGTCGTCCCAGTCCTCGAGCGGCTGCTGCCACGGCAGCGCGAGCAGGCCGGCCGCCTTCTGGGCGGGCGGCGCGAAGACAAAACGCACAAATCCCAAGGATACGGGCCGGGCACGGGCTCGCGCGGGCGGGGCGCGCGGGGACGTGGAGGGGCGCGCAGGCCCGCTCGGACGTGCAGGCCCGCGCGGGGACGTGCAGGGGCGCGCGGGCCCGCTCGGACGTGCAGGGGCCGCGCGGGCCCGCGGGGGCGCGCTCGGACGTGCAGGGGCGCGCGGGCCCGCTCGGACGTGCAGGGGCGCGCGGGGACGTGCAGGGGCGCGCGGGCTCGCTCGGACGTGCAGGGGCGCGCGGACGTGCCGATGGCGCCAACGGGTCGGTTCACGCCGTGCCGATGGCGCCAGCGGGTAGGGGTCATCGCGGCCCGATGGCACCATCGGCACGCATGACCCGCCGTGTGCTACCGCTCGGGGAGCGAGAACGTACCGGTCTCATCCGGGGCAAACGGGACAACCTCGACCACCGCGTCGGTGTTGAGCGGACCGTAGATGTGCGGGTAGGGCTTCGGCTCACCCGGGACGTCGTCGTACTGGATCTTCGACTCGACCTTGGCGGGATCGATCACCAGCAACACGAGATCCGCCGCGTCCCGGTAGAAACCGTTCGCCACGTTGGCCACTTGACCGGCGGCCGAGCAATGGATGAAGCCCTCCTGGGCCAGGGTGCGGCCGCGGGTTGACGTCGTGTACTTCCCGTCACGCCGCGCCTGCTCCCAGTCCGATCGCGAGGCGATGTGGTAAATCGTGTCCATGGGCGGCGGAGTGTAGCAAGGGTCACACACGCGATGAGGCTTGTGTCACTGCATCGCTGGGCCGGAGGGAATAAGTTCGTCGGGTTACCCTTACTTTCACCCAAGCAGCGAGGACGCTGAGGGATGACACAGGCACCTGAAGCCCCGGCCAGAACTCGTGCGCAAATTGGCCAGCGCACGCTCCGCACCGACAACTGGTGGCAGACACCACGCGTCGTCGCGGCATTGCTCACCATCTGGGTGGTCTACGCGACAGTGCGCGTGTTCACTGGCCACTGGTATTTCGTGCCCAAGTACCACTACCTGACGCCGTTTTACTCGCCGTGCGTGAACAGCGAGTGCGTGCCCGGGTCGTCGACGCTGGGGCACTGGATTCCCGCGGTGCCGCCGATCATTCCGTACGCGTTCGTGTCGCTGGTGTTCGTGCTGGGCTTCCGGCTGTCCTGTTACTACTACCGTGGCGCCTACTACAAAGCGTTCTGGCAGGCGCCGACCGCGTGCGCGGTCCGCGAGCCGCACGCGAAGTACACGGGCGAGACCCGGTTCCCGCTGATCGCGCAGAACCTGCACCGCTACTTCTTCTGGATGGTGGTGCTGATCTCGGTGCTGAACACCTGGGACGCGGTGCAAGCGTTCCGCGGCCAGGACGGGACCTTCGGCATCGGCATCGGCTCGCTGATCATGGCGGCGAACGTCATCCTGCTGTGGTGTTACACGCTCGGCTGCCACTCCTGCCGGCACATCACCGGCGGGCGACTGAAGAACTTCTCCAGGCACCCGATCCGCTACTTTTTCTGGACGAAGGTCTCCTGGCTGAACGCCAGGCACATGCGGTTTGCCTGGATCACGCTGGGCACGCTGATGCTGACGGACCTGTACATCATGCTGGTCGCCAGCGGGGCCTTCTCCGATCCCCGAATCTTCAACTAGGAATCTGCGATGTCTTCCAGTGAAATCGACCGCTACTCCTACGATGTCGTAGTCATTGGCGCGGGCGGGTCTGGGTTGCGGGCAGCGATCGAGGCGCGGCTGCGCGGCAAGAAGACCGCGATCATTTCCAAGTCCCTGTTCGGCAAGGCGCACACCGTGATGGCCGAGGGCGGCTGCGCCGCCGCGATGGGCAATGCCAACCCGAACGACAACTGGCAGGTGCACTTCCGCGACACGATGCGTGGCGGGAAGTTCATGAACAGCTGGCGGATGGCCGAGCTGCACGCCAAGGAGGCGCCGGAGCGGGTCTGGGAGCTGGAGGCGTGGGGCGCCCTGTTCGACCGGACGCCCGAGGGAAAGATCTCGCAGCGGAACTTCGGCGGTCATGAGTATCCGCGGCTCGCGCACGTCGGCGACCGGACCGGCCTGGAGATCATCCGGACGCTGCAGCAGAAGGTCGTCGCGATGCAGCAGGAAGACGCGGTGTCGCTGGGCGACCCGGACGCGATGATCCGGGTGTTCGCGGAGACCACCGTGACGCGGTTGCTTCTAGACCAGGGGGACGGCGCCCCTGGAACCCCCGCCAAGGACGTGGACCGCATCTCCGGCGCCTTCGGATATGTCCGGGACACCGGGCGGTTTGTCGTGTTCGAGGCGCCGAGCGTGGTGCTTGCCACCGGCGGCATCGGCAAGACGTTCAAGGTCACCTCGAACTCCTGGGAGTACACCGGCGACGGGCACGCGCTCGCGCTCCTGGCCGGCGCGACGCTGCTGAACATGGAGTTCGTGCAGTTCCACCCCACCGGCATGGTCTGGCCGCCGTCGGTGCGCGGCATCCTGGTCACCGAGTCGGTGCGCGGCGACGGCGGGGTGCTGCGCAACTCCGAGGGCAAGCGGTTCATGTTCGACTACGTGCCCGACGTGTTCCGGGCGCAGTACGCGCAGACCGAGGAGGAGGGCGACCGCTGGTACACCGACCCGGACAACAACCGGCGGCCGCCGGAGCTGCTCCCGCGCGACGAGGTGGCCCGCGCGATCAACTCCGAGCTAAAGGCCGGCCGCGGCTCGCCGCACGGCGGAGTCTTCCTGGACATCGCGTCCCGGCGGCCGGCGCAGTACATCATGCAGCGGCTGCCGTCGATGCATCACCAGTTCAAGGAGCTGGCCGACGTCGACATCACGAAAGAGCCGATGGAGATCGGGCCGACCTGCCACTACGTGATGGGCGGCGTCGAGGTCGACCCGGACACGGGTGCCACCACGGTGCCGGGCCTGTTCGCGGCCGGCGAGGTGTCCGGCGGGATGCACGGCTCGAACAGGCTGGGCGGTAACTCGCTGTCCGACCTGCTGGTGTTCGGCCGCCGGGCCGGGGCCGGCGCCGCCGACTACGTGGACGGGCTGAGCGCACGTCCAGCTGTCGCTGACCTGTCCGTGATGGCGGCGGAGACCGAGGCGCTGGCGCCGCTCGAGCGGGACGGCGGGGAGACCGCGTATGCGGTGCATGCCGAGCTTCAGCAGATGATGAACGACCTGGTCGGCCTCATCCGGCGCGAGGCAGAGGTGAAGCAGGCGCTGGCCGAGCTGGACAAGCTGCGGATCCGCGCGCAATCGCTGATCGCGCCAGGCGGGCGGGCCTACAACCCTGGCTGGCATCTGGCCCTGGACCTGCGCAACATGCTGCTGATCGCCGAGTGCGTGGCGCTGGCCGCGCTGGAACGGCAGGAGTCGCGCGGCGGGCACACCCGGGAGGACTTCCCGGCGATGTCGCCTGAGTGGCGCAAGATCAACCTCGTGCTCACGCTGGACGGCGAGCACGTGGTGATGAAGCGCCAGCCACTCGTTCCGATGCGGCCCGACCTGCTCGCCCTTTTCGAGCGGTCCGAGCTCAAGAAGTACATGACCGATGACGAACTGGCCGGTCTGACTCTACCGGTCGAGGAGGGCCACTGATGGGCTACAAGGCTGCCCTGCGGGTCTGGCGCGGGGACGCGGGTTCTGGCTCGCTCGCTGACTTCGAGGTGGAGGTCAACGAGGGCGAGGTAGTCCTGGACGTGCTGCACCGGCTCCAGGCCACCCAGGCCGGTGACCTGGCCATCCGCTGGAACTGCAAGGCCGGCAAGTGCGGGTCCTGCTCGATGGAGATCAACGGCCGGCCGCGGCTGGCGTGCATGACCCGGATGTCGATCTTCGCGGAGACCGAGACGCTGACGATCACGCCGCTGCGGACGTTCCCGGTGATCCGTGACCTGGTTACCGACGTGTCGTTCAACTACGCCAAGGCGCGGCAGATCCCGTCGTTCACGCCCGATCCTTCGGTAGGCCTTGGCGAGTTCCGGATGCAGCAGGTCGACGTGCAGCGATCACAGGAGTTCCGCAAGTGCATCGAGTGCTACCTGTGCCAGAACACCTGCCACGTCATCCGCGACCACCCCGAGAACGAGGCGCCGTTCGCGGGCCCGCGGTTCCTGATGCGGATCGCCGAACTGGAGATGCACCCGTGTGACACCGCGGACCGGCGGGAGATCGCTCAGGACGACTTCGGGCTCGGCTACTGCAACATCACCAAGTGCTGCACCGAGGTGTGCCCGGAGCACATCAAGATCACCGACAACGCGCTGATCCCGATGAAGGAGCGCGTGGCCGGGCGCAAGTACGACCCGCTGGTATGGCTCGGGTCCAAGATCGGCCGGCGGACGGCCAAAGACACTCCGAAGGTTCCCGAAGGGGCGGGGGGTGCGGGGGGTACGGGGGGTCGGCCCCCCGCGGCGTAGCCGGGAAGGCGGGGGATGTCCCCCGCTGAATGACACAGTTCCGGAAAAACAGTAACTTCTACCCGCCTGTAGAGGTACGCTTCAGCTACGATAGCTGCGCTGGGACGATCCTGAGGGGCGGGCATGTCACATCTGACGTTCGGAGAGGCTGGCGTCGTCGGCCTCCTCCAGGGAGTGACGGAACTTTTCCCGCTGTCCAGCCTGGGGCACGCAGTGCTGATCCCGGCGCTGGTGGGCGGGTCGTGGGCGCAGGATCTGAACGTATCCAAAGACGAGTCCCCGTACCTCGCGTTCATCGTGGGCATGCACGTGGCAACGGCCCTGGCGATGATCATCTTCTTCTGGCGGGACTGGGTGCGGATCATCGGCGCGTTCTTCGCGTCGATCAAGCACGTCATCGCGCCCGAGCCCGGTACGTACCGGTTCCAGCCGCAGAGCACAGATCAGCTGCTGTCCTGGATGATCATCGTGGCGACCATCCCGGTCGGCATCGCCGGCCTGGCGCTGGAGCACGCGTTCCGGACCACGTTCAGCAAGCCGACCCCGACCGCCGTGTTCCTGTTCGTGAACGGGCTGATCCTGCTCGGCGGCGAACGGCTGCGCCGGCGCGGCGCCGACGAGGAGGCCAGGCAGATCGCCGCCGACGAGGCCGCGGTGCTCGCTGCCCGGGAGACAGCCGCCGTGGGAGCCGCTTCGTCCCGGGCGGTCGGTGCCGCTGCCCGCCATTCGTCCGGGCAGCGGGCGCTGAAGCAGCAGCAGGCAAGCCTCGCGGTGCAGGCCGACGGGCGGCTCACCAGGCAGGGCTTCCTGGGTGCGTTCCTGCTTGGCGCGGCGCAGATCCTCGCGCTGCTGCCGGGTATCAGCCGAGACGGTATCGTCATGGTCGGCGGCATGTTCCGGGGTCTGACCAGGCAGGACGCGGCGCGGTTCTCGTTCCTGCTGTCCGCGCCGGTGATCTTCGCGGCCGGCGCGCTGAAGATCGGCGACCTGACCGGGCCGCTCGGCAACGGGATCCGCGGCCAGGTGCTGTTCGGCAGCATCCTGGCGGGCGTCGGGGCTTACCTGGCGCTCCGCTTCCTCGTCCGGTACCTGAGTGACCCGACGAAAACCCTCACGCCGTTCGGCATCTACTGCATCGTGGCGGGGTTGGGGAGCGCGATCTACCTGGCGTCATGACATAGACTCGCTGTCCATGCCGGGTGATTTGTCCGATATGTCGTTGTGGCTGGCCGGCGAGGCCGGGCAGGTCGGCCTGGCGCGGTCCGGCGACTCGTCCGGGTTGCGAGCGGCGGTGGATCAGCACGCCGCGGAAGTGCGGGACGCGCTGGGCGGCCGGGTGTCCGCCGGGGGCCTGATGAGCTACGCGCGGGGATTCGTCGACGCCGCCGTGGCACGCGGCTGGTGGCCGCCGCACCGGGTGGCGTGCGGCTATGCGGACGTTGACTGGTTGCCGGAACTCGACTGGGAGTCGCTGCGCCTCGCCGCCGTGTGCCGCCTGTACACCGAGATCGTGGAGCTGTAGGGGTCCGCGCGGGTTGGCGCTGGGTTGGCGCTGGGTTGGCGCTGGCGACCACATGAGGCGTGTTGCACGCGAGTCCTGGCGCCCGAAGTGTCCTGTTTGTTCCGGTATAACCCTATGCTGCGGCCACCTTTCATGTTGGATAAGGGCCTCGCGGTAGAAAAGGCGCCGTTTCCGGCACCTTTTCTACCAAGTGACACTTTTCTAACATGGGAGGCCTTGCGTTCCTGGTCTTGACGCAACTTGTGCAACTTAAGTCACACGCGTTGGCGGTACGAGGGTCTCGGGGCTCCGGTCGACGCGATTTGACACGGTCTAGTGGGCTCAACTGCGCAATTGACACGATGGGCGGGCGAGCTCGCGGTCGGGGAGGCCGGGGGCCGCCGGGGCCGCCGGGGCCGCCGGGGCCGCCGGGGCCGCCGGGGGCGGCGGGGGCGGCGGGGGCGCGCTGCTCAAGTTACACATTGGGCGCGTGGCGGCGGGGGTTCTCGGGTTTTCGGCCCGAGAAACCCCCGTCGTTACGAGAAAAAGGCGTTTTAGCCCTGGGTTGGCGGCTCGGGCATCGGAGTCTGGCCGGCCGGGGCGGGCGCCTGGATGGTGCCGGGCGCCGGGGCGGGCGCTTGCATGGCGTGCTCGCGGCCCTTCTGGTAGGCGGCCACGTGGCGGGTCGTCTCCTGCTCGGCGGCGTTCAGCATCCGCTCCCAGCGGGCCTGCATCGGCCGGACCAGGCCGCCGCCGACGCCGATGGCGATGACCGCGCCGATCGTGGCCAGGAAGAAGATCAGGATCGGCTCGGTGACCGAAGAAGCGATGCCGACCTGGTTCAGCGCGGCGATCGCGAACATCGCGACGATCAGGACGCTCGCCATGCTGGCCACGAACGGGCCGTAGGACAGCCCGCCGATTGCGCCGTTGATCAGGTCCTTGACGACCTTGGCGATGGCGGATCCGATGACGATCAAGATGATGGCGACGATGGCCTTCGGCAGCCAGCCGACGACCGCGTTCAGCATCGTCGAGATCGGGTTGGTGCCGAACACCCCGAACGCGAGCTGCAGTGTCACCAGCAGCAGCATGTAGTAGACGACTTTGCCGATCAGGCCGGATGCGTCATAGTTGCCGCGGGCCAGGGCGTCGCCCGCGACCCCGCGCTGCGCGAAGCGGTCGAAGTGGACCTTTTTCAGCAACATGACGACCGCCTGCATGACGATCCTGGACACGATCCAGCCGATCACCAGGATGACCAGGAACAGCAAGATCTTCGGAATGTTGTGGAAGACCGTGTTGAGCAGGTTCTGCAGGCTCTGGCTCACGCTTACGTCGGCCAGTGTGTGATTCATGGACGGCTCTCTCCCCCCGAGTAACAGAGCGTAAGCGCTCTATACCCGGATGCAACGGGGGGTAAGCGCACGGGTCAGGAACGAGCGGCACGGGCGCGCCGGCGGCCACGCTCCTTGGCGTCCAGGCTCACCTTGCGCAGCCGCACGGCGGACGGGGTGACCTCGACGCATTCGTCGTCGGCACAGAACTCCAGGGCCTGCTCCAGGCTGAGCAGCCGGGGCGGGACAAGCCGCTCCAGCTCCTCCCCGGTGGACTGACGGACGTTGGTGACCTTCCGTTCCCGGCAGATGTTGACGTCCATGTCGTCCGGGCGCGAGTTCTCGCCGACGATCATGCCTTCGTAGACCTCGGTGCCGGGCGGGACGAACAGGGAGCCGCGTTCCTGCAGGTTGAACATGGCGTAGGCGTTGGCGGTGCCGGTTCGGTCCGCGACCAGCGACCCGGTGGCCCGGCCGCGCATCGCGCCGGCCCACGGCTCGTAGCCGTCGAAGACGTGGTGGGCGATGCCGGTGCCGCGGGTGTCGGTGAGGAACTGGGTGCGGAACCCGATCAGGCCGCGGGCCGGGACCACGAACTCGAGCCGGACCCAGCCCGTGCCGTGGTTGGTCATCGACTCCATCCGCCCCTTGCGGACCGAGACCAGCGACGTGACCGCGCCGAGGTACTCCTCGGGGACGTCCACCGAGAGCCGCTCGACCGGTTCCTCGACCTTGCCGTCGACCTCCCTGGTCACCACCGTCGGGCGGCCCACGGTGAGCTCGTAGCCCTCCCGGCGCATGGTCTCCACGAGGACGGCGAGGGCCAGTTCGCCGCGGCCCTGCACCTCCCAGGTGTCCGGGCGCTCGGTCGGCAGGACGGCCAGCGACACGTTGCCGACCAGCTCACGGTCCAGCCGGTCCTTGACCATCCGCGCGGTTACCCTGGAACCCTTGTCCCTGCCGACCAGCGGCGAGGAGTTCACGCCGATCGTCATCGCGATCGCGGGCTCGTCCACGGTTATCAGCGGCAGCGGGCGCGGATCCTCGAGGTCGGCGAGCGTTTCGCCGATCATGATCTCCGGGATGCCGGCGATCGCCGCGATGTCGCCCGGGCGGGCCGACTCGGCCGGCACCCGCTCGAGCGCCTCGGTGAGCAGCAGTTCGGAGATCTTCACGCGCTCCACCGAGCCGTCACGGCGGCACCACGCGACCTGCTGGCCCTTACGCAGCTCACCGTTGTAGACCCGGCACAGCGCGATACGTCCGAGATAAGACGAGGCGTCCAGGTTGGTGACCTGGGCTTGGAGCGGCGCTTCCGGGTCGTAAGAAGGAGCCGGGACCGTGTTCCTAAGGACCTCGAACAGCGGCTCCAGGTCCGGCGAATCGGGCAGTTCCCCGTCGGCGGGCCGGTTCAGCGACGCCCGCCCCGCCCTAGCCGCGGCGTAGACGATCGGGAACTCGATCTGCTGCTCGCTGGCGTCCAGGTCGATGAACAGCTCGTAGCAGGCGTCCACGACTTCGGCGATCCGGGCGTCGGACCGGTCCACCTTATTGATCACCAAGATCACCGGGAGACCGGCCTCCAGGGTCTTACGCAGCACGAACCTGGTCTGCGGCAGCGGGCCCTCGCTGGCGTCCACCAGCAGCAGCACCCCGTCCACCATGGACAGGCCGCGTTCCACCTCACCGCCGAAGTCCGCGTGCCCGGGGGTGTCAACGATGTTGATCGTCAGCCCGCCGTGCCGCACCGCGGTGTTCTTGGCCAGGATCGTGATGCCCTTCTCGCGTTCCAGGTCGCCGGAGTCGAGCACACGTTCGGCGACGTTGGCGTTCGCGCGGAACGCGCCGGACTGCCACAGCATGGCGTCGACCAGCGTTGTCTTGCCGTGGTCGACGTGCGCGACGATCGCGACGTTCCGTAGGTCGTCGCGGGTGGCGATGGTTGCTGCAGGCATGCGTGAGTCTCATTTGCTAGGTGTCTGGATCGCCCAATTCTATGGGCTACCCGGGCTAGACCAGGTAGGGCCGGACAAGGCGCCGGCTAAGGCGGTCCAGGGGCGGGCTTAGGCCGTTCTTAGCCCAGAAGATAAGGCATTCGTCCGATGCCTGGGGTGGGGTCTTACGACGAATCTTGAGGATGTCGGGAACCAGAGGAGGTTCCCGGAAAACGTTGGAGGAAGCATGAACCCGGAGATTCTCCGCCAGATAGCCGCCCAGCAGGTACGCGACCAGCGTGCCAGGGCCACCCGCGACCGCGTGGCTCGCACCATGGCCAAGGCGCTGCGTGGCGGCAACCTCGGTGTCGTCAAGTCCGATAGCTTCGTCATCCCGGCGATCCCGGACTACGTGGACGGCACGTTCGCTGGGGCCGAGCCCGGCGTCCCGGCCGCCCGTACCGCCGCATAACCGGCGATGGCGACCCCGGAACGCCTGGTACGGCCAGGAATGTCTAGCAACGATGGCACGCTTGGTATAGCAATGAGCGGGCGTGCCTCGAGCCCCGTCCTGGTCGGACGGAGCGAGCAGATGGCCGCCCTGGAGGGCGCTTTGGACAGCGTCCGTCAGGGCGGTCCGGCTGCTGTGCTGCTGGGCGGCGAGGCCGGGGTCGGGAAATCCAGGCTGATCAGCGAGTTCACCACGATCGCCCGGCGTAATGGCGCTCGGGTGCTGACGGGCGGCTGCATGCAACTCGGCGCCGACGGGCTGCCGTTCGCGCCGTTCACCGCCGTGCTGCGGGATCTGGTTCACGAGATGGGCACTGACGCGTTCGGCGCGCTGCTGCCCGGCCGGGCTACACGGGAGCTGGCCCGGCTCCTTCCCGAAGTAGGGGCCGCCCCGGAGGGCGGTGGCTCCGGGACCGCCAGGGCTCGCCTGTTCGAGGAAATGCTGGTCGTGCTGGACCAGCTGGGCAACCGGTCGCCGGTTGTCCTGATCATCGAGGACGCGCACTGGGCCGACCGGTCCAGCCGCGACCTCCTCACGTTCCTGATCGGGAACCAGCGCACTCTCGGGGGCGTGCTGGTCCTGGTCAGCTACCGGTCGGACGAGCTGCACCGGACCCATCCGCTGCGGCCGCTGCTGGCCACCCTGGACCGGATCGACTGGGTGGAGCGGGTCGACCTGCCCCGGTTGACTCGCGCCGCGACGGTCGATCTGGCCGCCCGCATCATCGGCCACGACCCGTCGGCTCCCATGGCCGACGTGCTGTACCGCCGGACCAGCGGCAATCCGCTTTTCATCGAGTCCTTGCTGTGCTGCGACGGCGAGAACGAGCTGAGCTGCGAGGTGCCCGAGTCGCTCAGGGACCTGCTGCTGGAGAGCGTCCACCGGCTGCCCGAGGACACCCAGGAGCTGTTGCGCACGGTGAGCTCCAGCCCCGGCGTCACCAGCCACGCCCTGCTCGCGGCGGTCACCGGGCTGGATGACACGGCGTTGAGCCGGGCGCTCCGGCCCGCCGTGACCGGCAACGTGCTGCGGGCCGAGGCGGCGGGCTACGCGTTCCGGCACGAGCTGATCCGCGAGGCGGTGCACGAAGACCTGCTGCCCGGCGAGCACGGACGGCTGCACAGCAAGTTCGCCGAGGCGATCGACGCGGACAACCGGCTGGTGCCACCCGGCCGGGCGGCGATCGAGATGGCGTTCCACTGGAACGCGGCGCACGACTCGACCTGGGCGCTGATCGCCGCGTGGCAGGCCGCGGCGCAGGCCGGCAAGGCGGTCGCCCCTGCCGAGCGGCTCTCGCTGCTCGCCCGGGTGCTCGAGCTGTGGGACCAGGTCCCCGATGCGGCGGTGCGGATCGGCGCGGATCACGTGCAGGTGCTGGAAGAGGCCACCGCGGCGGCGCACGACGCGGACGAATGGGAGCGCGGTATCGCGCTGGCTAGTTCGGCGCTGAAGGAGCTGGACGCGTCGGCCTCGCCGGTCCGCGCGGCGCGTTTGCTGGAGCAGCGCGGCCGGTACCGCATGCACATCGGCCGGTCTGGCAGCGCGGAGGACTTCGACGCTGGGCTTGCGCTGGTCCCGGGCGCCACGGACGTGCCGACCAGGATCAAGTTGCTGCTGTCGACGGCGCGGTGCATATCGTATCGCGAGTCCGACCGGAGCTATGCCGAGGAGGCGCTCGCGCTCGCTCGTTCGGCCGAAGACAGGATCAACGAGGCCAAGGCGCTGCTGATGCTCGCGATGTTCGACGGCGACGACGGACAGCAGGCCAGCCCGGGCTCGGCCGCCATCGAGCTGATCGCGCAGGCTCGTGCCCTCGGGCGGGATTCGTGCGACCTCGGCATCTTGCTGGCCGCGGCGATCAACGAGTCGCACCTGCTTGAAGGCGCCGGGCTGCACAAACTGGCGTTCGAGGCCGCCCGGGACGGCGTACTGAGCGCGGATGCCCATTCACTGTCGCGGACTTCGGGCAGCGTGCTCACCATCAACCAGGCCGAACCGCTGGTCGCCCTTGGCCGCTGGGATGAAGCGATGGGGGTACTGGACGGCGGACTCGATGTCGAGGTCATGCCGCGTCCGAGCCATCGCGCGCTGCTCCAGATCCTGAAGGGGACGATCGGCCTCTGCCGGGGCGACACCGAACTGGCCGGGCAGATGGCCAGCCAGGCGGAGAGCCTGGTGCGCGACCAGACCTACAAGCTCCAGAACAAGCTGCCGCTGGTCCGTCTGCAGATCCTGCTCGCGCTGACCTCGTCGCCCGGGGCGGCAGGGGCGCCCAGGACGCCCGGGACTGCCGGGACGCCCGGGGCGGCCAGGGCGGCTTTGGCGGTGACCGCGCGCGCCATGGATGACAACGACCTCGGCAACGCCAACCCCAGGTACGCGTGGCCGGTCCTCACGGCCGGCGCCGCGGCGAGCGTGGCGGCGGCGCGGCAGGCGGCGGCCGGTTCAGACGATGCCCTTGGCTACGAGGTCACGTCGCTGCTGGAGCGGCTCCGGACGGTGGCGGAGAAGCTCCAGGTGTCCGGTCCGCTGCAGCGGGCACATCAGCTTGTCTTCGCGGCCGCGGACGCGACCGTCATGCAGCCCGGTGGCAGTGAGCCGCTCACCGCCTGGGATGCGGCTTGTGCCGCGTGGGAGGCCTTGGGCGAGCCCTATCCTTTCGCCGAGGCCTTGCTGCGGGCCGCGGAATGCGCGCTCGCGGGCGGGGACAAACAGGCCGCTGGCTCACGGCTCCGGCGCGCGGCGGCGCTCGCTTCCGAACTGGGCGCGGGGCCGCTCGGTGATGAGATCGCCCTGCTTGCCCGGCGGGCTCGGATCGCGCTCGGGCCGGGTGCGGTGGCCCCGGAGCCTGATCTCGCGGCCGGGCTGACCGACCGTGAGGTGGAGGTGCTGCGGCTGGTCGCGGCCGGGCGCAGCAACCGGGAGATCGCGGCCGAGCTGTTCATGTCGCCGAAGACCGCGAGCGTGCACGTCTCCAACATCCTGCGCAAACTCGGCGTGAGCTCGCGTACCGAGGCCGCCGCCAAGGCCCACTCGCTGCGTGTTGTCGGATAGGTGATTAACCCCGGCGGGTGGCCTTCACAAGAGGCCACCCGCCGTTGCCGTGCCGCGTCCGGTTCCTGACAATCCCGCGTTTACGCTATCGAGGTGGCACCGGCAGGTGCCATGTTGAAACGCTAGGGTAGCGAGTCCCTCGCCAGGACGTCGTAGCTAAGGTCAGGAGTGCGCCCATGGACGCAGGTGTAACCAGCGAACTCGGCCTTGACGGGGACGCTTCCGGGTTTTCCGGCGGGGTTCTCGGCGCCCGGCCGCAGCGGGCCGAGACGTTTCACGGCAACGACCCCGACAGCGTCGCCGCGCCCGCCATCTGCCTGCACACTCCGACGAAGTGCCAGGCGCGCACGCGGCTGTACCGGAACGGGACCCTGGAGCTCGAGGGTTTCCCAGTCGCCGATATCAGCCACTACATCGTCGACGAGGCGGCCACCGTCTGGCTCGACCTCCGTGATCCCGATCGAGACGACCTCGCGGTGCTCAGCGAAGAATTCGGACTGCATCCGCTGGCGATAGAAGACGCCGTATACGCGCATGAACGACCAAAGCTCGATCGTTACCGCAGCCACCTGTTCGTGACCGCCTACGGAGCGCAGCTGGACGCCAAGACGGGCGAACTGGTCACCAGCGAGCTGGCCGCCTTCGTCACCGAGCGGGCACTGATCACCGTCCGGAAGGACGACGGCCTGGACATCGGTGCGGTCGTCGCACGCTGGGATGCCAGCCTTGACCTCGCCGGATCCGGCGTCGGCTACCTGCTGCACGGACTGCTCGACTACATCGTCGACGGGCACTTCGAAACCGTGCAGAGCCTAGACGACGCCGTGGAGGTGCTCGAAGACAAGCTGTTCTCCGATATCCCGCAAGACCTTGTGGTCCAGCGGCGCAGCTTCGAACTGCGCAAGAGCCTGGTGCTGCTCCGCCGGATCGTGATCCCGATGCGCGAGGTGGTCAATGCCCTGATGCGGCGCGACCTGCACGTGGTCAATGACGAGCTGATGCCGTACTACCAGGATGTATACGATCACGTGCTGCGGGCGGCCGAATGGACGGAAAGCCTGCGGGACCTGGTGAACAGCATCCTGGAGACCAACCTGACCATCCAGAGCAACCGGATGAACACGATCACCAAGCAGGTCACCAGCTGGGCCGCGATCATCGCGGTGCCGACGTTCATCACCGGCTTCTACGGGATGAACGTCCCCTATCCCGGCTTCAGCCGGCAGGTCGGCTTCGCCAGCTCGATCGCCGTCATGATCGCCGCCGGGGTCATCCTCTACCTCGTGTTCAAGCGCAGGGACTGGCTGTAGCTCATGAGCGCAGACTCCCGGGCCGTGGTCGTCGTCGGCTCCATCAACGAAGACGTGATGCTCCAGCTCGGCCGGCGCATACACCCCGGCGAGACCGTCACCGCGCAGCGTGTCGAGCGGCGGCCGGGCGGCAAGGGCGCGAACCAGGCGGTCGCCGCCGCCGCGGCGGGAGCCGAGGTCGCGATGCTGGGGGCCGTCGGCGACGACCCGGCCGGGACCCGCATGGTGGACGACCTGCGCCGCCGCGGCGTGCACACCGGACCGGTGCGGACGGTGGACGGGGTGAGCACCGGCACCGCCTACGTCACCGTCACCCCCGACGGGGAGAGCACCATCGTGCTCGACCCGGGCGCCAACGAGTTCGTCGACACCGCCGCCGTCGAGGCTGCGTGGCCTTCGCTGCCGCCGGCTGACGTGCTGCTCTCGTTGCTGGAGATCCCGCTGGCCGGCGTGACCGCCGCGGTGCGGCTGGCCGCGAAGACGGGCATGCGTCCGGTGGTGACGCTGGCGCCCGCGCGGCCCGTTCCCGGCGAGCTGCTGTCCGGCCTGGACCCGCTGCTGGTCAACGAGCACGAGGCGGCGTTCCTGCTGGACGCCGGCAGCCTGGGCCCGGACGTCGTGGACGCGGCCCGTGAGCTGCTGCGGCTCGGCCCGAAGTCCGCCGTGGTCACGGCCGGTGCGGCCGGTGCCGCTGTCGCTGACGCCGCCGGCGCGCGGCTGCTGCCGGCCGTGCCCGTCCGTGCGGTCGTCGACACCACCGGAGCGGGTGACGCGTTCGCCGGCGCGCTTGCCGCCGCGCTGGCGCGGGGAGCAGACCTCGATGCCGCCGTAACGGCCGGGCTGCGCGCCGGTGCCGAGGCGGTGCAGCGCGCCGGTGCTCGCTGACCCGCGGTAATATCCGTGACTACCCAGCCACTGCGGGCGAGCTCCCCGGCAGCCGAAGGTGTCGATGCCCGCGGCATCGGAGCGTTCCTTGACGCGATGGAGGCCGCGCCGGACATCGAACCGCACAGCGTGATGATCCTGCGTCATGGCCGGCTGATCGCCGCCGGCTGGTGGGCACCGTACGGGCCCGACCGCGTGCAGCTGATGTACTCGCTCAGCAAGAGCTTCACCGCCACGGCGGCCGGCCTGGCCGCCGCCGAGGGACTGCTGAGCCTGGATGAGCCCGTGGTCTCCTGCTTCCCGGAGTTCGCCGCCGATATCACCGACCCAGGTAGCCGCTCCATCTTGGTGCGGCATGTCGCCTCGATGGCCACCGGCCACCTCACCGACACCTGGAGCAGGGCCGTCGCACGTGACCCGGCCGAACCGGTCCGGGGCTTCCTGCTGCTCGCACCCGAACGCGATCCGGGCACCGTGTTCGCCTATAACCAGTCGGCCACGTACACGCTGGGCGCGATCGTGCAGCAACGGGCCGGCCAGCCGCTGACCGAGTACCTGCGCTCTCGGCTGCTCGATCCGCTGGGCATCCGCCAGGCTGCCTGGCTGCAGCATCCGCAGGGCCGCGACCTGGGTTTCAGCGGCCTGCACGTCACCACCGACGCGATCGCCAGGCTCGGGCAGCTTTATCTGAACGACGGTGTGTGGAACGGACAGAGACTGTTGCCAGCCTGGTGGACTGCCGAGGCGACACGCCCGCATGTCTCCAACGCGGCCGAAGGCTGGGCACCCGACTGGCAGCAGGGCTACGGGTTCCAGTTCTGGATGTCGCGGCACGGATACCGCGGCGACGGAGCGTACGGCCAGTTCTGCCTGGTGCTGCCGGAGCAGGACGCGGTGATCGCGATGACCGGGGACACCGCGCAGATGCAGGCCGTACTGGACGCGGTGTGGGAACACCTGTTGCCCGCCTTCGGCGGGAACGCTCGCGAGGAAGGCCCGGCGGACGCGGATCTGCGGCAGCGGCTGTCCCGGCTTGAGCTGGCCCCGGCACCGGGCCGCGGCAGGCCGGACACGTACGCCAGCGCACCGCCGCGCACCGTGTTCGCCCCGCTGGGAGGAAGCTGCGCCGCGCAGCCCTCGCTGACCGCGGTCACGCTCAGCGAGTCAGCGGGCCGCGTCATCCAGCTGGCCGAAGACGACCTGTCACTCGACCTGCGCTGTGCCCCCGGGCGCTGGACGATCAGCGAATCCGGCGCTCCGGTTCCCACCGCGGTGAGCGGTGGCTGGACCGACCTGGACACGTTCGCCATCGACGTGGCGTTCCTGGAGCTACCGCACCACCTCATCGTGACCTGCTCGCTGCCGGGCCGCACCTTCCAGGCACGATGGCGCACCACGCCGCTGTACCGCGGTCCGCTCCGCTCGTACCAGGCGCCGCGCACCTGACCGCCCTCGTCTCTCCTGTCAGCTGATCGCGCCCGCCGGGAGCAAGGCATGGACGCCCCAGGACTGGTTCGCCACCTGCGTGATCCTCAGGTCGAGCACCGGGCTTGCCAGCGCCAGCGCCGTCGCCTTGCCGACGCCGTAGCTTGCCTGCAGCCAGGTCAGCATCGCGTCGAGCGCATCGCCCATCGCCGCGTTCAGATCCGGGCTGAACCCGAAGGTGACCTTGCCCGCGGGAGCCTCCGCGTGCGGTCCGGTGACCGGCCGTCCGGTGACGATGTCGAGCTTGAGCTCGGTTGTCATACCGCACTCGATGGCGGTACCCGCTACCTCTCCGTCGCCTTGGGCAGCGTGGCCGTCGCCGATGCTCAGCAGCGCGCCAGGCACGGCAACCGGCAGGTACAGAACCGATCCGGCGACCAGTTCCCGGCAGTCGATGTTGCCGCCGCCGATGGCCCGGGGCGGGATGGTGGAATGCTCGCCCGGCTCGTCCCAGGCCACGCCCGTCACGCCGTGGAACGGGGCTATCCGCACCGTGTGCCCCAGGTCGCTGACCGCTGTTCCGGCGTCCGGGTCGATCTGCCACAGCAGCCAGGCAGGTGGATCCTCGTGCAGCCCAAGCCGCCTGGTCAGCGGGGTGTCCCGGGCCGCGGCGACGGTATAACCCCAGGTATCGGGCCGCATCGAGACAAACCGCACCGCGAGCGTGTCGCCCGGTACCGCATCCCGGACAGCGATCGGTCCCGTCAGGCAATGGCCGCGACGCGCCTCGCCTGCCATCTTCGGCACCTTCTCGCCAGGAAAATTCTGCGGCCGCAGGTGCCCGGACGCGTCCAGAGAACGCAGCACGACCGTGTCCCCTGGATCGACGGTCAGTACCGGCGCCAGGTCACGGGAGAACACATCTGCTGTCGTCGACGGTGACGGGTCAAGCTGGTGGCGGGTCATGCAGCGATCCTCTCCGCTCTGCCCGGCCCCGGCAATGCCGGACCAGACGCAGCACTGATCGTCGGAGAACAGCCGCCGGATCCCGCATGATCTTCGCGATCACGTGTCGAGGCAGTGCCTTCGTGCAGTGGAGGTCCTGACTGCTCGCGCTCAAGGAGTCCGCAGATGTCCTCGCCGAAGCCTAGAACCCCCAGCCGCTACGGATGCGGGCCGTGGCCAGTACTCGTAGCGTTGCTTGGGTCGGGCATTGACCTGGTCGCCTGGATCCGGCCTTCTTGCGCAGAGGGCTGGAGACCAGGGTTTGGCGCGCATGCCGCGACACAGGCTCCCGGCCGGCGGACATGCACGATCATGCATATGGAGCCTGCTCTGGAAGCTGGACCAGGCGATAGAGCGCGCTGCTGGATGTGCCCGGCTTTCGGTAGCCTTGGCTGATGAAATCCGGCGCTTTCGAGGTGGTCTGCGAGATTCAGCCCCCGACTCGGCCTGACCTCATGGCCGTCCGGCACCAGATCGGGGTCCTGAGCAAGATCGCGTCGGCGTTCCTGGTTCCCGACAACCACCTTGGCCGGGCCACGATCTCCAGCGTGGCGGTCGCGCATGAGGTCGACCTGATGGGCGGCCGCTCGATTGCCTGCCTGAACGCCAGGGACCGCAACCTGCTCGGCTTCCGCCGTGATCTCATGACCGCCGCCGCCTACGGCGTCGATGAGTTCCTGCTCGTCTACGGAGACCGTCCCGTGGCGGGGCAACGGGCCGGTGAGCTGACGGTGCGCTCGATGCTGGCAGAGCTGCGGCGCTTCTCGGAGTTCGCCGGACCCGCCGGGCCGCTGCACCTGAAAGCCGGCGTGACCACCCGGCTGACACCCGTAGCGGGGTGGAAAGAGCAAGCGGACTTCCTGTTCGTGCAGGCGTGCTTCGATCTTGACGCGCTGCTGCGCTGGCGGGACGCGACCGGCTTCGCGGGCCGCGTCTTCGCCGGCGTGCTGGTGCCGCCCAGCGCGGCGCGAGCCCGCAAGTGGGCGACCGAGATCCCCGAGGTCTCCATTCCCGCCTGGTGGGTCGCCGCGCTGGATGCCGACCCGGCCGCTGGCATCCGGCTCGCCTGTGACCTGGCCGCCCGGATCAGGGACAGCGGCGCCTTCGACGGACTGCACCTCATCCCGGGCGTCAAGCACCGAGAGGTCGCCTTCACGCTGGAAAGCACCTTGGCGTAACGAGCACCCCGATACCCCTTCAGAGCGGCCCTCCAGGCCCAGCTGCGAACACAGAACAACCCGTCCGGAAGACGCCCCAAGCCGATTCCCTGGACCCAGGAGGCCATGCCTGACGGCGGGTACGCGTATCGAGGGACCTCACCGCTATGGCGGGCATGGCGGTTACGGCGGCTGTGGCGCCGTGCGGCCTGCCAGCCGGAGGACCGTGGCGACCACATCGCGCAGCGGCATCGTGGTCGTTATCTCGTGATCAGCCACCCGGCGAAGCCGCGGCTCGACCAGGCGGACATCGGCCAGGACGCGGACGAGCTCATCCGGCGCCTTCCCGTAGCGGTTCGTGGTCCGGGCGCAGAGCCGCTCCCGGATGACCTCCACTGGCGCGCTGAACAAGATGATCAGATCGAACCGCGGATGAAACCGTACCTGGTTCTCCTCGCAGCCCGCGATGAACAGCACCTCAGCATCCTCGGTATCCAGCAGCTGCCCGATGGCGTCCTCCCGCCACCGCTGCCGCCCATCAGGCAGCGGCTCGCACCAGCCATCGTCGGCATCCACCGCCTTGTACCCCAGACCAGCCAGCTCCCGGACCACGCTCGACTTCCCGGTCCCCGACATGCCAGTCAGCAGCACACGCTTCACGACCGCGAGCCTACGACCCTGACTGGCGACAGCACCAGAACATCCCGTTCTGGACTGTCTCACAGCGGACGCGGCAGCAACCCGCACCCGATCAGAACGGCGGGTGTGTGCGCCTGCTGGGCTCAGGGTGCTCACGATGAGTGATGGTGTCGCGTCGGCGGCTGTTGCCCGCGGGGGGGCACGGCAAGATGGTTGCCGTGGCGGGGCAGGGGCGTTCAACTCATGACATCGAGGTTGACGGCGGCGAGGTGGTCAAACGGTTCCGGTCCTGGGAACGCGACGAGGCGCGGCGGGAGTGGCGGGCGCTGACGCTGCTGGCCGAGTTCGCGCCAGGCCTTGCGGCCGTACCGGTCAGGGAAGATACCGGCGCTGACCCGCCGTCTATCCGGATGACCCGGCTGCCGGCTGAGCCGCTGGCCGGGCGGGCGATAACGGCGCGGCACCTGGACGCGATCGCTGTCGCGCTCGGCAGACTGCATACCTGTCTCCCGGCCAGCGTGCTCGCCGGCATCCCGCCGGTGTCTTGGCTGACCGAGGGCATGGCAGAGCGGGTGCGCTCGCTGACATCTAGTTTCCCGCCGCACGATGATCCCGGCGTCCGCGCCGCCTGGCACGCCGCAAGACGGTGGATCGATCAGGCCGCCGTACCGGCCGGGCGGCCTGCTCCCGTGTTCGGTCAGCGTGACGGCAGCCTGGACAACTTCTTGTGGGACGGTGAGCGTGTCCGCATCGTCGACTTCGAGCATTCGGGGCGAAGCGACCGGGCATTCGAGCTCGCCGCGCTCGTCGAGCACGTCTCGGTCTGGTATGACGCAGGCATCGAAGCCCCGCTGCTGCTGAACCGGTTCGCCCTCACCGCCATGCAGGCCGCGCGGATCCTGTTCCACCGGCGCACGTTCGCCATTCACTGGCTGTACGTTGTCCACCAGCGGCCCGAGCACGCCGAGGTTCCGCCACGTCAAGCCAGGCGGCTGCTCGCCCTGCTCGACAGCCACCCGCAGTCCTAGGCCGAAATCCGGTGACGGTCCTCAGACGTCGCGAGCGCCTTGCCTCGTCCTCGCGGGCATATCGCGTCGCAAGCCCGTTCCATTCATCGCTGACTCGCCCGTTACAGATGCACAACGGCGTCTGAGCGGATCTGCGATATCGCCGAATAGGTGCGAATGAGGGTCCTAGCTGATGAAAGGGCGGCACCGCGCATAACTCCGGTTCTGGGTGCTGTGGCTGCTCGTTCTGGGCGCTCACCCGTCTCTGCATACACTTGCGCGTACGTGACGGCGAACTGTCAGGCCGCAGCGTCCGCAGCCGTGTCGATCGCAATACCGAGCTGATATGGTGATCCGCAGAAAAAGAGCCTCGCAGGGCCGTAAGGGTCAGGTCCCGGCCAGACTACACATAAACCTAATGGTCATTATGGTAAGTCCGTACTAGCGCAAAGGTAAGGAATATCTAGCTTTCTGGTCAGTTACTGATTCGTATCTCTATGCCGGCCTTCGCGATCTGCGGCTGAGGCGTACCCTGAGGGGGCGCCGACGAGTTAGCGGTTCTCCGTGGGGGATCCATTGCTGGCTATAAAAGCTCCTTGCGTTGCTTTCTTGAGAAGTGCCAGTACCGGGCTCGTCTCGGCGCGCTACTGCTTGTGCGCTGCCCAAACCCAGTTTCAGCGGTCCGGTCGGGTCCTTCACACTTGCCGGGGCGGTTTGACAGCTTTCCCGCCGGCAGCACCGAAGGCTGCGGAATCATCAACATCGTGCTCGGCACGTCTCGAACGGCCGCAGGCCGGGAATCGCAACCTGATGACGTCGATCTGCTCTCAGTGCGAGGTCATCCGGGAGGAGTAACAAATGACACCCGAGGAGACTGATCATCTATTCTCTGTCTATGAGGCCGAGCGTCAGGACGATCAGAATGCCCTGGTAACCGCATTTGCAATTGCCACAGCGGGTATAACGTACGTAGTCATCGGCACCGCCTACATACAAGATCATTATCACTCGAATCTCCCATCGCGGATACAGTTCCTGGCGCCGGCCATTCCCGTCGCACTGTTCGGCTTCCTAGTTCTAAACGTCGCTGCTACCAGGATGCGCTCTGTTCACCTGCAGCGCATTGAGGCTGCGCTTTGGATCTACCTGCCTGATGGCAATAAGGAGCCCTCATTCCATGCCGATTCCGGTATTGTCTTCCGGCCAGACCACCTCTTTAAAGTTCCCCATGTGCGTATTATCTTTGGATTGGTGACAGTTCTGTCATACGGCATTATCGGGCTGACGCTCACGGGCTTCACCTGGATCGCCCTCCTACCAGGGCCTTGGCAAGGTGGAAAGATCCTAACCGCGGCGATCTATGGGGTGGCTGAATCTGTCGAAGTCGCAGGCATGGCCGCTCCGATGTTTCATCCGATATTCAGGACACATGCCGGGCAAGCGGCCACCGAGGAGACTCCGATCGAGCTTGCGCGGTCTGATCGGCAGCACATCGTGGATGTCTTCCGTCTTGCCCGCCAACAGGTCCTAACCCAATGGGCTGCTTTCCAGGGCCTTAGAGGCTGTTTGGAAACTAACCATCTTTCGGTGGTGGGTGTCCTATGCCAGAGATCTTGAGGTACTGCCAGTGCGCCTCAGGCATTCGGCGGAGTACTGCCACTTTGTTGAGGCGCCCCTGCTCCTCGACCCGCGCGATCACCCCGCCAGGACGGCCGTCTTTCCCGGACCGAGCGTGAACTCCTTGCCGACGACCTGCCAACAAGTTGAGGCACGCGCTTGGCATGGTGGCCGCGGGCCGGGCGATGAGTTCCGCGCCACGCGACGGTCCTATAGACATGACCGAGCCAGATCTCATCCCTGAGCCGTTCGGTGCGCTGATCGGCACCTGGGTCACAGAGGCGACCCATCCGGAGCTCGACGCCGTCGTGCCGGGCACCACCACATTCGAATGGCTGGAGGGCGGCCACTTCCTCATCCAGCGGTCCCGCAACGACCACAAGCTGTTCCCCGACGCGATCAGCGTCATCGGCGCCCCCGAGGCCGACGACGGGCTGGTCATGGAGTACTTCGACTCGCGCGGCGTGCGCCGGACCTATGGCGTCTCGCTGGAGGACGGCGTGCTGCGCATCTGGCGCGACCACCCCGGGTTCGACCAGCGCTTCGCCGCCACCCTCGGACATGGCGCCTTCGAGGGCCAATGGCAGCTTGCCCGCACGCCAGGCGAGTGGCACGACGACCTGAAGGTGATCTACCGGCGCCGCGGCTAGGGTCTGGGCAGCCCCGCCAGAGCGCTGCCGAGTTGTCTCATGATCAGTGGCAACGAACCGGCCCACCGTCGGCCACCAATTCGAGACACCGCAGGTGAGAGCAGATTTCATGCCTTATATGGCATGGCACAGGACAGTGGGGATTGCTGAAGGCTGATGCCCACGGTCAGGATGGCCGCCCGCCGAATTGCCAGCTGTGCACCTCGATGTCGGCGTACCGGTCCGGGGTCAGGATGGCGCGTGCCGTGCCGCGGTCCGGGGCCCGGACCAGGACAGCGGTGCCCAGCCAGGCGGTTCCGTTGTCGGACAGCAGAGGCCCGTACGCGATCAGCTCATCCCGTTCCAGCGGCACGGCAAGGTCCGCGCCTGGGCCCGTGCCGAGGCCGAGCACCAGGTACCGGTTACCGCCGTCCCGGCCGCCGGGGAAGTCCCACATGGTGCGCCCCAGCAGGTTGCGCCACCGGCGCAGCAGCACGTCTCGGTACACGCCGGCCTGGTAGCCGGGCTCGTCGAAGGCGAACGCGCGGGCGGCGGCGGGATCGGGCAGGCCGAGGATGTGCACGCTGCCGGTTGGCGTGTCGCCGTCGTCGGCGAGGGTCGGGCCGCGGGCGATCATCTGCGCCTGGTACCGGTCCATGTAGGACCAGTGCTCTTCCAGCAGCTCCTCACGCAACCTCACAGAGCCGGGCCGGTCGCGGTGGTAGCAGAAGAACTCCATGCCCACAGTCTTGACCATCACGCCGGGGATCCGGACCGTGCCGCAGCCGGGAGCAGAATCCGTAACGCCCGCTGTTAAGGATCTCCAGGCACCGGCTGAGCTGCTGGCCGGCCGGCGAGCCGGCGGGTCATGGTGATGGTCATCGCCCAGTACACGATGGTTTCGTGGTGCCCGGGCAGGCGTTCATAGTCGCGGACGGTGCGGCGGCATCGGGTGATCCATGCCAGGGTCCGCTCGACGACCCACCGGCGGGGCAGGACCTGGAAGGTGTGCAGGTCATCGGGCCGCTTGACGATCAGGAGTGCCAGCCTGGGCCTGAGCTTGGTCCTGGCCCAGGTGACGAGCTTGCCGGCATAGCCGCCGTCAGCCCAGGCCAGCTTGACCGAGGGAAAGGCACGGCGCAGGTTCCACAGCAGCGGCCTGGCTCCGTCGCGGTCCTGTACCCCGGCGGCGGTGATCAGCACCGTCAGCAGCAGCCCGATGGTGTCCACGGCGATGTGCCGCTTGCGGCCGTTGACCTTCTTGCCCGCGTCGTAGCCGCGGCTGGCCCGGGAGACCTCCTCGGCTGCCTTCACCGACTGGGAGTCGATGACCGCGGCCGTGGGCTCGGGCGTGCGCCCGGCCGCGATACGGCACTGGCGGCGCAGCTCATCGTGCATCTTCGCGGTCGCCCCGCTCTTGTGCCAGCCGTCGGCCACGTCATAGACGGTGCGCCAGTGTGGCAGGTCCGCGGGCATCGCGCGCCACTGGATGCCTTCCTTGACCAGGTAGCGGATCGCGTCCACGTAATCGCGGCGGCAGTGCTCCGCCGGGCGGCCGCCCTTGCCGGCCTTCCATGCCGGGGCAGGCAGCGCAGGCTCGGTGACCTGCCATTCCGCATCGCTCATGTCCGACGGGTACCGCGGCACCCGCATGCTGCGGCCGATCCCGCCTGGGCAGCAGCGGCATGCCACCGCCAGGCCGTCCGGGCGCGTACCCTGGGCACGCGGGGGCCCTTCAGCGTTCTTGATTGTCACAAATCGTGATCATGAGGACCCGCGCACCGCGCAAGCCGTAACGACACGCGCCGCAACGCTACGATCTCCTCACAGCTCGCCGCCCAGAAGCCGAATTACCGGCTGGAGCTGGAGTTTCCAAACAGCCTCTAAGTTCA
>Ga0207664_10000626_pt1 | contig 24505 bp, 23 predicted proteins | sample LARL83metaG_FD_184349 | JGI IMG/M metagenome (GOLD analysis project Ga0207664, IMG submission 184349) | Corn, switchgrass and miscanthus rhizosphere microbial communities from Kellogg Biological Station, Michigan, USA - LAR L8-3 metaG... | ecosystem: Host-associated > Plants > Roots >... | reverse complement strand
CCGGCTTCCGGCTTCCGGCTTCCGGCTTCCGGCTTCCGGCTTCGTGCGATGCAGTTGCGGGACTTTGCGTTGTGAACGTCGCGCATCTGCCTCCGGCCTTTTCTTTCCGGATGCCGGGAGCCGGGAGCCGAAAAAAAGCGGGGAGCCCAAGCTCCCCAAGTGAAGCGACAGAGGCGTTGTTTCACTTAAATAGAGGCCGGTGATTGGGAAAGAGTTGTCCGCGGAGTGAGAAGATTGTTGGCATCCTGATGAGTGATGTTGAGGAAATTCCGCGGAGCGCCACGATTGACCCGGGCGAGGGCGTCGAAGAGTGTTGGATGGAATTCGACGGCGCCCGCATGCGCTACCTGAAAGCCGGGTTTGGGCCCGGATTGATTCTGCTGCATGGGCTGATGGGGTATTCGTTTTCGTGGCGTTATGTGATGCCGGCCCTGGCTCCCTATGCGACGGTTTATGCACCGGATCTGCTGGGGGCGGGGTTTTCGGACCGGCCTCAGATTGATCACAGCATGCACGCTACTGCATTGCGGGTGCTGAAATTTGCCGACAATCTGGGGCTCACATCGTTTGATTTACTTGGGACTTCTCGAGGTGGGGCTGTGGCGATGGCCGCCGCCGCGGAGTGCGTAGACACCGGCAGATTACGGCGACTCGTGCTGGTGTGCCCGGTGAATCCGTACTCGGCGCATGGGCGGTGGCTGGCTCCGTTTTTTGGCACGCCTTTCGGGGCAGCGATATTTCGGGCGGCGATTGTGCGCAGGCCGTCTCTCTATCCGTATTTTCACGGGCGACTGTTTGCAGATCGCAACAAGATTCCGCCCGGCAGCCTTGCGGGCTACAGCGCTCCGCTGGTGAAGCCTGGATTATTTGAGCACGCGTTAGGTATCGTTCAAACATGGAGCAGCGATCTGCTGGAGTTGGAGGCGCTGCTGCCAAAGCTGGCCGACGTTCCGACGCTCCTAATGTGGGGGACCAAAGATCCGGCGGTTTACTTTTCGTCGATGGAGCCGCTGGCGCGGCATTTCAGGAATGTGAAGACTGTGGTTTTTCCGGGCGTGGGGCACTTGCCGTACGAAGAGTGCGCGGAAGAGTTTAATCGGGCGTTGATTCAGTTCTTGAAATTGAGTGATTGAGTAATTTGAAAACGGCGTGGGATTTGGATTTTCAATTACCCCATTGCCAAATTACGCAATCACACAATTACCAAATTTCAAAATAGCAAATTTCATGACCCACTCGATTCTCGACCTGTTGCGGAATGCGGTGGTGCAATACGGGTATTGGGCCGTGGGCGTGGCGCTGCTCCTCGAGAACGCGGGTGTGCCGGTGCCGGGCGAGACGATTCTTCTGCTGGCGAGTTTTCTGGCTTTTTCCCAACACGAGCTGCAGCTTTCCTGGATCATCGTGGTGGCGACGGTTGCGGCCACCCTGGGTGACAATTTGGGATTCGCGCTGGGCTACTACGGCGGACGTCCGCTGCTCCTGCGGTATCAATCCATTTTTCGGATTCACGACAAAGCGATCGCGCGGGGGGAAGGCCTGTTCGCGCGCTATGGCTCGGTCACAATTTTCTTCGCGCGTTTTGTGTTCGGGATGCGGATTCTCGCCGGTCCGATGGCAGGAGTTCTGCGCATGCCGTGGCGCAAATTCCTCGTGTTCAACTTTCTCGGGGCGGCCGTGTGGGTGACGATGATTTCCGGCGCTGGCTATCTGTTTGGCCGGCACTGGGGGCGGCTGGAGGGGATTCTCAAACGGGTGGACCTGAGCGTTGTGATCGTCGTGGTGCTGCTGGCTGTGATTTGGTGGTGGCGAAACCGGCGGGAGAATTAGCGGGCATCTTTTGCGGGCATCTGCGGAGTTAGCTTTTGCACATCCGGACTGGATCGATCGAACGGCTATACTGTGCCGGTGTCGCGGCCTTTTCGGGGCATTGGGGCAAGTGTCCGTGGCCATGAAATGAACACACCGGTTGCATCCGACCGGAATTCGGACCAGGAGGAACGCATGAAGAAAATCGGGTTTATGAGTCTGCTCATCATGGCAACACTTCTGTTTACGCTCGCTTTCCCGGTGGCGGCAGCCGGCCCTAAGGCTGCGGCGACGCCAGCTCCGGCGGTAGCCCCGCTTCCAGCGGCGCCTGCGGCGGCCGCGACGCCCGCGACGCCCGAGAAGCATCCGCACATTGACGAGGCCCTTGAATCAATGCGCGCAGCCAAACATCACCTGGAAAGCGCCGAACATGATTTCGACGGCCATCGCGCCAAGTCGATTGAGCACTTGAACCAGGCCATTCACGAAGCCGAAATCTGCATGTCGATGAAGTAGGATGCCGACTTAAAAAACTAAAAAGGCAGCGTCTCAGACGGTCTCAGACGCTGCCTTATTTTTTGGAGCCGAATTGATTAGCGGCGGAAGGTATAGCCGATCGAGGCGCCGGCACGGAAGATATTGCCGGAGTTGAACTGGGAGTTGTCGAACACCCGGTAATAGTGCACTTCAGGACGGACAAAAAATTCTCGCCAGAAGTAATAGCGTACGCCTCCTCCGGCGTGCACCAGGAAGTGGTTGGTGTTGGTGTTGACCAGACAGTTCGAGTAATTGCACTTTCCGAACTGGTTGTAAAAGAGCACGCTCTCGAGCCCGATTCCGGCCATGAAGTCGCCCTGGGTCTTAATGCCGAGACGGGGTGCATACACGCCATTAACGTCATAAAAGAACGGACGATACTTCTGATATCCGTTGTAGAACGTCTCGTGATAGCGAAAGCTCATTTCCGCATTGAAGCCGTAATGATCCGGGCGAATATATTCGACGCTGGCGCCGGGATAGAGTCCGCCCTTCTGCGCCGGAGGTGGATAGGCCAGCGAGGAGTTGGTGTACTTGGGAGCGAAGAGCGTGCTGCCGCTCCCTAGAACATCAATTTGTTGAGCCCGCGCGAAGCAGGCGAAAAGGACAAGCGTGCATGCGAACGTGAGCGAGCGCAACCTTCTCAATCATCCCCCTGTGAACTGATTCGTCTCTTACGGGTCATACGCTCGGGCGAAGCCTTTCGCGTGAGCGAAAGGCGAAGCGTTCGCCCGAGGAAAACTGATCAACTGTCCGAATCAGCGGCGGACTAGTTTGGACCGCCGATAGTGTATCCGATTGAGCCTCCAACCCGTAGGACGTTCGAATTGGTGAATACGTCGCTGTTGTTCAGGATGTGGTAGTAGTGGAACTCGGGACGGAGAAAAATGTTTCCGAAAACGTAGTAGCGTAGACCGGCACCAACGTGGATCAGGAAATGGTTGTTGCTGGTGTAGCAGGAACCGAAGGTCAAACAACTGGTGCTGTAGTTGAATCCGTAGAAACGTGTGGTCTGCCAACCGATTCCACCCATCAGATCGGCACCGACTTTCTTGCTCAGGCGGGGCTGGTATACACCGTTGAAGTCAAACAGAATGGGGCGATAGAGTTGTCCGCCGTTGGCGCCATCGAAGGCCTGCTTGGCGCGCCAGTTCGCCTCGAAGTTGAAGCCGATGCGCCGCTTAAATATCACGTCGCCGCTGATGGTGGTGTACAGGCCGCCCTTTTCCGGTCCAATGCAAGTATTGGTGAAACTTATGGTGCAGGTCGCGCTGGACGAAGTGGGGTCCATTAGCGTGCCGAAGCCGAGCATGGCATCGGCCTGCTGAGCCGAGGCCAGATTCGCAAACGAAAAAAACGAGAAGACAAATGCGAGGAGAGCAAACTTTCTCAAAGGAACCTCCTATATCGGGCGATGCTGGCAGTTAAGATGCAACGGCCAAACCGTTTGGATGCAAGCGTATGGGTGACGCATCCATCATAATTTCAGCGGGCAGGGAATTCAAACGAACGCCCTTTCCGTCACGCTGACAGACGCGACTCTGTGTGCCCCTTCGCCACTTACTCTGCCGCAACAAAAAACCCCATTCCGCACAGGAAGTTGCGCGATAAGGTCCCTGCTAAGCCCGGGTTTGAAGTTCAGGTTCGCTTGGCGCTGCCACTTCCTCCGCCCCGCAGCACGTGATCCAAGGCGATAGGACCTCCGCCCAAAAAGATCAGGGCGAAAGCAAGGCTGGCGAGTGCGAGAGGGAGTTCGTAGCCGGGATGGTCGGGCGCGCCCAGCAGTCCATTGTGCAAGTGCGCCTTCCAGATCGCAACGACGAGGTCGATACACATGGCGAAGGCGGCGATACGCGTAAAGAATCCAGACAGGATGAGGATTCCGCCCACAAACTCGGTGAAGGAGGAGACATAACTCAGCCACACAGGGATACCCAGGCTGGCCATCCACTGCGCCGTGTGGTGCAGGTTTCCGAACACCTTGTGAGCCCCATGAGCGGTCATGATGGCGCCGAGCGCAAGGCGCATCACGAGAAGGGCGAGCGGTTGCAAACGATCGAGATAGCGCAAGAAGTCCTCCCTGAGATCAAGAGAGACAAGATTATCGCAGCAGGACTGCCGGGTGGGGAAGTCGGCGAAACAAAAATTCAACAGAACGATTGCGCGTGCGGCGAAGTTTTGATAACGTTTGTGCGCCAAGATTCCCATCGATAACAAAGCACGGAATCAGGCGTGTCGAGATCTTACCTCCCGGGCCCCCAAAAAATTTATTTGTGGTAGCGCGAGGACTTGAGTGAGCCGTCGGTTAGCCACGTCCTTAATCGTGCACGTCGAAAGAAAACTTTTCAGTCTAGGAGTTTGCGAATGAAACCCATGTTGAATGAAGGTACCCTGCGAAAGTCTGGCGTGCTTCTGCTCTTAATGGCCGTTCCGGCTTTTGCGTGGGCGCAGAAAAAGACGAGTTCGGCCCCGGCGCAGCATTCAGCGCCCGCACCGCATGCCGCTCCGGCGCAACACTCGGCGCCTCAGAGCCATTCGGCACCGAGCCAGCATTCGGCGCCATCTGGACATTCCGCAACCGCCCCGGGACGCACGACGACAGGAAATACAAATCGCCCGAACACATCGACGATGGGCCGGCCGGGCACGACGGGTACGACTGGCAGGCCGGGCACTAGCAACAACAATAGCCGTCCTGGCACCACCAACAACAACAACCGCCCCGGAACCGCCAACAACAACAGGCGTCCCGGCACTACCAACAACAATGGGCGTCCCGGAACCACCAACAATGGGCGTCCCGGTACGACTGGCGGCAACAACATGGGCAGGCCGGGAGCGGGTGCAAACAATGGCCGCCCCGGGAACAATATGGGAGGGAAACCGGGCAACACGATGGCTAACCGTGGAAATGCAGGCCATGTAGCCCCGGGCAGGCAGGTTTCGCTGAAGGGTGGCGGAACAGCTCACATCCGCCCGAACGGGCAGATTCGTTCGGTGAATCGGAACGGAATGCAGATTCAGCGCGGCATGCATGGCGGGCGTACAGTTGTGAGCACTCGCAACGGAGCGCGGGTTGTCACGGTTGGACGACGTGGCGGTTATGTGCAGCGCGCCTACGTCACACGTGGTGGACGTTCCTATTATTCACGTACGTACTACTATCACGGGGCCTACCGAAGCGGCGTCTATCGCGGGTACTACTATGGCGGACGCCCGTATTACGGCTACTACCCAGCTTATTACTACCGCCCTGCTTACTACGGATGGGCTTACAATCCGTGGCCGGCTCCCGTGCCGTATGCGTGGGGATGGGGCGGAGCGCCGTGGTATGGCTACTACGGCCCCTATTACGAGCCGTATCCGGTCTATCCTTCGGCAGCGTTCTGGCTGACTGACTTTATGATCTCGGCCACGTTGCAGGCTGCGTTTGAAGCGCAAGCAAATGCCTGGCTGGTTCCGAACGCGGGTGATGGAATGCTCGTGGCCGGCCCGGTGCCCATGGCGCCAGCCGAAACGGCAAAACTCAGTCCACAGGTCAAGCAGGAGCTTGCCGATGAAGTGAAAGCGGCGCTGGCCGTGGAGCAGGCGGATGCCGCGAAAGGCAAAAGCGACTCTTCGGGCGGATCAGCTCCGTCCAACGACGCGCCGCCGGCGCTCGATCCGAAGTTCCGCACGTTCGTCGTTTCCTCTGATCTGAGCCTGGTAGCGGATGGCGATGAGTGTCCGCTTTCGCAAGGAGATGTCATCACGCGAACGACCGAGACTCCCGACGATGATGGGAACGTGAACGTGAAAGTCGTTGCCAGCACCAAGTCGGATTGCGCTGTGGGGAAGGAAGGGCCACTCTCGACGGACGATCTGCAGGAGATGTACAACCACTTCCGTGAGCAACTGAAAGACGGAATGGGAGAATTGGCCAAGAAGCAGGGAACGGGAGGGCTGCCGAAGGCTCCGGACACCACCACGGTCGACGGAGATGTTCCGGCGCCTCCGCCAGACAAGAACGCCGAGAAGACGCTCCAGGACCAGCAGTCAGCCGCGGACCAGGCTGAAACGGAAGTCAAGCAAGAAGCGGGTTCGGGAGGCGGAGGGCAGTGATCCAGGACAACTGAACCAGGACAACCAAAACCAGGGAGCGCAGGCTAGTCGCTGCGCTCCCTTGCAGTACGCAGGAAGCCGCACGGCAAGAAAAATTTGTGGGAGGCTTTTACGATGTTACCGAGGCTCAAGGCGCTACTTCCGGGATTCGCAGTGTTGCTCGCGACCGCTTCGCAAGTGAGTGCTCAGGCACCCACGTTGCAAGAGCAACTGGCAGCTCAATACAAAAACGTGAAGATGGGATCGGACACGAGCGGATATTCCGTGGTCGAACCGGGTACGCTGCTCGAGATTAAGAAGGGCGGAATTCTGGGCGTGCCCTATTCCGACCAGAGCGTGATGTCCACCAAGTACGAGGGCGGAACGGTGCACTCCCCGAACGCTCTTCTGTCGAAGGGAATTGGCTTCGGCATGAAAAAGTTTGGGAAGGAACAGACCACGCACTTGATGGCGTCAGGAGAAAAGGTGTATCCGCAAAGGATCGATGTTGATCTCTCCAAAGACTCAGTGTCGATGAGTATTGTGGCTTGCGACACGTGCAACAATACGGATCCGCCGACTTACAACAAAGCCAAAGTCGTATTTCAATTCCCCAAAGGCTCACTGGCGAAGGCGAGTGCAGGGGATGTGGAAGATACAATCGGGCAGTTGCTGGCCATCAGCGAAGACACGGGTCAGCAGGATCAGGGCGGGCAGCAAGGTGCGCAGGGCGGCCAGGATCAGCAAGGCGGTGCGCAACAACAGGGCGGTGGGCCACAACAAGAACAGCAGCAACAACAAGCGGAGCCCGCGGAAGTCAAATTGGGGATGACCACCGACCAAGTCGAAGGCGCCCTCGGCAAGCCTGACAAGAAAGTGACGCTCGGTCCGAAACAAATTTACATCTACAAAGACATGAAAGTGACCTTCAAAGACGGGAAGGTTTCTGACGTTCAGTAGATGGCGTTCAGCAGATGGCGTTCGAGTAGCGCAAGGCTACGTGAAGAGCGCACTCATTAAGAGGCAGTAATCGCGCGCAGGCTTTGCTTTCCAAGCTACGAGGGTAAAGCCTGCGATTGCAGCATCTTCTCCGGACGATGTAGTACCTCCGTACCGTGCCTAGTACTTCAGTTACCGGTATCCGTGTGACCGAGCGTGGGTTGCAACGCGAGTCCTACTAATTGTATTCGCGTTGAAAGATACCACAACATATAGATATCGCACTCTTCCCCCATCTCGCTCGATTCCAGAAAACAGGCAAAAAACCCAGCAAAACAAGGAGATTCGCTCTGAGCCGGGGTTTTTAGGGGTTGATATATGCTCGGGACACCGAAAGCCCTCGGAGCCGATAGAGAGGGTGAGGGAAGTCTCCTGAAGGAAACCCGCGGGCCGGCGAAACCGGAGCGGGGAATAGCTGCGGTAAGGGCACGAAAAGGAAATATGGCCGACTCGCGAGAAGTGATGAATATCCGCCAGGCGTCGCAGTACCTGGGAGTGAGTCCGGACACGCTCTACAAGTACGTGGGTGAGCAGAAAATTCCGGCGTTCAAGTTGGGGAACCGCTGGCGCTTCAAAAAATCGAGGCTGGACCAGTGGATGGAAGAGAAGTCGAGCGAGATGGAACCGCAGGCGAAACGCAAACCGAAGGCAGCCGCTAAAGCTGCCGGGTCACAGTAAAGGTGGGCACATGTTTGGATTGGGATCGAAGTCCATTGTTGGCCTGGATGTAGGCTCCTCGAGCATTAAGGCAGTGGAGCTGAAGAAAAAGGGTGGGCAGATCGAAGTGGCGCACCTCGGGCTGGAACCGCTGGCGTCCGACATCGTGGTCGATTCGATGATCGTGGACTCGGGCACGGTTTCGAGCGCGATTTCGAAACTGTTCCTCGACAACCAGATCAAGACGAAAGCCGTGGCCACCGCCGTGAGCGGCCACTCGGTGATCGTGAAAAAGATCTCGCTGCCTTCGATGAGCGACCAGGAACTGGCCGAGACGATCGAGAAGGAAGCGGCACAGCACATTCCCTTCGATCTCGCCGATGTGAGTCTGGACTACCAGATTCTCTCCGACGAAGTGGGCAGTCCGCAGATGGACGTCCTGTTGGTGGCAGTCAAGAAGGACAAGATTCTGAACTACACCAACGTACTCTCGATGTCGGGACGTACGCCCGCTATCGTGGACATCGATGCGCTGGCCCTGCAGAACTGCTACGAGTACAACTACCAGCCGGCTCCGGGCCAGGTGGTGGCGCTGTTGAACCTGGGCGCGAGCGTCATGAACATCAACATCGTGAAGGGTACGACGCCCCTGTTCCCGCGCGACGTCAGCGTGGGCGGGCACCAGTACACCGACTCGCTGCAGAAGGAACTGGACCTGAGCTTCGACGACGCCGAGTCCCTGAAGCTGGGCAACAAGGTGGGCACGGTGAGCGAGGACGCGAAGCACCCGATCCTGCAGCAGGTGACCGAGATCATCGTGCTGGAAATTCAGAAGACGTTCGATTTCTTCCGCGCCAGCGCGGCGGGCGAGCACATCGAGAAAATCTACCTAGCGGGCGGTTCGTCGAAGGTGCCCGGCTTGGTGGAAGCGCTGCGACAGGAATTCTCCATGCCGGTCGAGTTGTTCAATCCGTTCCAGCGGGTAACGCCGCCAGTCGAGGGGCACGGAGCGGAGCTGGTGGAGCAGAACCCGGGCCAGATGGCGGTCGCGGTGGGCTTGGCCCTGAGGAGCTTTGAATCCCTATGATCAAAATCAACCTGCTCGAAAATTCCAAGGGGAAGAGCAAGCGCGGTGGCGGCGGACCGTCGATGCCTTCGATGGAAATGGGCGATATGGGTTCGCCCAAACTGAAGGTGCTGGTGGTGCTGATTCTGGCCGGGTTGTTCAACCTGGGCTACTGGTACCGTCTGGACCATCAGGCGAAGGCGATCGCGGCGCACATGAAAGTGGCCGAGGAAAAGAACCGTGAGCTGGCAGACGTCAAGGCGCGCTTTTTGGAGCGCCAGACTCAGGCCAACAACTACAAGCGGCGCGTCGACGTGATTGACGGGCTGCGCTCGAACCAGACTGGTCCAGTCAATCTGATGGCCATGCTGGGCGAGACGGTGAACAACACCGAAGCGGTGTGGCTCAGCAAAATGGACGATCAGGGAGCGAACGTGAATCTGGAAGGTACGGCGTTGAGCACCGACGCAGTGGCCAACCTGATCGCGAACCTGCAGAAGACGGGCTACTTCAAGGCCGTCGAGATTAAAGAGACGTTCCAGGACGAGCAGATCAAGGACATGCAGGCGTTCCAGTTCACGCTGACCTGCGAGAAGGGAAAGTCCTAAGCATTTAGGAGCACGAGGCGCACCTATGGCGAACTTTAGCGAACTGTCGGGCATCAAGCAGTGGGGAGCGGTGATCGTCGGCGGAGCGGTGGTGTCGGCAGCTCTGTACTTCACCATGTTCAAGAGCCAGGACGAGAAGAACACGGCCGCGCAGCACGCCCTGGAAGACAAGATTAAGGAAAACAACGAGCTCGAGTCCTACCGGCCGAAGCTGAAGCAGATCGAGCAGCAACTTGCCGAACTGAAGCAGCAGCTGGAAATCGAGCAGCGCATCGTTCCCGACGAGAAGCAGGTGGACAGTTTCATCACCATGCTGGACGGCGAGGCCCAGAAGGCGGGCGTGGAACTGCGGCGCTATACCGCGAAAGATACGAAGGCGCAGCAGTACTACACAGAAGTACCGTTCGATATGGAACTAGACGGGCCGTACTATTCGACTCTGAATTTCTTTGACCGGGTCAGCAAGTTGGAGCGCATCGTCAACATCAGCGGACTGCTGGTGGCGACCACGCGCAACCCGAGCGGAGCGAAGGCCAAGCACACGTATCAATACGCGCCCAACGAGAGCGTGATTGCGACGTTCACGGCGACCACATACTTCAGTCACGATTTGACACCTTCTGCGGCGGCACCCGGGGCGAAACCCGGTACGCCGGCGGCGAAGTAGGGATGACTATGAAGCTGACGACAGGCATTCTGGCAATGGCACTGGTGGTGAGCGGCTCTGCGGCCACAGTTGTGGCGCAGAATCCGGACGCCATCGACAACGCTCGCAGCATCGCAAAATCGCTGCAGCAAAAGCAGGCCAACGATAGCAACGCGGCTCTGGACGCGGCCGGAGTTCCGGCAACCTCCAAGCCCGCTCCGGGAGCTCCGGCGCCCGCGGTGAAGCCCGCAGAGATTCCCGGGGCCAAGCCGGTTGCGGCAGCACCTGCGGCGAAGCCAGCAGCGGCGCCCAAGGCTGCGGCAAAGGCGGCTTCCTCGGCGAATAACCAGCTGCAGAAGGTAAACGTGCTGCAGAGCACGGATACGATCCAGATTGAGATCAACTCGAGTCAGCCGGTGACGCCGAAGGTGAGCAAAATGAGTTCACCCGCCCGTGTCGTTGTCGAGTTGCCGGATACGGTTGTCGCCAGCGCGCAGAATAAGATTCCTGTCGGCAGCGCCGGGGTCAAGGGCGTCCGCATCGGCATGGACGGCAAAACGCCGCCCACGACGAGCGTGGTGGTCGACCTCGAAAAGGCATTGTCCTTCGAGACTCAGAGTGCAGCGGGCAAGATTGTCCTGACTCTGCACGCCGATGGCGAAGCACCGGCGGAGGCGAAGAATTCTCCGGCTCCAAAGACGGCTGCACCAGCAACCAAAGCCGCAACCGCGAAGGCTGCTGCTCCCGCGGTGGCGAAGGCTCAAGCGTCGAAGGCGGCGGCTCAGGCTGCAAAGTCCGAGCCCAAGCAGCAAGCCAAGGCTGAACCCGCGAAGTCTGAGGCAGCCAAGCCCGCGACGACGGCAGTGACTGCCAACGCGGATCCATTCAAGAGTGCGAAGCCGGCCGAGAAGAAAGAAGAGAAAAAAGAAGACAAGAAGTGGGCGATGAATGGGAAACGCGATCCGTTCTTCAGTCCGGTGGTGCAGCAGGGCGGCTCGGGTTGCTCGACGGGCAAGAAGTGCCTGGAGATCGGCGCGATCAACCTGCGCGGCGTCGTGAAGTCTGACACTGGCTTCATCGCCGTGGTCACCAACAACCTGAACAAGGCTTATTTCCTGCGGGAGAACGATCCCGTGTTTAACGGCTACGTGGTGAAGATCACGGGCGACTCCGTGGTGTTCCAGGAAACGATTCAAGACAAGCTGGGCAAACCGTTCACGCGGGAAATTGTGAAGAGAATCTTCACGCCGGCGGTCTAGGTTCGGTAAGAAAGACGGCGTCCCCGGAAACCGGGGCGTCGAAACAAGTTTGAAGAAGGACACGCGGGCTCGGCCCGCGGGTTGGGGAGAGGCGAAATGCGAAAGCAACAACTGACCATGTTCGTATCGTTGCTGGTGTTGGGGGTGGCTGCGGCCGCTCAGACACCGAGCCAGCTCGATCGAGTCAACGTAGTCCGGGGCACGGACGACATCCGGGTCGAGATGAGCTCCACCGGCACCGTTACGCCGAAGCTCAGCAGTCTGGACTCGCCCGCCCGCGTGGTGGTGGATCTGCCGGAGACCGCAATGGCCACCGGACAGCGCCGCATCACGGTTGGCGCGGCAGGCGTCAAGAGCGTGCGCATTGGAACGGATGGCCAGACGCATCCGACCACGCGCATCGTGGTGGACCTCGACAAGGCGTGCGCCTACGAGTTGACGCCAGGCCCGGCAGGGAAACTGGTGCTGACTCTGCACGCGAACGCCGTGGCCAAGGCCTCTGCCACTTCGAATGCAGTGGCCAGCTCGCCGGCTCCGGCCGCGCGGCCGATGTCACCATTCGCTCCCAGAGTGATGGAGACGCGCTCCGCCCCGAAGGCTGAGACGACCCCGGCGACGAAGCCGACCGCCTCCGCTTCGCCCACCGATTATGTTTTCGTCGAACCTTCTTATCAGGCCAAGTCCGATGCTAAGGCCGACGCCAAGACCGATCAGCCCGCGGACGAACCCACGGTTCGCGCCGGGGAAGCGGCTGCGCGCTTTGCCGACAAGACTGCCGCGGAACTGCTTCCGGTCAGCGTCAACGCTGCCCAGGCGCAGCAACCGGCCAACGGCATCACGCCCGCGGTCAACCTGGCTGCGGAGCAAAAAGCGCAGTCCGGCCAGCAACCTGCCGCGATTGGGCCGAAGTATACGGGCGAGCCGATCTCGGTCAACCTGAAAGACGTTGACCTGAAAGATTTCTTCCGCCTCATTCACGAAATCAGCGGTCTGAACGTTGTGCTCGATCCGAACGTTCACGGCACGCTGACGGTTGTGCTCGATGACGTGCCGTGGGATCAGGCGCTCGACATCGTGCTCAAGAACAACGAATTGGCGCGCGAATTGGAAGGCAACGTTTTGCGCATCGCCACGGTCGACACCCTGAAGCATGAAGCCGATTCTCGCCGGGCGCAGATCGAATCCGAAGCGCTGGCCGTCGAGAAGACCTCGGTCACCCGCTTCCTGAGCTATGCCAAGGCGAAAGACGTTATCGTCACGGTAAAGAAATTCCTCTCGCAACGCGGCGATGTAGTGGCTGACGATCGCACGAACGCCGTCATCATCAATGACATTCCGAAGGTGATTCCGACCATCGACCGCCTGCTGACGCAGCTGGATCGCAAGACGCAGGAAGTCGAAATCGAAGCGCGCGTAGTCGCTGCCACACGGCAGTTTGCCCGCGACATCGGCACGCAGTTCGGCTTTGCCTGGGGCAACAGCCACAGCGCCGTCGGTGGAAACCAGGCAGCTGGTTCGTCGCCCACCACCGTCAATGGACTTACACCGGGCTACATCACCGTACCTGGAACGGGTGGCGGTACCGGATCGTCGATTCCGTTGTTCTCGAACCTGGGATCAACGTCGCCTTCGAGCGGTTTGAGCTTCGTGAACGCCAGCAACAATGTGCGAATTGACGCTATCCTTTCGCTGGCTGAGTCGCGCGGCCTGTTGAAGGTTCTATCGCGTCCGCGAGTGGTTACGCAGAATAACATTCAGGCTCTGGTAAAGCAGGGCGTGCGCGTACCGATCGTGACGCAGGCGCAGTTGGGTGGTCCTCCGACCGTGACCTACGTTGACGCGTTCCTGCGGTTGACGGTGACTCCGCAGATCACGTCGGAAAACACCATCTTCCTGAACGTGGACGTGGAAAACACCACGCCGAACTTCGCTCAGCAGGTACAGGGCAACCCGGAACTGATCACGCAGCAGGCCACCACGCAGGTGTTGGTGACCGACGGCGGCACGGTGGTGATCGGCGGCGTCATCCAGACGCAGAACTCGATCAACATCTCGCAGGTTCCGTTGCTGGGCAACATTCCCTGGTTGGGCAACATGTTCAAGCACACGGTAGTCAACACTTCCAACCAGGAGCTGATTTTCTTCATCACGCCGCGAATCATTCAGACATAGTTCTGAGTCGCGAGTCCTGAGTCGCGAGTCCTGAGTCCTGAGCAATACCGACGCCGGTCTGGAGAAACTGCCAGGCCGGCGGTTTTGCGTTTGGGCCTGAAAACAAGCGATCAACTTCAAAGGCTTTACGACAGAGGACACAGAGGAAGAGCCGGGAAGTTGGGTTAAACTTTCTACAAATGGATTTCCAATCGCGTCAGAAGAAACTTCGCGAGCACGTCGCGACCACCCGCTTTGATGGACTGCTCATCAGTCACCTTCCCAACATCCGATATCTTTGTGGCTTTACCGGCAGTGCGGGGCTTCTGCTCGTGGAAGAAGCGGGCAGCGTGTTTTTCACCGATGTTCGCTATGACACGCAGGCGCACGACGAGGTGAAGTCCGCGAAGGTGGTCATCGCCAAGAAGGCTGTGCTACAGGCCTTGACCGAGTGGATGGGAGGACGGCGAAAACGGGCGCGGGGGTGGACGGTCGGGATTGAGTCCGAGCATTTCACGATCGCAGAAAAGAATCGCCTGACCAAGTTGCGGCCGTCCGGTGTGACGCTGAAAGACGCGCCATCCATCGTCGAGCGATTTCGTATGGTGAAGGACGACGACGAACTCAAACTGATCCGGGCAGCGGTCGCGCTGGGGGCAAAGTTGTTCGATCGGGCGGTCGAGGTTCTGAAGCCAGGGGTGAAGGAAACTGAGGTCGCTGGGGAGATGGAGCACGCTGCCCGGCGTGCCGGCGCGGAGGAAATGTCATTTCCCACCATCGTCGCCTCAGGGGTAAGGTCTGCCCTACCGCATGGACGAGCCTCGGAGCAGGCGATCGCCGCCGGTGGATTCGTGGTCTGCGACTTCGGTGTTATACTTAGAGGTTATTGCTCAGACCAGACCCGCACTGTATGGGTGGGCTCTGCGCCAGAAGAGGCCAAGCGAGCCTACGACGCAGTGAAAGAAGCCCAGCAGGCGGCGGTTGATGCGGTCAGGCCAGGCGTCACGGTTGGCGAAGTGGACGAGTCAGCTCGAAAAGTGTTGCGCAAGGCAGGGTTGGGCCGCTATTTTACCCATTCCACCGGTCACGGAGTGGGACTTGAGATCCACGAAGCTCCCCGCGTGGCGAGCGGGCAGAAAGAAGTTCTGCAGCCGGGTATGGTCATTACCATAGAGCCGGGCGTATACTTCCCCGGCAAATGGGGCGTGAGGATCGAGGACATGGTGGCCGTCACCGCAGGCGGCCGTGATCAGTTGACGCCCACGAGTAAAGATTTTCTGGCAGTCTAGTCTTCTTAACCTGGGCCGGGCAGTATCCGCACCCAGTTCCTGGTGTGCGCCCCCTGGCTTTGAGAGTGGGGGGAAATGGAAACGGTCCCACCGAACACGAATGAATCAAAAAGAGCTCAAAGAACTCATTGATTTTTTAATTGAGAAGGATATTGCCGAGTTTGAACTGGAACGCGGCGATGTCAAAGTGCGGATCAAGCGGGCTGGCGAGCAGACCGTGGTCCACAGCCACGCCGAGCCACGCTACTTTGCCGTGCCTCCCGCATCGGGCCCGGTGGCTGAGATCGGTGCCGTGCCGGTCGTCGTGGCAGCGTCAGCGACACCTCCTCCGGCAGTCGCCACGCCTGCTCCCGAGGAAGGGCTGCACATCGTGAAGTCCCCGATCGTGGGGACGTTCTACGAGGCGCCCTCGCCGGGGGCTCCGCCGTTCGTGAAGCCGGGAGACTCGGTGGAAGTCGGCCAAGTGCTCTGCATCGTCGAAGCCATGAAGCTGCTCAACGAGATCGAATCAGATTTTGCCGGGGAGATCGTGAAGAAGCTGGCGACCAACGGCCAGCCGATTGAATATGGCCAGGAACTGTTTGTGATCCGGCCGAAGAAGTGAGGGTGGGAATTCCGGGCGCGCAACTTGCGCGCCTTTTTGCGTTTAACACCAATGAGCGGTGAGCGATGAGTGATGAGTGGACGAGGCTTCACATCCTACTTTCTTGCTCATAGCGCGTAGCTCATTGCTCTTTGCTCATCGCTTATAAGTTTTACTCATGTTCAAGAAAATCCTGATTGCCAATCGCGGCGAAATTGCATTGCGCGTGATCTGCGCCTGCAAGGAACTCGATATCCGCACGGTCGCTATCTATAGCGAGGCCGACCGCAATTCGCTCCATGTGAAGTTTGCCGATGAGGCTATCTGCATCGGCCCGCCACAACTGGCGCTGAGCTATCTGAATATTCCAGCGGTCATCAGCGCCGCGGAGATTGCCAACGTCGAAGCCGTCCATCCCGGTTACGGGCTGCTGGCGGAAAATGCCAACTTCGCTGAAGTGTGTGAGACCAGCGGGATCAAGTTCATTGGGCCGCGGCCCGAAGTGACGCGGCTGATGGGCGAGAAGGAAAAAGCCCGCTCCGCCATGAAGAAGGCGGGAGTACCGATTCTGCCCGGGTCGGACGGAATTATCGCCTCCGATGCCGAGGCTGTCGAGTGGGCGAAGCAGGTGGGCTTCCCGGTAATCGTAAAGGCTTCGGCGGGCGGCGGCGGACGCGGTATGCGCATCGTCCGCAAAGAAGAAGAGCTGCCCGGCCTGTTCAAAGCCGCGCAAGCCGAGGCGGCGGGCGCTTTCGGCAACGGCGATCTCTACATGGAGAAGTACGTCGAGCATCCGCGCCACATTGAGTTTCAGGTGCTGGCCGACGAGCACGGCAATGTGGTCAGCCTGGGGGAGCGTGAGTGTTCCATTCAGCGCCGCCACCAGAAGTTACTGGAAGAGTCGCCCTCGACTCAGGTCACTCCGGAATTGCGCGACCAAATCGGCGGAGTTTTGTGCAAGTCGCTGGCTGCGATCGGATACACGAACGCGGGCACGATCGAATTCTTGATGGATCGGGACAAGCGCCTGCACTTCATCGAGATGAACACGCGCATCCAGGTCGAGCATCCGGTCACGGAAATGGTGACGGACGTTGACCTGGTGAAGAGCCAGATCATGATCGCCGCAGGCGCGCACATGCGCGACGTGCTGCAGGGGCCGATCGTCCACCGCGGACACGCCATCGAGTGCCGCATCAATGCCGAGCATCCGGAGAAATTCACGCCGTCGGCAGGAAAGATCACCGCATTTCATCCGCCCGGCGGAACCGGCGTGCGAGTGGACACAGCCGCCTACGCTGAGGGAGTGATTCCGCCTTACTACGATTCGTTGATTGCCAAGCTTATTGTGCGCGGCAAAGACCGCAGCGAAGCCGTCTCGCGCATGTCGCGGGCGCTGGAAATGTTTATCGTCGAAGGCGTGTACACGACCATTCCCCTGCACCGGAAGATTCTGGCGGACGAGGATTTCCGGGCGGGTAACTTCGATACCGGATTCATTGAGCGGTTTCTCGCGAAGAAGGGCTGAACGACGGGCACTTAGGTTTTCGGTTCCGTTTCCCGCTTATAGACGTGCGGGTTTTCTCGAACACCTTTTTTGAATACCTTTCGTAGACCCATTCTCACGGCGACATCAACACGCAGCACGAGGTCCCGAACGGGCTCTTCCGGGCGTCCACGAAACGAGGTCACGTGGAAGTACTCGTGTGGCTCGAGAGGTTTGGGCGAGAAATAGTAATTTGAGACACAGCATCGTCTCCCCTCGTGAAGAACCTTATTCACTGAATGCCAGGAGCGCTCGTGGGTGGCCATGAGGACCAAGCGGTTGAATCGGCTCTCAATTTCACGTGGTTGACCTTCCGGTCCTGAATCCCACAACTCGAGGTTGCCGCCGTAGCCCGTCTTCCAATCCGGCGTAACGTAGTACAGAAGATTGAGCACGCGATAGTTCTCGCGGTCCTTATCGTGTGAGTTGTCGAGATGAGGCTCAAGGTAGTTGCCTTTCGCCATCAGGCTGATGCCCCCGGCGTAAAGGTTTTCGTCAGGAATTAATTCTTCAATACCGGTAATCTCGCCCACGATACGCACGATTCGGGGATCCTGAAATGCATAAACGATTTCTTCGAGCAGCGGGTTATATTTGTTCATCTGCGCGGCGACGTATTTGAATTCGCGCAAGCTTTTCTTGAGCATCATTTCGGAAGTGTCAGGAAAAGCGGAGAAGAGTTCTCGAGCGGCGGCTTCCGGCAGCAGGGAATCGATGAAGCAACTCTGGACCACGCCAGGCGCGCGAAACGACGAAATCAGGCTCGATTTCTCGACTGACAGGCGAGGCAGCATTAAAGAAGCGTACTCAGATCGCGTCATATTTCATTGAATTATAGGGATTCTCGCGTGAGCAGCGTCTACAGGAAATACCCTAGGAATGGCGGCTTTGAGACGATCTGATTTCAAAATTCCCAAGCTGTATGGGATTGTAGACGCGGCGTACGAGGGCACTGGTCGGGACCTGCTCGCGTTTGCCGAAGAACTAGTTGCCGGCGGATGTACCCTGTTGCAATACCGCGACAAGACCGGCAGCGCGCGCGTGATACTGGAGCAGGCACGAGAACTGAAAAAGCATCTTGGCGATTCCGTGCGGCTGATCATGAACGATCGGGCTGATCTGTGCCTGGCCGCGGAGTTCGACGGCGTGCATGTTGGCCAGGAAGACTTGTCACCGGAGTCGGTTCGCGAAATCATTGGGCCCGACCGCTGGCTGGGAGTCTCCACGCATAATCCAGAGCAACTGAGCGAGGCCGATCTCACTTCTGCCGACTATCTCGCCATCGGGCCGGTGTTCGCGACTTCCAGCAAGGAGAAGCCTGACCCTGTGGTGGGCCTCGAAGGCGTGCGCCGGGCGCGGGCTCTCACGCGCAAGCCCCTGGTCGCAATCGGAGGCATTACCCGCGCCAATGCCGTCTCTATGATTGAGGCAGGGGCAGATTCGGTGGCCGTGATATTCGATCTGTTACGGGAGCCGCGCAAATCAGCAGAGGAATTTTTCCGTATCTTGAGGTAAAGTGCGTACACCGTCGTTAGTCGTTTGTCGTTAGTCTTTTGGCGAAATTCAAGGCTGCACTGCGGTTTGGCCGACGACCGCCGCCGACTAAAGACCACCGACGTTTCTTGGAGGGGCCCTGAGTACACCGACAACGCAAGTGCAGCCGTCCCCAGGCAGCGACTGGGAAATTCACAGTCATCAGGATAAAGAACTTGTTAAAGGCCTCGGCCTGACCAGCGCCACCATGCTGGTCATGGGCTCGATGATCGGTTCCGGCATCTTTATTGTGTCGGCGGAGATCGGGCGCGAAGTGGATTCGCCTGCCTTGCTGATCGGTGCCTGGGCCGTTGCCGGATTCATGACGATCGTTGCTGCCCTCAGCTACGGCGAGTTGGCGGCGATGATGCCCCGAGCCGGCGGTCAATACGTTTACCTGCGTGAGGCGCTCGGGCCGCTCTGGGGATTTCTCTACGGCTGGACGCTGTTCCTGGTGATTCAAACCGGGACAATCGCCGCCGTGGGCGTGGCATTCGGCAAGTTCCTCGGAGTATTCGTTCCTTCGATTTCCTCGACGAACTGGATTTGGCACATCTGGAAAGTTCCGCCCATTCACATCGGTCCCATGGTGCTGGGCAACATGGAAGTCGGCATCAATACGCAGAACTTGATGGCGATCCTGCTGGTGATTTTCCTTTCGATCGTTAACATCTTCGGCGTGAAGACAGGCGCGATCATCCAAAACATTTTCACGACGGCCAAAGTCTCAGCACTCCTGGGACTCGCAATCTTTGGCCTCGCGTTGGGACGCAATGCTCAAGCCCTGGCCGCTAACTTCGGGGCAAACTTTTGGCACAACGCGAGTCTCGGCGCGCAGCACGCCGTTCAGGTCGGCGTGGGAGGCCCGATCGTCATGGTTGGGACGTTGACGATTCTGGCTGTGTCCCAGGTCGGTTCGCTGTTCTCCGCGGATGCCTGGAACAACGTCACCTTCACCGCCGGGGAAGTGAAGAATCCGAGCCGCAACCTGCCGCTCTCGCTGGCGATGGGCACGGGCATTGTGATTGCCCTCTACATCGCCTGCAACTTTATTTATCTGAGCGCCCTGCCGCTTGACGGCACCGCGAATGGCGCGAGCATTCTCGAACGAGGCATCAAGTATGCCGCCGAAGAGCGCGTAGGCACCGCGGTCATGACGCAGATGTTCGGTTCGGTCGGCGGCTTTCTGATGGCCGCCGCCATCATGATTTCGGGCTTCGGTTGCGCCAACGGCCTGATCCTCTCCGGGGCGCGCGTCTATTATGCGATGGCAAAAGACGGACTGTTCTTTCGCAACGTCGCGAAGCTGCATCCTACGTATAAGACCCCTGCCGTTTCCCTGATGGTCCAGATGGTGTGGGCGTGCCTGCTATGCGTCTCCGGCAGCTACGGCCAGCTTCTCGACTACATTATTTTTGCAGTGCTGGTGTTCTACATCCTGACGATTGTTGGGTTGTTTGTGTTGCGCCGGACGCATCCGAACGCCGAGCGGCCCTATAAAGCTGTGGGATACCCAATTCTGCCGATCATTTATATTGTGATGGCATTATTTATTGATGTCGTACTATTGCGCTACAAACCGCAATTCACGTGGCCGGGCCTGATCGTGGTGCTGTTGGGCATTCCGGTCTACTACGCGTGGTCTCGAAGCGCAAACGCGAGTGGGAGGCGTGATGCCTAGTGTAATTGTGAACGGAGAAACCAAACGAATGGCAAATCTGCTGGCAACCAAGCCGCTGAACATGCTGATGGAAGAAGCCCGCGAGACGGGTGAGCACAGCCTTAAACGCACGCTCGGCGTTTTCCAACTCACAGCTCTCGGTGTGGGAGCAATTATCGGCGCCGGAATTTTCGTCATGGTCGGCTTGGGGGCCCAATATGCTGGGCCCGGACTCTCGCTCTCGTTCGTCCTGTCGGGCTTGGGATGCGCATTTGCCGGCCTGTGTTATGCCGAGTTCGCCGCCATGATTCCGTTAGCGGGCAGCGCTTACACCTATGCCTACGCCACGCTGGGCGAATTGCTAGCATGGATCATCGGTTGGGACTTGACCCTCGAATACGCGATGGGCGCCAGCACCGTGTCTTCAGGATGGTCGAATCACTTCATTGAACTGCTGAATATCTTCCAGATCAAGATGCCTCTGTGGTTGGCCTATGACCACTGGACCGCGCTGAAAACCGCTGAAAATGTAGTTGCGAAGCAGATCGCGCAGGCGTCGGACTCGACTCTTGTGCCTGGCTCGCAGGCTTTTCTCGACAAAGTGAGCGCAACCGTAGCGGCGCAGTCTCCGGAATTGCTGCAGCGCGCGCACGATCTGCTTGGCGCGCCGCACGTGTTTGGGATGGAAATTGGCTTCAATCTTCCTGCCTTCCTTATCGCCCTTGTGATCACGGCGATTCTAGTGGTCGGAATTAAAGAGAGCGCCCGGTTTAACGCTACCATCGTTGTGATTAAGGTGTCGGTCGTGCTGTTTGTGATTGCACTAGGCTCTCACTACATCAATCGCGCAAATTGGGGAATGGACTGGCACTCCTACGCGCCCCATGGCATGGGGGGAATCTGGCAGGGCGCTGCCTACATATTCTTCGCCTACATTGGGTTCGATGCCGTGTCAACCACGGCGCAGGAAGCCAAGAATCCACAACGTGACTTGCCCATCGGCATGATCGCTTCGCTGGCCATCTGTACAGTCTTGTACATCGCCGTCGCTGGGGTGCTGACCGGGATGGTGCACTGGCAGCAGATCAACATTGAGGCACCGGTGGCCGTTGCGTTCCTGGACCGCGGTCTTACGACGGCGGCAAACATTATTACGTTGGGTGCACTGGCCGGACTCACCAGCGTGATGCTGGTGATGTTGCTCGGCCAGACGCGGGTTCTGTACTCGATGGCGAATGACGGTCTCTTGCCCAAGAAGTTCTTTGCGGATATCCATCCGAAGTTCCGCACGCCATGGAAGAACACCATCCTCGTGGGCCTGCTGGCCGCGGTTGTCGGCAGCCTGACGCCGATCGACGACATCGGCAAAATGGTCAATATCGGAACCCTGCTGGCGTTTGTGATCGTGTCAGTTTCTGTTTTGGTATTGCGGCGCACAAATCCTGATCAGCCGCGACCCTTCCGTACGCCGTGGGTGCCCTTGATCCCGATTCTCGGCGTGATCTCCAACGGCTACATGATGTACAAACTGGGGTGGGTGAACTGGGCTCGACTGATTATCTGGCTGGTGATTGGACTGGTTGTGTACTTCAGTTATGGCCAGAAGCATAGCCGCGTACAAGCGCTGGCCGCCGGGAGAAAGCCCGAGGCATAGCCTGAAACGTTAAGTCTGTGGCCCTCCGCACTGCGCGGAGGGCCGTTTTGTTTTATAGTCGGTCGTTGGAAACGGTCAAGGACTAACAGCTAACGTCGAGCTCGGGACTCGCGACTCAGGACTCGGGACCAAATGAAAGCCTTCCGCAATCTGCGCATGATCGGTGTACTCCTGCTGCTCGTGATGGCAGTGGGCACGGCGGGCTATCACTTCATCGAGGGCTGGCCGTGGTTTGACGGCTTCTACATGGTGGTCACCACGCTGACCACCATCGGATACCAGGAAGTGCATCCGCTCTCGCACGCCGGGCGCGTCTTTAACGTATTCGTGATTCTCGCGGGCGTGTCGCTGTTGTTGTTGGGAGTCGGGGCCCTCAGCCAGGCTTTGCTAGAATTCGAGCTGCAGAGCTTCTTCGGAAGGCGGCGCATGGAGCGCGAAATCGGACGTCTCGACGGCCACTACATCATCTGCGGCATGGGGCGGGTGGGACGCAGTGTGGCTCGCGAACTGGCGCGCAAACCGGTGCCGTTCGTGATCATCGAACACACCGATACGAAGATTCAACGCTACAGCGCCGAGAATTGGCTGGTCGTTACGGGGGATTGCACCCAGGAAGCGGTCCTTCGGCAGGCGCAGATTGACCGGGCGCAAGGGTTGATTGCTGCCACTACTACCGATGCTACGAATCTCTACATCGTATTGACCGCGCGCGGACTCAACCCGCAACTGAAGATCATTGCGCGGGCCAGCGAAGATGGAGCGGAAAAGCATTTGCTGACGGCCGGCGCTGACTCGGTGGTCTCGCCTTACTCCTTCGCCGGGCAGCGCATTGCGCAATCTCTGTTGCGTCCGCATGTCGTCAGCTTTCTCGATACCGCCACCACGCATCTCGGAATGGATCTCGAGATCGGCGAAATTCATATCACGCCTGCATCGGCCTTCGCGGGCAAAACGCTCGAGAGTTCCCGCATCCGGCAGGAGCGCGGCGTGATCGTGCTGGCCATCAAGCGGCAGGATGGCATGCGCTTCAATCCCCCGCCGGATGAACCCATCGCGCCCGGCGACTGCCTGATTGCTATGGGAGAACCGGGACAATTGCGGCAGCTCGAGCAGACGGCCTCCTCCTCGACATCATGAAAATCGTGACTGCGGCGGAAATGCGTGCCATCGATCGCGCCACCAGCGAGCGCTTTGGCGTGCCATCGCTCACGCTCATGGAGAACGCGGGTACAGCGGTCGCCGAGCATGTCCTGGCGCATCACAATGCGGTGCGGCGGATTGTGGTTTTCTGCGGCAAGGGCAACAACGGTGGAGACGGATTCGTCGCGGCACGGCGGTTGCATCAGAAGGGCAAGACGGTGCAGGTCATTCTTCTCGCCGACCCGACCGATTTGAAGGGCGACGCGGCGATCATGTACGGCAAGCTGCCGGTGGCCGCAATCACGGTTCATTCCAGCGAAGACTTGAAGACCGACCGCGTGCGCCTCTCGCTGCCGGCAGATTTGTATGTCGATGCGATCCTCGGTACTGGTTTCAAGCCGCCCGTGACGGGCCTCTACGCTGATGCCATTGCGCTCTTGAATGCGGGTGCGGCGCCCGTGATTGCGGTGGACATTCCTTCGGGCGCCGATGCGGATGCGATGTTTCCACAGCAGGGAATCATCGCGCGCGCCGACTCGATCATTACTTTCACTGCGGCGCGCCCAGCACATGTTTTCAGTTTGCTGACCGATGGGCCAACGTATGTCGCCGAAATCGGGTCTCCGCCAGACGCGATCGTTTCCTCGTTGCAACTGAACGTGATTACTGCGCGCGATTTCGCACCGCTGATTCAACCGCGCCCCGCGGACTCGAACAAAGGGCGCTACGGGCACGTGCTGGTCGTCGGAGGTTCGGTGGGGAAGGCGGGATCGGTTGCAATGGCTGGGATGTCCGCGTTGCGATCTGGCGCCGGACTGGCAACGGTGGCGACCGCGAAGTCAGCGCTCTCGACCGTGGCGGGATTCTATCCGGAGCTCATGACCGAGCCTCTGCCGGAGACCGATGCCGGCACGATAGCGACGAGCGCTGGCTTGCGCATCGAGGAGTTGCTGAAGGGCATGACGGTTCTCGCGATCGGCCCAGGAATTTCGCGCGATCCACATACGGCAACTCTGGTGCGCTCACTGGTTGCGAACCACACCATCCCCATGGTCGTGGATGCTGACGGACTCAATGCGTTCGAGGGCCGTACCGCGGAACTCAACGGCAAGGACAGAACGCTGGTGATCACGCCGCATCCCGGCGAGATGGCGCGGCTGGTGGGCTGTTCCACTGCCGATGTGCAGAAGGATCGTCTTGGCGTGGCCCGCAAGTTTGCTCGCGAACACGAATTGCTCGTCGTTCTTAAAGGGCACCGGACACTGGTTGTGCAACCGGACGGCGAGGC